>Ga0272442_10002739_pt1 | contig 25242 bp, 15 predicted proteins | sample SSMForm2O_FD_200262 | JGI IMG/M metagenome (GOLD analysis project Ga0272442, IMG submission 200262) | Marine sediment archaeal communities from Little Sippewissett salt marsh, Falmouth, MA, United States - SSM-Form-2O | ecosystem: Environmental > Aquatic > Marine > Wetlands > Sediment ... | reverse complement strand
GGCCCTCGGCTTGTTCCATTTCCGAAGACCTTAACCGGAGGTTCACATTTCTTCAATCACCCCCGATGGAGCGAGTGGTTGGAGCATTCAACTTGCGAGCCCAATCGCCATTTACTGAGGTCTGGATTGAGCAGAGCGCCATCTGCAGCTTAGACTAACAAAAAGGCGGCTATTGAAAGGCGCGTATTGAAGCAGCAACCAAACCTCGTCTTCGTCTTCCCCGATCAGTACCGGATCCAGTCCCTCGGCTTCTGGCGACAGCCCCCATTCGAGGGACTGCTCCGCGGCGGAAGCGACCCGGTCCACACCCCAAACCTGGACGCTTTCGCAACCGAGTCCCTCGTACTGACTCGCGCAACGTCGACGGCGCCGGTCTGCAGTCCGTTCCGCGGCATGCTGTTCTCCGGCTGCTACCCGGACCGGAATGGCGTTCCGCACAATTGCGGAAACGACCGGCCCGACTGCACGTTCGATACGAACATCACGTCACTGACCGACGTCCTCACCGCCGCCGGGTACAACTGCGGTTACATCGGCAAGTACCATCTCGACTATCCGCACCGGTTCGATCCCGACCGACCCGACTGGTACCCCGGTGGTTGGGATGTCTACACGCCGCCCGAACGCCGGCACGGCTGCAGCTTCTGGCACTCCTACGGCACGTTCGATGTCCATAAGAACCCGCACTACTGGGACGATAGCGGCAACCGCCACGATCCCAAACGCTGGTCCCCCCTCTACGAAGCCGACGTGGCGTGTGACTATATCCGAGACCATGCGGCGGAGGCCCGCCGCGCTCCAAGAGAAGAAAGGGAAACGTCCCATGGAGAGCGGCGGGCCCCCGCCGCACAGGACAAGCCCTTCGCGTTGTTTGTTGCACACAACCCGCCACACACACCGAACGGCTCCCTCATCGACTGCGAGGAGGAGGACTTCCGTCGCTATGCCGGCCGCGATCTCAAACAGCTCCTCAACCGTCCCAATGTCGACTGGAACGGAAACGGAAACGGCACCGACGCAGCCCCCTATTACTTCGCGCAGGTCACCGGAGTCGACCGCGCCTTCGGCCGTATCCTCGAGGCAATCGATGAGGCAGGCATCCGCGACAATACTATCGTGGTCTTTACTTCGGACCACGGCGAGCTGCTCTGCAGTCACGGCGAGCGTGGGAAAAATCGTATCTGGTCCGAGTCCTTCGACATCCCGTTCATCCTCCGCTACCCGGACAAAATCCAACCACAGACGGACGACCTCCTCCTGACCCCCGTGGACATCATGCCGACGCTGTTGGGATTAATGCAGGATGAAGGATGCAAGATGCAGGATCTGCCCGAGATGGACGGCACCGACTACAGCACCCTGTGGGCCGCAGATGCGGCGGAGGCCCGCCGCGCTCCAGGGGTCCCTCAGCGCAGCTCCGAACCCAGCTCTGGAGAGCGGCGGGCCTCCGCCGCATCCGGACACAGTCGCCCGACGTCGGCGCCCTTTATCCGCAACAAGCCGGGGCCGAGGGATCCCGACGGCCTCCACTGCGGCTACGTCCCCGACGCCCGCGGCATCAAGACGCACCGGCACACGCTCGTCTTCGAAGACCTCCAGGATGGCGCGCCCTCTCCCCTCCTCTTCGACAACGACACCGACCCCCACCAACTGACCCCGCTGCCGCTGGAGGAGAACAGAAAGCTTGTTGAAGAACTCACCGACGAACTGACCAAACACTGTGAAATGATAGACAACCGCTGGAGGCCACCGAAATGAAGACGACCGTCGCAACACTCATCGCCCTTGCCACAACCACCCTCGCCGCCACCGAGATGGAACAGGCCAAAGAGCTCGGCTGGCCCGACTGGCGCGGGCCGTTCCATCGGAGCGGCATCGACGGCGGCCACACACTGATCGACAACCACGCCGACGCGAAGCTGGTCTGGAAGAGCGAGGAGCCGATCCGGCACAAGTACGATCTCGGCTACGGCGGCTGCTCCCAGTGGCCCGGCGGCGCGTGCGGACACTCCGGCCCCATCTACTGGGACGGGAACGTCTACATCAACTACTGCCAGCCGAAGCAGCCCTGGCCGGAGGGCCGTGAAGGCCAGAGAACCGGCATGAAGGAAACGCGCCTGATCGACTGCGACGAGATCGTGCTCTGCATGGACGCCAAGACCGGCAAGACCGTCTGGAAGACCGTCTTCGAGGGGAAAGGCATCAACTATGCCTGGGGCAAGGCGGGCGGACACTTCGTACCCGTCATACGCTACGGCAACATCTACGCACTCACCACCGGTGGCTATGCACGATGCCTGGATGCTAAGACCGGCAAGGAGAAATGGACATACGAGCTGCCCGCGGCAGCGGCAGTCAAGGGCATGAAGGCAAGCGTCAAGGAGAAGGGCGATCTTCGGAAAGCCAGCAGTCTCAACCGCGCCATGTGCCGGAACCCCGCCGTGGCAGCCGGGGTTGCCGCCTTCCAGGGAGGCGGCGGCAAAAGCGGCTCGGGTGGCGCCCTCATCGGCATAGATGCGCATACCGGCAAGAAGCTCTGGGAAGGACGGTTGGGCGCCGTCTACGTCTCGCCGGTAGTATGGCGCCCTTCCGACCCTTCGACCACCTCGACAGGCTCGGGACAGGCAGGCTCAGCGCAGGCGAGAGAGTACTTCATCAACCAGTACAGCTGCCTTGACCCCAGGACAGGCAGGGTGCTCTGGACCGCAGAAGCCAAGCAGAACAACGGCCATTCCACCGCGATCGGCGAACACAACGGCGCCTGGTACATGCTGGTCGGCAGCGGCAAACCCAAGGTGGATCTCAGCTACGTACGCAACGATATCGCCCACGCGAAGAGGAAGGGCAAGCCGCTCCCGGAATACCACGGCAACCAGTGCTTCAAGATAACGCCCGAAGGAGCCGAACTCGTCTGGGAACTCCCGGAACAATACGGCGCCAACGCCACACCGGCAATCTACAAGGGGAAAGTCTGGTTCGATTCACAGGTGGTTTCCGAGGAACACGAGACAGCCAAATGGAAGAGGCGTCTCTGCCGCGTGGACCTGGAAACGGGCAAGGTGGAGGCCGAGACGAAGTCCGGCGGCCGGCATTACGCGTCGATCAGCATTGCCGACGACACGATCGTCAAGCCGAGCGGCGGCGAGAAGGGGCATCGCATCCTGTCCTCGAAACCCGACGCCCTCACATGCTCCGAGATCTGGCCGATCAGCCACATGGAAGGCGGCACCAGTGTCCTGGTCGACGGCCGGTTCTATATCCGCGGCCTGGATGCGGTGTACTGCTACGATTTGCGTGCCGCGGCGAAGCCGTAGGCGAAGACGGTAGGAAGAAAGCCTGGAAGGAGATGCGGCGGAGGCCCGCCGCGCTCCAGATAGAGAAGTAGAAACGGGCTATGGAGAGCGGCGGGCCTCCGCCGCACCTGGAGACAACGAGCAAGATGAAAACAAGAGCAACCGCCCACGCCACACTGGCGCTTCTGTGCCTGGCCGTGTTTTGCGTACAGGCCAACGCCGAAGCCGAAACGACCCACGAAACCCGCAGCGAAACGCGGCCGCTCTCGCTGATGAAGCTGGAGTTCGGGCCGCACGTGCGCTGCCTCGGGCCGGATGAGACATGGGCTGATGCAAAGAGTGGAACCGGGTATGCGGCCCCGCCGTTCAAGGTCACGCTGTTCATTCGGGGCGGCGAGGTCACCGGCGGGTTCGGATCGAGGACCAGGTATCCGAGAACGAAGCCGGAATACGGCGAGATGGAGAAAGCCGTTCCGCTGGCAGGCAAGAAGGTCCTGATAGACAGGGACCCCACGTCGGTACTCACTGAATACCTGAAGTTCGAGAACGATACGCTGACCGGCCGTATCGGCCTGGATCATCCCTGGTACCTGCGCGAGTTCGAGGTCATTGCCACTAATGTGAACGGGGTCGTGACCGGGTCCTTCACCTTCCCCAAGGCAAAGAAAGCCGGCGTCCGCTGGAGTGTCACGGGCACCTACATCCACGGTGATAAGCTCGAAGAACTGAAAGGAACGCAGGCGCTCAACCCGAAGGCGCAATGGCCGCACTGGAAAGGCCCTACCTATGACGGGCGCGTCTCGCAGCCCGACCCGGACCTGGTCGATTCGCTTGAGGACGCACAACTTGTCTGGTGCAGCGAGGTACAGCTGCCCGGCGGCGGCGCGGGACAATCGATCGGCTGGTCTCCCGGTGCGATGGTCGGCGACTACAACGGCCCACTGGTGGCCGATGGCCGCGTCATCTTCGCCACCATCGAACGCAGCGCCGCCTCGCCGCCATGGCCCGGCTACACCGCCCTTCCCGACCCGAAGGCGTCCGGTCGCCGGCCGACGCTGCAAAGAAAGCTGAACAAACTCGGATGGGACAAGCGGTCCCAGGCGCTGCGCGACCACATCGACAACGTAACGGCCTTCATCATGGACGATGCGGTCCACGCCATGGACGCGGCGACCGGAGCGACCCTGTGGAAGACCCGCCTCCATGCGCGCGGCCTCAGCGGCAGCATGACCGGCAAGGGCAAAGGCGGCCTCTGGAGCACAGGCGTGTTGCGCGAAGGGAAGTTCTGGTTCATGGGCTCGTCCGGTTGGCTCTACTGCCTGGATGCCGCCACGGGCAGACTGATCTGGGAAAGCAAGGAAGCTAATCCCAACCGGATAGCGGCCTTCGAGAAGGGCCTGGCCAGGCTCAAAAGCGGCGAGATCGACCTGGCCGGTCTCCAGGACGCCAACTGGGGACCAGGACAGCAGAAGGTTCTGGCGCAGCTCGGCAACCCGAGCCAGGTCCAGCGCAGTCTATGCATCGCCGACGGGATATTGCTTTGCGAGATGGACGGGGGACTCGGAGCCGTCGACGCGGCAACGGGCAAACGCCTCTGGGGACCGGTCAAGGGCTGCCTGATCACCAACGGGAGCCCGGCGCCCTGGGTCCACCAGGGGACAACGTACGTCATGACCGGTATGGCGCTGCTCGAACTCAAGACAGGCAAAGTGCGCTGGAACAACAAAAAGGGCGGCAGACAGGGAGTGTGTGATGCCGTGACCTGCGGCGATATCATGGTGCTCAACGGCAGCAAGTGGAGCAAGGAGGCCATGCACGCGTACCGCATCACTCCGGACAAGTGCGAACCCCTGTGGACCATGAAGGAAATGATCGCTCCCAGCTTCACGCATCCCACCATCGATCCCGCCACCAGGCGCATTTACGTGAAGGACGGCCATGGAAGCCATTGCGTCATTGAACTCGACACCGGCAAGCTGCTGGGACAGGAACGTTTCGCCAACAAGCTCTGGGGCGGCCAGATCCTGGCGATGAACGGCGCGCGCCTCTTCCATGGCACCAACGGCGGACACATGGTCAAGGTCGCGCCGGACGGCAAGCTCGAGTTGCTCGGCGTAATCAATGCGCCACAGCACTGTTGCATCACACCGGCACTCGCCGACGGGCGATGGTTTATCCGGACCCTCCGTTCGGCGCAGATAGCCTGCTATGATTTGAGGAAGAAGAACTAGAAGGAGATGCGGCGGAGGCCCGCCGCGCTCCAGATAGAGAAGTAGAAACGGGCTATGGAGAGCGGCGGGCCTCCGCCGCACCTGGAGACAACGAGCAAGATGAAAACAAGAACACCCGCCCACACCATACTGGCGCTTCTGTGCCTGACCGTGTTTTGCGTACAGGCCCCCGCCCAGACCGGCCGTGAGCTGGTCGAGGCGAGCGGCGTCAAGGGCGGCCTGATCGTGTGCCTCGGGAAGACCGAGGGTATGGCGATCGAGGAGCTGCGCCTCAGCGACAGCTACCTCGTCCAGGGCCTGCTCACAGACACAGCCACAGTTGCCGCTGAACGCAAACGCCTCCAGGCCAAAGGCTGCTACGGCACCGTCTCGGTCCGCGCCTGGAACGGCAAAAAGCTTCCGTACATCGACAAGCTGATCAACCTGGTAGTGGTAAGCGGCAAGCGGGAAGCGCTAAGCGCCGAAATCGCGCGAGTCCTCGCGCCCAACGGTGTGGCGATGGCTCATGGTTCATGGCTAATGGTCAATGGAAAGAAGAGAGAGCTGCCCGGTCTCCAGCCATTAACCATCAACCATCAACCCTCAACCATTCCCGGGGGCTGGCTTGCCTACCGCAAGCCTGTCCCCGCGGGGATGGGCGAATGGACCCACTGGCTGTGCGGGCCGGATAATGCCGGCGTCTGCCAGGACGACCTGGCCGTGTTCCCACGGGAACTGCAATGGCACCACGGACCGCTCTGGCTCAAGAGCCATGAACTGATACCTGCGTTGAGCACCGTGGTGAGCGCAGGCGGCCGTATCTTCTACATCATCGACGAATCCGCCGAGACCGCAGCAAGCGCCGGTGGCATGCCGGAGAAATGGCGGCTCGTCGCGCTTGATGCATTCAACGGCGTGAAGCTGTGGCAGAAGCCCATCACCGAATGGGGAACCCGGTACTGGATGTCGGAGACCGACAAGAAGAATCGCCGATTCCCTCATCTCGTCCACGCACTTGGCGGCAGGCAGAGCCAGCCGGACGAAGTGCTCAAGCGCCTGGTCGCGGTTGGCAACAAGGTGTTCGCAACGCTGGGCCTGTTCGCACCGGTAACCGCGCTTGACGCCGCCACGGGCAAAGAGATCCGCTCCTACGAAGGCACCGAGAAGACGTTCGAAATCCTGGTTCGCGACAACACGCTGGTCCTGGCAATCAACCACATGCTGGACGAGAAGCCGGCTCGGGGCGGCAAAAAGCAAGATGTCTCGATCATGGCCGTCGATGTCGGGTCAGGCAAGATCCTGTGGCACAGCAAGGGCTATAATGGCGGCCCAGGGAAGGGACATGGCATCAGGCCCAACCACGTGAATTGCAGGCTGACCCTGGGCAGGAACGGGGTCTTCTTCCACGATGAGCAGGCGATCGTGGCCTTGAACCTGGAGACAGGGGAAGAGCTATGGAAGTTCCCGTTACAAAGCAGCGGTGACTGTGCCCTCGCTTTCAGCGACGGCCTGGTCTTCCTGAGCCACAGGGTCAGCGCCCCGGGGCAACGCGGGAAGGGTCATGGCGGCGCGGCCGTTCTCATTGCCGTCGATGCAGCGACCGGCAAGCGGCGGTGGACAGCCGACGCCGGCACACTGGCATTCGGAACGCCGCCGGATATCTTCGTCGACAAGGGCCTGGCCTGGATACTCAGTCGCGACATCAACGAACTCATCGGCCTCGACGCCGCCACGGGCACGAAAAAGAAGACCGTTGACGCCAAGGTCATCTCCACCGGGACACACCATAACTGCTACCAGAACAAGGCAATGCGGAACTTCATCCTCTACGGGAGAAACAAAGGCGTCGAGGCATTCGACCTCAATAGCGGCAAGGTCAGTGTCAACAAGTGGGTCAAGGGCGCATGCAGCTATGGGATCATACCGGCCAACAATATGGTCTACGCCCCTTCCCACATGTGCGGGTGCAAGATGACGAGCAAGCTCAACGGCTTTGTCGCTCTTACAGCCGCGTCACTGAAAGGCAAGCCGCTCTCCGATGCAAGCGCCGTGACGCAAGGCCCCGCCTTTGACCGCAAGTTCGATGACAAGAGTCAGGCAGGTCCCGGCGACTGGCCGATCTACCGAGGCAGGATGCAGCGGGACGGATTCCAGCCCGTTCAGCTCCCGGCTGGCCTGGCACAGAAGTGGACAGCGCGTCTCGAGGGCAATCTCGCGCCTCCCATCATGGCCGACGGAAAAGTGTTCATCGCCGTGAAGGACCGCCATTCCGTCGTTGGGTTGGATGCCGCGACGGGCAAGCTGGTGTGGACGTTCGTCGCCGGCGGGCCAATCGATTCCGCACCAACCTGGTCTGCCGGGCGCGTCGTGTTTGGCGGACGTGACGGCCACGTCTATTGCCTGGACGCCGATTCCGGAAAGCTCGTATGGCGGTTCCGGGCAGCCCCGGACGCAACACAGATCGTCTCGTTCGGCCAGCTGGAGTCGGCGTGGCCGGTATCCGGCAGCCTGCTCGTGCACAACAACCGGGTTTACGCGCCGGCCGGCAGAGCCACGGCACTGGATTCCGGTATAGCACTCTACATGCTCGACCTCGGCACCGGCAAGCCGTTGAAGAGCCGCTGGCTCGACGCCGCCGTCAATTCCGACATCCTCATAGGCAACGGGGTCAAGGCCGCAATGCGCGGCGCCAGCATCCACATGGATACACTGGAAGAAAAGCTCAGGGGAAAGAATCCGGCGTATGGCGAGGAGTTCTTCGATGTCGCCGGGGGGATGCTGGACGACTCGAACTACGTCATCTCCTACTGGGAACTGTCCGGGTTCGGAGGCAGCATTCTGTGCACCGACAGGGAGCTCGTCTACGGCATACACTACTACGGGCGTTTCACGCCGCTCGGACGCAAGAGCGACGCGAAGCCGAACTACTTCCCGGGAACAGGAACAACGGTCCTCTTCGCCGGCAAAGAAAAGAAGGTGGAACGGAAGCCGGGGCGGTTCCGGGTCATGGCTGCACAGGAGTGGATGGTGAAGCTGCCCATCCTCGCCAAGTCGCTCGTCGTCGCCGGTGACAGCGTCTGCGTCGCCGGCACGCGCGACATTGTGGATGAGAAAGACCCGTGGGCCCACATCGACGGCCGAAAGGGTGCCAAGCTCATCATCTATTCAAAGAAGAAAGGTGAAACCCAAACCGAGTTCGACCTGGCCTCGCCGCCCGTCTTCGATGGACTGGCCTCGGCACACGGCAGCCTCCTCGTGAGTTGCAGGGACGGGTCGGTGGTTTGTTTCGGGAAGTGAGGAACGTGAGATGAACAAACGACATGTCGCCGCAGTACTGATGGTGCTGGCCGTGGCTACTTCTGGGAGGGCCGCCGAACCCGTCATCGGCTTCCGTAACAACGGGACCGGCGCGTACCCGGACGCCGACCCGCCGACCGTGTGGTCCTGCACCAGCAACGTGGTGTGGCGCTGGCAACAGGAACCGCTGACGGCAACCACCATTTCTTCCCTCATCATTGTTGGGAACAAAGTCTTCACATTGGGCCATCCGATGGCGGTGATCTGCCTGGACAAAAACACCGGGAAAGTGCTGTGGAGACGCCAGACGCATCTGCGTGCCCATGGAGGGACGACCTCCGTGTCGTCCGCGGACGCGACAGAGCGCGTCCCTCCACAGGATCAACTCGTGCGAGCCATGCACGAGGCCCTCGTGAGGGACGGCCGTATCCATGCGCTGCACGCCGTGGGCATCATGACCGGCAAGAAGGGCGGCAGGGGGGCCGGCCGAATGGGACCGATTGTCAAAGGTGTGGGGGGCCGGCCGTCTATTCGGCGAGAGATGCAGAGATACGAAAAGAACAAATCCAAGGGGTACAAACGGAAACCATGGGTGACGGAAAAAGAAGAAGCATTCCTCAAGAGACTGGTCGCCGACCTGAAAGCGCTCTCCGTCCACACCGACGAGGAACGTGCCGCCCTGACGAAGGAGCTGACCGAACTCACGGCAAAGGTGCCCGGGAGAAAGGACCCGGGCTTCAAGGCATCCGGCTACACCTGCGGCGCCGCGCCTGCCAGTGACGGAGAGCGCGTGGTGGCAGTCTTCATCCCCGGCCTGGTCGTGTGCTACGATCTCGAGGGCAGCCTGCAATGGACCTATGCAGCCGTGGACGCCAAGGGCAAAGTCGGCAAGGGCGGCCTGGCGGTGGTTCCCGCCGTCGGGAACGGCAAGGTGGTGGTCGATCGGGGCAGCTTCATTCACTGCCTCGATGTGAAGACGGGCGAGGTCGTGTGGAAGAAGGAGGGCCTGCGTTCCGGTGCGTTCGGCCAGGCGGCCGCCTCGCCGGTAATCGGGCACAACGGCGGCAAATACTACGTCATGGTGCGCCAGCAAGGCGATGTCTGGGACCTCTCGACCGGCGAGGAAGTCGTGCCCGCCTGGTGGCGTGACGACAATGCCTACCGCGGCCAGATGATGGAACGGTACTGGGCCAGCGGGATATCGGCCGATCGCAAGACACTGCACGGGATTACCCACGCGGTGCGCATCCCCGACGATCCGGCCAAGCCGCCCTATACGCTCTGGAAGCTCCCGCTCGAATACGTTGGCCGGAAAGACAAGCCGAAGAAGGTAGTCGGCGGCAATCACCAGTACTGCGCCCCGATGATCACCGACGACAAGATCCACTTCTGGAACACGGGCGGCGGACCGCACCGGCTCAGCACGCTCGACGCCGAGACCGGCAAGCTGCTCGTGGGCCCGATGACCAAGGGGCTGCCGGGCAACTACCCCGACCCCATCTACGCCGGCAAATATATCTACCGGTTCGACGCCGGCGGCAATTGCCAGATCCGCGACCCCGAGAAGGGCTTTGAGCTCGTCGCCGATAACCTACTGGAGCCCGGCCTGAACCAGGTCCCGGTCTTCGAAGGACACCGAATGTACATTCGGACAGATCTCTCCGTGTATTGTATCGAGAAACCCGAAGGGCGATGATGTCTGGAACTCGACAGATTCCGACAGCAACCGGTAGCATTCGACTGCAGCCGAGTCCCACCGTCCCACAAACAGAAGGGAAACAACCATGAGAACAACCACCACGCTCCTGATCGCAACCCTAACCGCCGCAGCCGCCCTCGCCTCCCCCGACAGCAACCGCTACCTCATCCCCAACACCAGCGACCAGTGGCCGCACTGGTCGGGGCCCTACGGCCACCACACGGCGAAGGACTGTGCCGATGAACTTGTGGATGACGTGTCCAAGGCACGGGTGGCCTGGGTGAGCGAGGGCAAGTTCCCCGGGCCCAACGATTGCCACCTCGATCCAAACACAATGTCCAGCCCGATCGTGGCGGAAGACAAGGTGTTCCACTCCTACTACGAATACACCGAGGAGCTCTGGGACCAGAACTGGCTCGACAGGAACTCAAAGAAGAAAAAGTTCGTCGAGTGCGGGCCCGACTGGAAGGACAAGAAAGACGCACCGAAGTTCCCCACCCCAACGGAGCCAAAGGAAGGCAGCCTGCGCTTCGTCGGCTATCTCAGCCCGATCCTGGTCGACGGCTACATCCTTTGCCGCGCCCCGTACCGCGTGATATGCTGGGATCTGCGAGCAAGGTAGGACGGAATCCGACATGTCAGACTTGTCCGACCTGTCCGAAACCGGGCCTCACTGACCGTTCAGACCTACCCAAACATCCCGCTCTTCCGGAACTGCGCCGGCGAAACGCCAAAGCTTCTCCGGAACGCACGGCAGAAGTAGTTGCAGTCAGGGAAGCCTGACTCGACAGCCACTTCCTTCACGAGCAGCGACGTCTCCGAGAGCAGCTTTGCGCCATGCCTCAGTCGAAGGTTCTGTATGTACGCCGCGGGCGCGAACCCGGTCCATTCCTTGAACAGCCGCGTGAAGTGGTAGCGACTGTATCCCGCGCAACACGCAACTTCGTCAACCCCAACATCCTCCCTGAAGTGTTCCCTGCAGAAAGCAATGGCCGTTTCAATGAAGGGCGGCCTGTCACTGCCCTGGTGATGAACCGTGACCTCGTCGAGAAGACGCATCGCCAGGTCATAGGCCAGAGACGAAGCCTCGAACGGACTGCGAACGCTCCCTTCCCGCACCTCCCTGACTATGCGCACAAGTGACTCCACCACCGGCGAAGCGTCCTGCAGCGCTATCACCGGCCCATGCCGGCCCACTATGTCCCGCCAGATACGCATGACCTCGCCGCCGTAGAGACAGACATACAGGAAGTCCCAGTGCTCCGAGTCGGACGGCAACCAATAGCGGTTCTCGTAAGGGAAGTGCAGCACTATCGCCTTTCCCACCCCGACCCTACGCCGCTTGCCCGCGTACTCCAGCATCCCGTATCCGGCAACGGTGTACTGGATCAATGCCATCTCGGCCTCACCACGCTTCAAGCCATGCCAGTCGTATGATGTGCTGGTCTCGCGCGAATACCCGCACCCACCCAGCATCGCGTGCAACGGCACGACGTGCCGCGGGAACGGCACAGCACCACTCCCAAACTCCATCTCTGCCAAGTCCTGTAGCATGATTGTGCTATTCTAGGCACAGATGACATATTTTCAACATCAATGAAGCAGCGTAGTCTTAGCACGAATAGAGTATGAATGACCATAGTCGTAGTGACACATTGGATAGGGTAACTTTGCGATAGTCCGAGCCCAGATGCGGCAGAGGCCTGCCGCTCTCCATTGTTGCTCCTGACGTCCGCTTTGGAGCGCGGCGGGCCTCCGCCGCACGGCAAACAGAGGAGGAGAACCATGCCACTTAAGGTAGCAGTGATAGGTGCAGGGAGTGTCGGATTCACACGTACGTTGATGCGGGACATGTTGGCGGTGCCGAAGATGCAGAAGACCAGCTTCGTGTTTCATGACATCAGCAAGAAGAACCTGGATATGCTGCTGAAGCTCGTCACGAGAGATATCAAGCACAACAAGCTGTCGACGAAGATCACCGGCACGCTGAACCGCCGTCAGGCCGTCAAGGGCGCAGACTTTGTCTACAACCTGACACGTATCGGCGGACTCGAAGGTTTCCAGACAGATATCGACATTCCGCTCAAGTATGGAGTCGACCAGTGCGTCGGCGACACGCTCTGCATCGGCGGGATCATGTACGGTCAGCGCAACGCCGCCGCCATCCTCGACTTCTGCAAGGACATACGCGAAGTCGCCAAGCCGGGCGCCATCCTGCTGAACTACGCGAACCCAAATGCAATGAACACCTGGGTCGCGAACAAGTACGGCAAGGTGAACACCATCGGCCTCTGCCACGGCGTCCAGGGCGGACACCGTCAAATCAAGAACGTGGTCGAGTTCATGATCAACAAGGGCAAGAAGCCCGAGTCGAAAGGCTACAAGCCGGTCCCCATCAGCGACGTTGACATCATTTGCGCCGGCATCAACCATCAGACCTGGTACATCCAGGTCCTCTACAAGGGCAAGGACTGGACCGGCAAGCTGCTCGACGGCTTCGAAAACCATCCCGTCTACAGTAAGACCGAAAAGATCAGGATCGATCTCCTGCGTCGATTCGGCTACTACACCACCGAGTCGAATGGCCACGTGTCCGAGTACGTGCCCTGGTATCGCAAACGTCCGAAGGAGATCAAGAACTGGATAGCACTCGACTCGTGGATCAACGGCGAGACCGGCGGCTATCTGCGCGTCTGCATGGAGGGCCGTAACTGGTTCCGAACGGACTTCCCGCAGTGGCTGAAAGCGCCGCCCTGGGAGTACGGGCCGGAGACGCGCGGGCACGAGCACGGCAGCTACATTATCGAATCGCTGACCACCGGGCGCGTCTATAGGGGCCATTTCAACGTGGTGAACGACGGGTGCATAGCGAACCTTCCAGATGACGCGATCGTCGAAGTTCCCTGCTACGTCGATATGAACGGCGTGAACGTTCCGCAGGTCGGTAACCTCCCGCTTGGGTGCGCCGCGATCTGCAACTCCTCGATCAGCGTCCAGAGGCTCGCAGTCGAGGCAGCGGTGAAAGGCGACGTCGATCTACTCAAACAGGCCGCCATGATGGATCCCTTAACGGGGGCTGTCTGCGATCCGAACGAGATCAGCCAGATGGTCGACGAGATGCTCATCGCCCAGGCGAAGTGGCTGCCACAGTACAAGAAAGAGATCCCGAAGGCCCGCAAACGCCTTCGCGGCCAGAAGCGGCTCGGAACGAAGAAGTGGAAGGGCGCCGCGCGCATCAAGACGAAGAGTGTCGCGGAAATGCGGAAGAACGCCGCAAAGGCGCGTCAGAACGCGCAGGCCGCCGACAAAGCCGCCGCCACCCGCAAGAAGCAAGCGAAGACCGTGAGGATGTAGGAACAATCTGCGGCTTCGCAGATTGTTCCGCTATATCTCCTGTCCGACCTGTCAGACTTGTCCGACAGGTCCGACCATCCTACTCCTTCTCTACCCGGATTCTGAAGAATCCGCACGATGCCCCGTCGATGCCCACCGTGTAGGCGTTCTCGGAAAGGGCAACAAACAGCCCCAGTGTGGCAGCAATAAGAAGTAAGCCTCTTGGCTTGGTCATTCTACCCATCCATGATAGCGGTTTTGCGCCAAGCAGCAGGTGAAATTGCGCCTGCGGGAACAGATAACCCAGAGCCCTTCGCCAAGTAGTTGTCGGAGCAATGAGCCGGCAATACAGGAAATATCATCTGTAGTGGTCCCTCTGCTTGTATAAACGGCGAGCCCAATCTACAGGTTAGAAGAAAGACTATCGTCTTTGCGCCACTGGATGACATCCGGCAGCACGAGAAGACTCGTTTACCAGATCATTGTCGGCCACCACAGAACCATTGCAGCTCACTACCGGAGTTCTTCGGCCGTTTCGCGTGCCTCGACAATCTTGAGCATCTGGTACCGCCGCCACCTCGGATCGCCCGACAAATCGGCCTGCAGCTCGTCGGCGTAGGCGGTCAGGATCTCCGCGCCGCGCGAATCGCCGACATTCGACACCGCCTCGACCAGCAGCGATCCCAACTCGAGGAAGTCGTCAGACTCCTTGGATGCGTCGGATTCTATCATGCCCCGAAGCTCACGCGTCAGTACAGGCAGGGCCTCTGAGGATGCCGTCTCTCCCAAGGCCTTGATGCACGTCTCACGGATCTCGTCACGATCGGCTGCTTCCTGCAGCTCATCGGATGTCATAATGCCGTCGATTATGGGAACGGCCTCGTCCGGTGTAGCCTCCGCCAGAGCACAAATCGCGGCGCAGCGTACCTGTGTACCTTCGTGGCCCGTCGCCTTCGTCAGATACCTCGTCGCCACAGGGTCCCGGCTGCGCGCGAGTCCAGGGATCGCCCACAGGATGACAACCGACGCGCCTTTGCCTAGCTTGTCGAGCACGCCGACGGCTTCCGCAGGGCGTTCGCGTGCCAGTCTCGTCATCGTCTGCTGCCGTTCCCGCACGGGAACATCGTCATTAGTGAAGTATCCGACCTCCGGCGTCGGGCCGAGCGGCTCCGGGGATGTCTCACTTGCCGAACGGCTCGGCGGAGCGCCCGCCGGGATGAGCTCGACCCCGCCCCGGAACGACGCTGATCTGCGAGAAGATTCCGCGCGGGCCGGATCATGCGTTCTTGCCGAGCTGTCGCTCCGGGTCTCAGATGCGCCCGACTTCGATCCCCCCCCCCGCTGTCGCACCAGCATCACCAGCGCAACAACGCACACACACACCACAACAGCGATTACGCATCGTGTCTTCATACGGAACGTTCCCTGCACTACCCGCTACCCCCATACTATACTGTCCGCAGCCATACAATACGTAACGCAAAAGGCACCTTTCTCCCATCTTTGCCGGCTGATCGGGCCGAGCATCCGGTCCGAGGTTTTCCTATTGCGCTCGGGGGTACGGAGGGTAGACTACGATTGCCTTAATAGTAGCGCCATGGTGGAGCTACCTGAGTAGTCCCGTCAATCAGTATAGTGTACAAAATGGCGCAAGGGAATCCCGATTTGGTGGATCGCTATCCCGCGAAGCTGAAAACAGAACCCCTTCTGAAGGGCAGGGGCGATACACCTACCATCCAATATACCTTTGAAGGTTCACTTGATATAGATCAGTTCTCTCAGGCGGTCAACATGGTCCACGATGCGGTGCCGAAATTCAGATATTACTGTGACTATCTGACAATGTCGTGGGTCTTAAGACCCGCCGACTTCGACTACGGTGATTTGGTGACGAAAGGATCCGATGTGGATGAGTTGCGCGAAGAACTGACAAAGCGATTTGAGCCAATCGAGACCTGCGCATTCAGGTTTGGAGTCGTTGAGGAGGACGAAGGCACATTCACGCTGCTAATGACTTACGACCATTCCCAGTTCGATGGAGTTGGGGCCGTGGTGATGACCAATATGTCTGTCGACGTCTACAATTGTCTCATATCAGGAGAGAGCTACGAAGAGCTCTTGCACACATGCCGCGGGATGGTTGATGCGCCTATTGAGGAAGTGCGTCCCGTCGGTTTTGGTCGCAAAGTCGCATTGTTCTGGCGTCTTCACAGGATGAAGATAACCGATTCGACGCATTTCTGTCCCACGGTGGATGAGGTCACTGATATCCCGCGGGCCATGGGGCGTGAGAAGAGGCGTGAAGCGACCCGTCTCTACGATTTGAACCCTCTGTTGGTGGAGGGAGTGAGCAAGAACAGTCTTGTAACATCGATTTTCACCAAGGCTGTGGCCAACGCTGTAGGAACGCAAGAATACATTGGTCACATGACATTGGCTACCGGACTACCGGAAACGGAACGCTCCAGATATGTTGGTAACTACACGGGTGCCATTACTCACAACCTCCCGGCAGCGGCGTCTATCGAAGAAAACGCCCGGCTGGTGCACGAGGAGCTTCAGGCCGGGCGCCGCCGCAAGACGATCGAGGCCTTCATGTGGCTCTTCGATGCCACTGCGCCCAAGATTGACAAGTGGAAGGGTGACGAGGTGCTGAGAAGCGTCAAGAAGGATCCTACGCTGTTCTGTCTGACCAATTGGAGTAATTGGAGATTCGCGAATGATCCGGAATACATCAAAGGCTGCAGGAGCATCGAAATGTCTGGACGGACGGGTGGCGAGCCGAGACTTGAGAACAGTCAGGTCATCAACAAACCGTTCGCACTGATTTGCATGTGCCCCGGCAACAAGGTAAACCTTCGCATCGAGGCTCCGCTGGAAGACCAACTCCTCCCTGTGATGGACGAGCTGGACAAGATCTTTGGGTGCAAGGAGTAGACAACGCTGTCACTCCGTGCGGACAGTTCCAGGATCCGAATGCACCATCTTCTACCTGCTGAATAGCAGGGCGAAGGAGTTTGCCTCTTGTGAGATGTTCGCGGTTGGTTTATCTGCGGGGTGTGCGTATAGTGATCAAGCACTGAAGAGCTTGAGAGTGAGAAGGTATCCATGGATGGGGAAACTGCCCAGGAACGGGTAGTCCTGTGTGAATCCATAGAGAGGCTTCAGCACCCGCTGATGGCGGGTGAAGCCGAGATCGTGGATAGAGCGGTCGAGAAGCGGCGGCGTGAGTTTGTTGCCGGCAGGACTCTGGCGCGTCGCGCTATCGGTGGCCTGGGGTTTGCGCCGGTCCCCATCTTGAGACGGGGCAGAGCCCCGGTCTGGCCCGAGGGAGTTGTGGGCTCGATATCCCATTGCGACACACATTGCGCGGTAGCCGTAGGCAGCGTGGCGCGAGTCAGATCGGTCGGCATTGACCTGGAGGTGATTGGGCGTGTCTCGGACGCGCTCTGGAAGTACACGTTCGTCGCGGACGAGCGTGCCTGCCTGGCCGCGGCTCCGGTCGCGGAGCGTGACCGGTTGGCGACGCTCATGTTCAGTGCCAAGGAGGCGTTCTTCAAAATGCAGTACCCTTTGACGGGGATGATGTTGGACTTCACCGACGCGGACGTGACGGCGCTGGCGGATGGGGCCTTCCAGCTTTCGCTCCGTACGCTGTTGCCGACGATCCCGCATGTGATTGAGGGGCGTTCCGCTCAGCCAGTGCCCGGCATTGTCCTTTGCCAGGTATGGCTCGGCAGGGCGTCGTCGGGTAAATGAGGAGGTCTCTATTCCTTCTCATCGCGTCCCGTTGGGCTTCCTCCGCTCGCGTATCGCTAAGTGAAAGGCAGTGCCGTTAGAACACATGCTCCTCAGTAGAAGGGGAATCATGTTTGGCGGAAGGCGACGAAATCACTCCATTAAGAATTATGGTCTTCCTCAGATATTCGGCAAACTCATCGAGCCTATCTTCCGTGAGAAATACATCCAATGGCACATCGACCTCAAGATCATGAAGAATGACGTTTCGCACTTCCATAGCCATTATTGAGTCCATTCCCAGCGCATACAACGACGAATCCCCGGCAAGGTCATCAGCCGAACAGTGTACGACCTCGGCAACAATCGACGACAAATAGCGAGTCAAAATGGGCACGTACTCATCTACAGCAACAACCTTGAGATCATCGCGAATCGCCGGCCGAGCACCGTCCTTCCCGTGAGGAGCCACTTTGCTCGCGGCATCACATCCCGTTTCAGTCGCATTCACGGGCTCGGCCTGAGCCACCAACGCCCAGTAGCGCTTACACTGAAAAGGATAGGTCGGCAAGCGACATGGAGGGCGTTCGTATCCGGGATAGAGCGCATCCCAATCGAGCAGCGCGCCCTGAACATAGTGCTCGGCCAGTGTTTCGATCCGCGCACGATCCTCACATACTCGCCACACGCCGTCCGGCAGCACGGAGTCACCCGCTTCTGCTTGCCCCCAAAACACCGTCGGCAAATCCTCTCCTCGCGCGATCGCCCTTAGACCGTCACGAAGCATACCCATCGAGTTGCAGACAATCGCCGCCCTGACATCACACGACTGACGCGATCGACCGGCAGACCAGCAAATGAACGGCACGGAAGACGACTCCCCCATAGCAAGCCATTCTGCATACGCATGAGCCAATTCCGACAAGGCGCTCTCACACCGGGCAGACAGTGGGAACACACACCATCGCTCCGTAGGAACCTGGTCCACGGTCCTTTCTCCGTTCCACTCCTCAAGAACAACATGAGCATTCGTCCCGCCAAATCCAAAGGAACTCACGCCTGCCAGACGATGCCCATTGATGGCCGGCCATACTCGCCCCTCTGCCGGAATCCGAAAGACGGTTCCCTGAAGCTTGAGGTGTTGATTCGGCGTTTCGAAGTGCAAATGCTTGGGAATCCATTGTCTCTCCAAAGCTAACACCGTCTTGATAAGCCCCGCTATACCTGCTGCCGGTTCCAGGTGCCCGACATTCGTCTTGACCGAGCCAATCCAGCACTTCCGGCCATCCGTCCGACTCTCTGCCAGGACCGCCTTCAACGCCTTGATCTCCTGAGGGTCCCCCAGATGCGTCCCCGTTCCGTGAGCTTCCACGTAGCCGATTTCTCCCGGCGCCACGTGGGCATCAGCAAGCGCCGCTCGTATTACCGCCTGCTGCGAGGGACCATTCGGGGCTGTAATCCCGGCCGTACGGCCGTCTTGGTTGACCGCAGAGCCCCGGATGACCGCGCGGATTGGGTCGCCGTCTGCAATGGCGTCGCAAAGCCGCTTCAGCACCACAACACCACAGCCTTCTCCCCGTACGTAACCGTCGGCACGCGCGTCAAACGTTTTGCAGCGGCCATCGGCCGCCATCATTCCCGCCTGCGAGAAGGTCATCGTGTACTCCGGCGACAGCATCAGGTTAACTCCCCCCACAATACAGAGATTCGTCTCCCCATACCGCAGGCTTCGAACCGCTGTATGCACCGCAACGAGTGAAGACGAGCACGCGGTGTCAATTGCGAGGCTCGGCCCCTTGAGATCGAGGAAGAACGAGATACGATTCGCCGCAATGCAAGGCGTGGTCCCCACGCCATTGTACGCATCAATCGAGCCCCGATCTTGAAAGAGCAAACGCCCATAGTCGCTCCCACTGATCCCGATAAAGACCCCGGAAGCGGAGCCCTCCAAGGAGATCGGCGGGATACCGGCATCCTCGAGCGCCTCCCACGCAACCATCAACAACAATCGGTGCTGTGGATCCATTCGCTCCGCCTCGCGGGCCGACACACCGAAGAACTCAGCGTCGAATCCGTCGACATTCTCAAGGAATCCCCCCCAACGCGTTGTCACCGTTCCCGCTGTCCCCGGCTCCGACGCATAGAAGAGCCTACTGTCCCAACGAGATAGTGGAACCTCCGAAATCGCGTCACCCCCATGCTTGAGCAACGCCCAGAACTCCCGTGGATCACGAGCCCCGGGGAAGCGACACCCCATACCGATAACGGCAATTCCTGAATGACTTGTTTCACAACTCATGATGCATCAACCCTTCGGATAGCACTGTATCAAGGTGATCGACCAACTTATCAATCGTCGGATAATCGAAAAAGAGCATGGGATCCAGATCGCGGGCCAGCCATTTGCTGAGCGCACCGCCTAACCCGATGACGGCCACCGAATCGAGCCCGTATCGATCGAAGGGCAGCGTCGTCCGAATCTCGACCGGCGTTAGTCCTGCGCATTCCGAAATCGCGTTCTTGAGCCACGACTCAATCCGCATGCGATCGGGTTCTGTCATCGCTGATCTTCTCCACATCTCGAAAGTAAGGTCAAATCCTTCACCCTGGATTCGGCAGTCGAACGTGATGCCGACGCCAGGATCACACGCACACCTTACACCCTAATCTGTTCGCGGCATGCCAAGTGCAACGGTACACCCGCAAAAGAATCACACAACCCGTCTTCCATCAGAGCGTTGAAACACAACATTGAGCGCATCCGCTTCATACGCTTGGCGACAGGCCCGGCGCTTGATCTTGCCGCTGGAGGTCTTGGGAATTGAGTTGTAGCGAATCAAGACGATATCGAACACGCGCACACCGTGGTTCCGGCTAATGTCCTCTTGTACGACCAATATGATGGACTCAAAGAACTCCGGAGTACAGTGATCGGCCCCTTGGCGATGCCGACGTTCCAACTCCGCCACCACAACAAGGCGTTCGGCCCCACTGCGCTCAACGGAGAACGCCGCCGAACGATCGGCCACGAGTGCGTCATGGCTCTGTGTGGCCGTCGTCTCGATATCCTGAGGATAGTGGTTTTGACCGTAAAGAATAAGGGTATCTTTCAAGCGCCCCGTAATGAAGAGCTGACCCGCTTTCAAAAAACCAAGATCCCCCGTGCGCAGAAACGGACCTTCGCCGTTCTTCAGCATCGCGCGAAACGTCTGTTCGGTGGCATCCGGCCGGTTCCAGTAGCCCTGAGCCACCGTCGATCCCGCAAGCCATATCTCCCCAACCGTGTTCGCGACACATGGCTCGGCCGTCGCCGGATTGACGATTCGGATGTCGGTATCGATTTCCGTCCCACCGCAGCCAACCAGCAATCGGCAGTCGTGCTTATCGTGAGGTGTGCAAACCGCATCGCGAAATAACCCCGCTTTGGAAACAGGAATCACGGTCGATTCATTCGCTGCCCGCTCAGTCGTCACCTTGAGAGTCGCTTCCGCCAGCCCATACCCCGGGGTCAACGTCGTGCGACGCAAACCGCACGGCTCAAACGCTTTCAGGAAGGCCTCCTGAACCTCGGCACGCACAGGCTCTGACCCGTTTAGCGCCATTCGCCAACACGTGAGATCCAACCCCCGGCGCTCCGCTTCGGAGATTCTTTTCACACAGAGCCCGTAGGCGAAGTTCGGAGCTGCACTGTGGGTCCCCCGGTAGCGGGAGATCGCCCGAAGCCAACGAATAGGATGCTGGAGAAAATGCGCCGCCGAGAGCATGACACACGGTATCCCCTTGTAAACAGGCTGAACCGCACCGTAAATCAGCCCCAGATCATGAAAGGTCGGCAGCCACGTCACAAGAACGCTCTCGTCATCATGATTGAATCCCCGGTCCAAATCCAGAGAGTTGCGCAGCAGGTTCCCATGGCTCACCATGACACCCTTCGGATCGCCGGTCGATCCCGAGGTATACTGAAGGTAGCAGAGCGAGTCCCCGTCAAGAACGGGCGGCGACCACTCCTCGGCGCATGCAGACGCATCGACGCGATCCGTGGCAAAGTGATGCAACGCCTCCAATCGGCCACCGGCAATCCGATTCGAGATCATGTGAAGCGCTCTCCCGTCAGCCATCAGCACCCTCGGGGTGGCGCTCTCGATGATCGGCTCCAAACGCCCCGGATTCTGATTACGCCGCGGGGGATAAAGCGGTACCGCAACAACTCCCGCATACAAGCATCCAAAGAAGGCAGGCAGAAATGTATCCCCCGCGGCATACATCAAGAGCGCGCGTTCACCTTCGAACCCCTGGCGCTGAAGATAGCAGGCGATGCCGCGCGCTTTGAGATCCAGCTCACCATACGTGAAGTGGCGTTCGTCGTCATCCCCATCCAGAAGAAACGTGAACGCTCTCTTGTCCGGCATTTGCTCAACACGACGACGCAGCAGGTCGACCACGCTGATGGCCTCTTCCTCAATGACATGCGACCTCAACGGTATTCCCTCCCGTTATGCTGAGCCGGAAATCGCGGACGACGTTGTAGCGATGTACTCCTGAATTGCCGTCCAGGGCTCCAAGACAACCGTTTCGAGAACGGTTCGATAGTGATGAAAGAACGCGTCAACGCCCGCATTCTCGTAGCGATCCGGCGAATAGTGCATCGTCAAGCGATGGCCGTCCGGATGATTGATAACGAGCACCATGATGTCAGGATCCGACCCCAGATCCGGCACATGCCATTCTTTCAACTGTAATCCCTCATCCACAACAACTGGTGGCGCGTAGCGTCGAATATCGAAGAAAACACCCGGGTAGTCCCCCGCCGGTCGATGGACCTGCCCGTTCTTCTGGTCGTGCCGCATTTCCAACGCCGCCAGAAAGGACTGCGGCACCTCCTGGTGCGCGATGACCTCACGGATGCTGTCCCGTACAGACTCGATCAACTCGGAGAACGTTGAACCGGCGGCGCTGTCGATCACCAACGTGACCGCCTTCGTGACACAAGCGACCAGCGCGGCCGTCTCCGGCCGACTCCGGCCGCTGAGCATGGTATTGATCGGCAAGCGCTCACGATCGACATAACGCCGCAGCGAGACCGCCAAGGCCGCCAAACAGACCATGTATGGCGTCGCGCGCTGTGCAGCGGCTAACGCCGTCAGCGCGGTCATGAACTCAGGCGACAGCGGCTCGTCAATGATCCGAACTTGTTGCTGATGATCCCACGACGGAGCACGCGACCGCCAGAACGGCAATTCCAGCGACAACGGCGCTGGGACCCGTTCATAGTAGGCGCGCCAGAACGCCAGATCGTGCTGAAAGTCCTTCACCGCATACTGCCAATACAGATAGTCCGTCCATGAAACCGTCGGTTCCGGAAGCGTTTCGCCACGATACAGCCGAACCAGCTCATCGGCGAACACCGGACCGGACTCACCGTCGAATGCGGCATGGTGAATCGCCACCGCCAGAATCCAGTGTGCGTTCTCCCCCGCGTAGAGGCGCGCTCGCAGCAGTTCGCCCGCACCCAGATCGAACGGTTCTCCGAGAAACGTGACGATCGCCGGTTCCACCGTATCGCGCGCGTAGCTGTTCAGTGTAGCACGACTCAGGGACAGCGACATCGCATCCGCTATAGGCCATTCCCCCTTCCTCGGCTTCCTGGGATGCTTCTTGACCCAGCGTTCCTCCTGCCACGCGTACCAGCGAGATACAGGACGACTACGCGTCAGCCCGCGTAAAAAAGGCTTCAAGCATCTCCAGGTGAGCGGACCTCGCATGGGCTGCATGCGCCATCGAAACGCTTCATGGCGGGCAACCAAACCATTGAGTGCCGATTCGACACGATCCACATCCAGCCGCCCGGTGAACTCCAACACCACATGCACTTCGGCGGCACGCTGGATGTAGCCCTGCAATTGGCTGAGCCACGGGAAGAACACCCACTCCTGCTCTTCCTCTCGCAGCAACCAGGCTTTCCGGTGGATCGGCATCGGGATCAATCTGGGGTCTGAGGCATCGTTCGCCTCAAGTGCCGATGCCAACGCTACGGGTGAGGGGTGCTCAAACAGAAGCGGAACGTTCACGGGACGCCCTATTGCTTCCGCCGCCGTTGAGCAGAGCGCCAAGGCCTTGATGGAATCCCCGCCATGCTCAAAAAAATCGGCGTCTTGGTTATAGGCGGGCACCCCCAACACAGCCGCGAAGAGCCGAGACAACTCACCCACGAGCCCGTCAGACGCCGCAGCCTCTGTGTCACTCCGGTCCTCACCCGCCGGATCGGGCTCCGGGAGCCCACGCTTGTCGACTTTGCCGCCCGCGGTGATGGGAAGACGTTCCATGACCGTAATGACCGACGGCACCATGACACCCGGGAGCGTATCGAGCAACATCGCACGATACGCTCCACCCTCCTCTCGCTCGGGGGAGCGCGCCGCAACATAGGCCAAGAGGCGATTCTGTCCGTTGGTGTCCGGGCGCGCGACGACGACAACATCGTCCACATGGGGGAGCCGGCGGATGTGGGACTCAACCTCGCCGAGCTCGATACGATGTCCACGGATCTTCACTTGATCATCGATGCGCCCCAGATACTCGATATCCCCCGAAGGGAGCCGCCGAACGCAGTCACCACTGGCATACATTCTTGCACCGGAATCGGATGCAAAGGGGTCGGCCAGAAAACGCTGCTCCGTTAGTTCCTTGCGATGCAGATACCCACGACCGACACACGGCCCGCCGATGAACAGCTCTCCCCTCTCGCCGTCCGGGACCGGCTGACGGTCGTCATCGAGCACGTAACAACGAAAGAAAGGTAACGGCAACCCTATCGGCACCTCACTGCCTGCCGGTTCGGTATTCACTCCCGGCGTCAAATCGTAGCCCGTCGCCGTGACCGTCGTTTCCGTCGGCCCGTAAGTATTCAGCAGACGCGGCCTCGTCCCGGCCATCGAGCGCCACTTGGCCACCTTTTCCGGGGTCGTCCGCTCGCCGCCGATCAGCAGCATGCGCAGCTCGCGGGGAACCGCAGCGCAAATATCGGTCACCTGATTGAGCCACTCGTGCCATAACGCCGTCGGCAGTTCGGCCAGGGTGATACGCCAATCGCGCATGCAACGCCAGAAGTTGTCGAGAGAGGACAGCATCTCATTCGTCCGAACGACCAGCGTCGCCCCCGTCGCCAGACAGGGAAAAATATCTTCAACACTGGCATCGAAGTTGACGGAGGCAAACTGAAGTACGCGATCCTCTTGAGTTAACTCGAAGTCGTGACGGTAGGCCTCAATGAGGTACAACAACTGGCGATGCTCGATAACGACTCCTTTTGGCTTTCCGGAGGAGCCACTGGTATAAATCACGTAGGCCGCGCGCGTTGGATCGTCACAAACCGGCGGCAACGCCTCATCGCCGGTCTCACGTTTGTCGACATCAACCCACACCTCCGCTGCCCGGGGAAAGCGTTCTTGCGTTGCCGTTTCGCCGACCATCACACGAAGTCCGGCATCGTCGGCAATCTCCTTCAGTCGAGTCGGCGGATACGCCGGATCGAGCGGCACGTAGGCGCCACCCACACGCCAAATCGCCAACATCGCGACCACCAGCTCGGATCGCCGATTCATGCACAGCCCAATCCGCTCCTCAGGCCGGATATCGAATCGATTCAAGGCACAGGCAAGTTCCGTCACGGCAT
>Ga0272442_10002738_pt1 | contig 25246 bp, 17 predicted proteins | sample SSMForm2O_FD_200262 | JGI IMG/M metagenome (GOLD analysis project Ga0272442, IMG submission 200262) | Marine sediment archaeal communities from Little Sippewissett salt marsh, Falmouth, MA, United States - SSM-Form-2O | ecosystem: Environmental > Aquatic > Marine > Wetlands > Sediment ... | reverse complement strand
TTATGCGCCGCTACCAGGAACGCTTGGTGAAAAAACTAAGGGGTGAAATCGACAGGACAGTTTCCAGGCAGCTCAGAAGGCTCAGGCGCCTGAAGACCGACTGGCGTACGCGCGAAATCAAGAAACCGTGGAACAGGGAGGATGTTGCCAGGGCCGAGCGTTTCGAAAAGCTTCTGGAAGAGGCACTGAAACAGGGAGACCTGGACGAGGCCGTCAACCTCGCCATGGAAATGGGCAGGCTGATGAAGCGCATGGCGGCCCGGCAGAGAAAAAAGGCCGGCCCTGTGGAAGCCGCCCGCAAGCTCGAGCAGATCATCGAAGAGCTGAAAAAATCCTTTCCCCGGCCCAGGGAACTGCTTTCATCAAAAGATCGTAAAAGGATGAAAACGCTCGCCCGCAGGCAGAGGGACATAATTCATCACACCAGAAAGCTGAAGAAAAAAGCTGCGAAAAAGGGATCCAGCGTGCCATTTCTGTCGGCTCAGGCATCGCGTTTTCTTGATGCCGCCGCCTCGTTCATGGAAACGGCCGTTAAAAAGCTCAACAGGCAGGAAGTGTCCGTGTCTCTTACGGCACAGAATGCAGCCCTGAGCCAGCTCGGCAGGTTGAGGGAAGAGATACTGAGCCTTGATTCTGCGGCCCCCGTGGGCTCTGGGGGTCTCAGCGTGCATGAAAACGTGCGCATCAGTGACCCGGAGGAATTTGAAGTGCCCAGGGAGTTCAGGTCAGACATAATACAGGCCATGAAATCGGTTGTTCCCGAGGAGTACAGGGATGAAATTGCGGAATATTATTCGACACTGGTTCATTAGCCCCGCGGCCCTGCTGTGCCTTGCGATGGCCGTAAGCGCACCCCGCGCCGGACAGGGCGCTGATGAAGCGGAAGCCCTGAAAAACGCCGGACTCGAGCTTGAACAGGGAAGGTATGAAAACGCGCAGAAGCTGCTGGAGACTCTGAGCGCAACGGGACAGAGCCTTCCGGAGGCGCTGTACCTGAAGGGCTGGCTTATGCTCTCCAGGGGCGAGTACGCGAACTCCGTCAATATGCTCAGACAGGCCATCGAAAGCGCAAAGACCGAAGGAGACTGGAAATATCTAAGAGACATGGCATTAGCTTCCCTCGAGGTTACGGGTACATTCAAACGGACCCGGGACAGGGACGGCGCTTTCATAGTGGCGCATCCGCCCGGGATCGACGAGGTTCTCGTTCCCCTCGCGCTCGAATGCCTGAAGGCGCAGAAAAAATACCTTGAATCCTTGTTCGCCTTCTCGATTCACTCTCCCGTTGTCGTGGAGATACTTCCTGATCTTAAGTCCCTCGCCATGCTTGCTCAGACGAGGGCCGAGGATCTGGAAAGAACGGGCACGGTGGCGGTTTCCCACATGGGCCGCATACTCATGATAACGCCGCGGGCCCTGGAAAGGGGATATCCCTGGCTCGAAACAGCGGCCCATGAACTGGTGCACCTTTACATAACCGCGCTCAGCAGGGGCGCTGCGCCTGGCTGGCTTGAGGAAGGTGTGGCTCGGTTGCTTCAGACCGGATGGGATCAGGACTCCGGGGATCCTGCCGCCTTGTCGCCGGTTGAAAACTACCTTCTGGAAAGGGCCGTCAGCGAGAAAAGGCTCATCCCTTTAAGAAAACTCAACACCTCCCTGATACGCCTCGGCTCGCAGGAAGAGGCCGTGCTCGCCATGGCGCAGGCCGCAAGCTTTACGCGATATCTTTCGAAAAAACACGGGAGCGGGACTTTCAGGAAGATACTGATGCTGCTTGGTGAAAAAAGGAGCATCCGCGAGGCCGTACACGACATCTGGAAATCACCGTTCTTGAGAGTGCATGCATGGTGGGTTCAGAGCCTCGAGGGAAGGCGTCGCGCTCCCACCGGAGCTGTGCGCCTTCTCGGGCGCAGGTTCCGCAGGGGCGAGATCAGCGTGTACACTGCCCCGGGCACTTTCAGGGATCCGCAGATCACGCGCAAGGTCAGGCTCGGAGACCTGCTGGTAAAAAGGGCGCACTACACGGCCGCTTCCATTGAATACTCGGCCGCGCTCAAAATGGCGGGGGATCCGGATCCCATCGTAGTGAACAAGCTCGCGCGCTGCGAGCTCGAAATGAACAATCCCGAAAAGGCTGGCAGGAGGCTGGAAGAGCTCATACCGCTTTACCCGCAATTCCCCGCGACATTCGTGGCCCTTGCCATGGCAAAAAGCGCCACGGGTGACACCGCCGGCGCGCTCGACGCATGCCGACGGACGATGTCCCTCGATCCCTTTGATACAAGGATCGCATGCCTGATGGCCGACCTAATGCGCGAAACGGAAAAACCCGGCACCGATCATTTCGAAAAACACTGCAGGATTCTGAAATCGGCGGAGAACTAGGGCCTGGTTCATAGTACCGGGATCCGGACGCGCGAATACGATGAAGGCGGGACTGGTCTGAGCAAGGGGAGAAGCAGGAGCAGAAGAGGAACAAGAAGAAGAACAATAACAATAACAATACATGTCCATAAAAACCCGATAATTGGACACGTGGAGAATATCAGTGGCACACGTTTTATGGTTCGGAAATGGTTAGTGGAGGCTATGCGATAGACACAGACTCCATGGGCAATGCAAACAATATGTTGAAGATGATAAATGTATGCAGACGCTTGAATACAAGTTGGGAGCAGATTGCTACCAGAATTATCCGGAATGTGACTGACTTATTATTCCTGCGAGTGATTTTAAAAGCTGATCCCAGACCCCTACCCTTTGAGACCTAACCCCGTGCCCCTTCCCTGTGAGAGAAGGGGAGTAAGGGGTTAGGTTTTATCTAGCAGGATTGAAGATTCTTTAATGCAGACCGGTAAAGAACGTCGCCTAGTAATCCATGTCCATGTCGTCAGGCATTGCAGCGTCACGGCCCTTCTTTTTCGGCTTGGGTTTTTCCGTCACGACGGCCATGGTTGTGATCAGGAGCCCCGCCACTGACGCGGCATTTTCGAGAGCAACGCGCACGACCTTGGCCGGATCAATCACGCCGGCCTCAACCAGGTCCCCGTACTCCTCGGCCTGCGCATTGAATCCATATGATCCTTTTCCTGACTCCACTTCCTGTGCAATCACGGACCCCTCGAATCCCGCGTTCTCTGCAATCTGCTTGAGCGGCCACGAAAGCACTCTCTCCACGATCTTCACCCCGGCTTCGACGTCTCCTTCGGCCTTTACATTTTCAAGCGCCTTTCTCATGCGTATGAGGGTCACGCCGCCGCCGGCTACAATGCCTTCTTCCACTGCCGCCCTTGTCGCGTTCAGAGCATCCTCCACCCTGTCCTTCTTCTCCTTCATTTCCACCTCGGTTGACGCCCCGACCTTGATAACGGCCACGCCGCCGACGAGCTTCGCGAGCCTCTCATGGAGTTTCTCCCTGTCATAGTCGCTCGTGCTGTCCTCGATCTGCTTGCGTATCAGTTCCACCCGGCCCTTGATTTCGGATTTTTTCCCGGCTCCATCCACGATAGTGGTGTATTCCTTTGTGACCGTAATCCGCTTGGCATTACCGAGATCGTTGACGGACATGTTTTCGAGCTTGACCCCGAGATCCTCCATTATGGCCTGTCCGCCCGTAAGCGTTGCGATGTCCTCGAGCATCTCCTTGCGTCGATCCCCGAACCCGGGCGCCTTTACCGCACAGCAGTTGAGCGTTCCCCTGAGCTTGTTCACGACGAGCGTTGCAAGGGCCTCCCCGTCCACATCCTCGGCAAGTATAAGGAGGGGCCTGCCTGACTGGGCAATTTTTTCCAGAACCGGAAGCAGGTCCTTCATGTTGGAAATCTTTTTCTCGTGGATGAGAACATAGGCGTCTTCCAGCACGGCTTCCATTCTTTCAGGGTCGGTCACAAAATACGGAGAAAGATATCCACGGTCGAACTGCATGCCCTCGACAACCTCGAGTGTTGATTCCATGGCTTTCGCTTCTTCGACCGTTATGACGCCTTCCTTGCCCACTTTTTCCATTGCTTCCGCGATCATCTCACCCACGGTGCTGTCACCATTGGCGCTTATCGTGCCGACCTGGGCTATCTCGGTGCGACCCTTGGTGGGAGTGGCCAGTTTTGAGGCCAGATACTCCGTGCAACTCTGCACCGCGAGATCTATGCCGCGCTTCAGGTCCATGGGATTGTGCCCTGCTGCAACAAGCTTGGCGCCTTCCTTGAATACGGCGCTTGCCAGAACCGTGGCCGTGGTTGTCCCGTCGCCTGCCACGTCAGAGGTTTTGGAAGCCACTTCCTTCACCATCTGGGCGCCGATGTTTACGACTTTGTCTTCAAGCTCGATTTCCTTTGCAACAGTTACTCCATCCTTGGTTACCTTTGGCGCACCCCAGGACTTTTCTATCATCACGTTTCGTCCCCTTGGACCGAGAGTAACGGCAACGGTGCGGGCGAGCATGTCCACGCCTTCCGTGATCTTGGCCCTTGCCTTCTGATCAAAATCTATCTTTTTAGCAGGCATTGTTCTCTCCTTTTCTTATTCTTTCCGGCTGGTTAGCACTCTAACCAGCCGAGTGCCAGTTTTTCGTGCAAATGGATATTAATCACTTGGCCGAGCTTGTCAAATACCAAAATCAATTTTATACGGGGTTCCGGCCAGCTTCGTCAGATGATAACATCATCCGCATGAACGTACGCTCCCCGTCGGCCGCTGCCGCAATCTACGGTGCCTTGGTCAGCGCCCGGTCCCTTCTTTACAGAAATAAAATTCTGTCTGTGCATGAAATTCCCGGTATTTCTGTTTTTTCCACAGGCAGCCTCAGATGCGGGGGCATGGGTAAAACGCCCGTGACTATATTCATTGCGCAATGGCTGAGGGACACAGGAATCAGCGTGGCCGTAATTCACCGCGGCTACAGGGGCTTGAGGGAATTCACCGGCGGCATGGTATCGGACGGGGAAAGCATCCTGCTGGATGTGGAAGAGGCGGGCGACGAAGCCCATCTTCTGGCACAATCACTTCCAGGCGTATGCGTTTTCTGCGGTGCTGACAGGGCAAACATGATTCGCCTGGCCGCTCAGGCAGGAGCTCGTGTAGCCGTCCTGGACGACGGGTTCCAGCACATGCGCGTTCACAGGGACGTGGACATGCTCCTCGTCCACCCTGATGACGTTTCAGACAACGCACGCCTTCTGCCGGGCGGATCACTGAGGGAACCCTTCAAGGCGGCGCAACGGGCCTCGATGCGAGCGGGCATTCTGAGCGATTACGACTCAAAGCCCGCGGACATGATCCTTTTTGACATCAGGGCCGTCTCACTCCAGGGCACCGGGGATGAAGAGCCTGTTGATTCACTGGCCGGCAAGAGAGTTTTTGCATTTTCGGCCATAGCCAGGCCCAAGCGTTTTGAAAACATGCTGGAAAAACACGGAGCCTTCGTCGTACAGCACAGGATTTACAGGGATCATCATGCATACGATGAATCCGATGCCCGTTATCTAGCGCAGCAGGCAGTGAACGCTGATGCAGACCTGACCGTGTGCACCGAGAAGGATGCTGTAAAGATATTCAACCGGCTGCCGTGGAAAGGGCCGGAACTGAGAGCCCTGAAAATCCATGCCGTCCCGGTACAGGGTGTTGAACTTATTGAAAACACCATCAAACAATTATGTTGATTTCATCCGGGCGGCCATAATTGACAGTGCAGATCAACATAAGTAGTGTGTAGTAAATTTTAATGATTTTAACCTGTTGTAAAGAAAGGGGAGAAATATGAAAGAGGGATTCAAACCCTATGTAGATCCCGGCACGGAAATGACGGAACTCACTGTCCGTGCGGTGGTTCTCGGAGCCATAATGGCTGTGGTGCTGGGTGCTGCAAACGTCTACCTCGGCCTGAAGGCGGGCATGACGGTGGCTGCCACCTTCCCTGCAGCCGTAATCTCGATGGCCGTACTGCGGGCGTTCAAGGGTTCCATCCTGGAGGAAAATATCTCCCGAACCACGGGCGCGGTCGGTGAAGCCCTGGCGGCCGGAGCCATATTCACCATTCCGGCCTTTGTCATGGTGGGCGCATGGGAGAATCTGGATGTGTTTTCAGGCCCGTGGTGGCTGGCAACCGCTCTTCTCATCGTAGGCGGAATTCTGGGCGTGCTTCTCATGATCCTGCTCAGAAGAACGTTCATGGAAGATGCCAGCCTTCCCTTTCCCGAAAGCGCTGCATGCACCGAGATAGTAAAAGCGGGTCAGGGAGGACAGACTGGCGCCGGATCGGTTTTTGCGGCAATGGGCATTGCCGGTCTTATCGAGTTCCTTAAAAATCACAACGGGGTTCCCATAATAGGCGGTCATCTAAAAAGCGCTGTCAAACTGAGCGCCGAATCAAAGGGTGCTTTCCCGTTCTTTACCCCCGAACCCTCTCCCGCCTTTCTCGCTGTCGGGTACATCATAGGGCCCAAGTACGGCGCGATGACAGCGGCCGGAGGCGTTTTCGGATGGATGCTGATGCTTCCCGTGGTCCTTTTCATGATGGCGGGTGCGGATCCCGGGTTTGGACAGGCACTCAACTCCGCTGTCAGCGGTGGAGACTGGGGACTTCTGTTCGGAGGCGGCGAAAATTTCGTCGGCCTTTACTCAATCTATAATGCCAACATTAAAATGATTGCCATCGGCGCCATGATCGTGGGCGCTTTCTTTACCCTGTTCAAGATGAGGGACAGCCTGATAACGGGCATCGGACGCAGCCTGCAGGCAATAGGAGGAAGCGCATCAGGATCGGGCGGCGAGATTGAGCGTACAGACAGAGACCTGAATATCAAGGGCGTCTTTGGAGCCATCGCACTGATGACGGTGGCAATGTTCCTTCTTTACCTCGTCCTGTGCGAAAGCGGCAGTATTTCCATAATTATGACCATCGTGATGCTCATTATGGCCTTTCTCTTTGCCGCTGTTGCAGGATTCCTGGTTTCCATAATCGGTTCGTCGTCGAATCCCATTTCGGGACTTACGCTTTCAACCCTTCTCATATCCGCCGGGCTTCTTGTGCTCCTCGGAATGGGCGGCGGATACGAAGCGGACGGGGAAACAATGAGCGAACTTATGCGCACGGGCGTAATCGCGGTACTGGGCGTTGCAACCGTCGTATGCTGTGTCGCCGGTGTGGCAGGCGACATGGCCCAGGACTGGAAAGTGGGATACAACCTCGGCGGTACCCCATGGAGAATGGAGGTCGGCGGTCTTATCGGTGTAGTGGCGGCCGCGCTCTTCCTCGTCGTTATCATAAGCCTGCTTCACGGCGATGCGCTCAAATACGACGGCGTAGGCATAGGTGGAGAGCTTCTTCCCGCTCCCCAGGCCGGACTGATGGCGGTTACGGCAAAGGGCATCATATCCGGCGCCCTGCCCTGGGAACTTATCCTGATGGGCGTGCTGTTCGCCGTTGGCCTCATCTGCGTAGGCGTGCCGAGTCCCATGCTTGTGGCCGTGGGCATGTACCTGCCGTTCCAGACCATCATGGCCATATTCGCGGGCGGCGTCATTCAGTGGATTGGCGGCATGGTTGCAAAGAAAGCGGGCGCGGACGACGAGGCCAAGCAGGAAAGCGTCAGCAACCGCGGTCTGCTCGTGGCATCGGGATTTGTTGCAGGCGAAGCCCTCATGGGAATTCTCCTCGCCATACTCGTGACAATGGAACTGAAGCTGGTCGATACTCCTCCGGCATGGTTCGGAATGAAATGGCTCGGCGGGCTTGTCATAATCTTTCTCGCCTTCTATATAATCAAGTCTTCACTCAAGGGTCTTGAAACGAGCTAGCGGATAATCCTGCTGTTCCATGTCCCGAAAGAAAAAGGGCGAGGCGAATTACCTGGATTTCATTCCTGAAAAAAACATAGATCACGAAGAAAGCGAAAACGGAACCTGCATCCTGCTGAGGCCCAAGTTCATGAAAGGGCCTCTTGCCCGCTGGCTTCAGCCTCATCTTAAACGTCCGTATTTCAGGATCAGGCTGGACGAAACAGGCTCGGCCGCATGGAAGCTGATCGACGGGAAACGCAGCATTCTCGAGATCGCGGACAGGATTTACGAGAAAATGGGTGACAGTGTGGAACCCAGATACGAACGACTCAGCCGCTTCATCGGTGAACTGCACAGGGGGAAAATGGTTGTCTTTCTACAGACGTCTACTCCACGTAACCGAGAGCCTTGAGCTGCTCCTCGGTTTCCCGTGAAAGCTTTTTCTCTGTCTTTTCCTTTTTTTCCTGCAACCTGGTCACCGTATGACTCTGTTCCCATTTCTGCAGCACGCGGCGATGTTTCAGAAAGACATGCCTTTTTTTCTTGTTGAGTTTCTCCTGTTCCTCCGGATCTTTCTCGAGGTCATAAAATTCCCATTTGTCGTTTCGTTTATGAATGAGCTTGTACGGTTCACTGTACACTACCGTATGAAACTTATCCGTTTTCCCGTGGGGATAGCCACCCTCGGAAAACAGATAACCCGCCCCCCTGCTCTTTCCTTCGATCAGGGGTTTCAGGCTACGTCCCTCCAGCTGCCTTGGACCGGATATTCCGACGTAGTCCATAATCGTCGGGAACAGATCAACAAGCAGCATACGCTCCTTTATTCTCTTCTTTCCGGGTATACGCTCCGGGTAGACAATTATAAGGGGAACATGCATCGTGGCTTCGTACACATTGAATCCATGTTCATAATAAATATCGTGCTCTCCCAGTTCTTCACCATGATCGGACGTAAGTATCAGAAGGGTTTTATCGAACAATCCGCTTTTCTTCAGGTGATCGATCACTCTCTTAAACTGCGAATCAACCCAGGCTATTTCACCGTCGTACTGGGCTACATAATAGGAATGAAGCCTGTGGGGTTTCACGTATGCCTTTTTCCTGTGAATTGCTTTCTCGTAAGTATTCCTGACCGGCAGCTTCTTACCCGATGTCTTTAGGTAAATTTTATCGTTCAGAAACATGGTATTAAAAGGCTTCGGAGGGCTGTAGACGGCGTGAGGGGCAATGTAATGCACCCAAAGGAAAAAGTTCTTTTTACCGCTTCTTTTCAGCCAGTCCAGCGCATTATCCGTTACGACTGAAGCATCGGCGGGCGGCGGTTTCTTCCATATCTCTACATGTTCGTCAAAACCCTGATCAAACTGGAATTCCCTGCCCAGATTTGCATTGTTTACAACAGCCCCGGTCGCAAATGAGTGTTTCTTCATAACCTCTGCAACAGTTATCAGCTCCAGTGGAAGATCCTGGCGGCATCCCCCGATCACGCCGTTCGTCCTGCCATAGGTTCCTGTAAGCATTGAGGCCATGCTGGGTGTTGTCTTGGGCCAATTCACCGTGGCTTTCTCGAACAGCACACCCTCGAGTGCAAGCGCATCAATGTTGGGTGTAGTATTTCTCCCGTATCCGTAACAGGACATATGGTCGGCACGGAGGGTATCAATAGTAACCAGGATGACATTGAGATCACCTGGTTCTGTGCCGCATGAACAAAGCGCCGCAGCAGCCGTCACTGTAAACAAGATACAATAAATACGAAGCTTCCATATGTGTTTCATACAGTTCAACCTAAACATGCGCATGAAGCAGATCAAGGTCTGAAGCAGTTCTTAACCGGCAGCATTCTCGCCTGATACATTGCAAAGGCAAGTATATCAGTGGTTTCGTCTATTTTCTTGCTCACCGGCTTGCCCTTTCCGTGCCCGGCTTTTTCCTCGATGTGAAGGAGTATGGGATCGCTGCCCGTACTTTTTGCCTGTAAAAGCGCCGTCATCTTGCGCGCGTGGAAAGGGTGCACGCGTGAATCCGATTCCGCGGTCAGAATCAGAGTGGCCGGATACCGGGTGCCCTCTTTCACATTATGATAGGGTGAATAATCGAGCAGGTACCTGAACTGTTCGGCATCATCGGAAGAGCCGTACTCCGGTATCCACAGGCGCGCAATCAGGAATTTATGATATCGAATCATATCGAGAAGGGGTACTGCGCAGACAACGGCTTTAAACAGATCCGGCCTCTGCGTCATCGCGGCACCGACCAGCAGCCCTCCGTTTGATCCTCCCCTTATGGTGAGAATATCCGGCGTGGTCATACCCTGGTCAACAAGGTATTCAGCCGCACTTATGAAATCATCAAACACGTTCTGCTTGTTCTCAAGCATGCCCGCCCTGTGCCAGTCTTCACCGTATTCACTTCCGCCGCGCATGTTGGGCACAGCGAATATACCTCCATGTTCGATAAAGGGCAGGTACCTGCCCAGGAAGTACGGGGTCAGCGCCACGTTGAATCCGCCGTATCCGGTAAGGAGAACGGGCTTTGGTGCGGATGTGTCCATCCCCCTGAGCATTGCGATGAACATGGGTACGCGCGTACCGTCCTTTGACTTATAGAAAACCTGCTTCACTTCAAAAGAATCGGGATCAACAGGCACGTCAACACGAGAAACGAGTTCAGCCCGGCTATCCGCAACTGAGTACCTCATCACGTCACCGGCGTGGAAGAACGATTTGAATTTATAAAAGAATTCCTCGTCCTCGTGTTCGCCGTGAAGCTGGCTCACCGTACCGAGAGTGGGAAGGCTTATTTCCTTTTTCCCGCTTCCGTCCTCTTTATACAGAAAAATCCTGGAACTTGCGTGGTGCATGAACTTTACCACCATGTGCCCCTTTACCGACAGCACCTCATCGATGATGTCATCCGACTGCGGGATGGTTTGTTTCCAGTTTTCCTCTTCAGGCGCTTCGTACTTTATCTCGATCACCCTGTACCTGGGTGCCTTGTAGTTTGTCAGAACCACCATCCTGTCGTTCTTCACATCCGGATAAAAGGCCGCGTCCAGGTCAACGGCAACGGGCTTGAATTCTGCCTCCCTCTGAGCCTCAGGCCGGTAATAGACATCCACCCGGCTTGCGCCCGCACCTTTGAAAACAAGAATGACAAGGTGTTTTCCATCCGGGGAAAGCACGGGGGCGTATACCAGATCGTCGGAACCGCCTTCACCGTAAACGAGCGCATCATCTTCGGCCCTGTTACCAGTCGAGTGAAAATATACGCGGTTGAACCATGTCTCACCCGAGTCCGGCGCAGGCCGTCTCGTGTAGTAAAAACCGGAGTTGTCAGGAAGCCAGGTTACAAACGCGCTGCGCGTATTCGGGATCCGGTCCTCGATGTCCTTTCCCGTTGTCACATCCTTGATGTAAAGGGTCGATCGCTCGCTCCCCGAAGACGAAAGCCCGTAGGCCAGCATCCGTCCGTCCCATGATGGATAATACCAGTCAAGGGCCACCGTGTTGTCCCCTCCGAGTGTGTTGGGATTGACCAGTTCACGCTGCTCAGCTGGAAAACCTTCTGAAACCCACAGCACGGGTTGATCCTCGTCCGCCCTGCGCTTTTTCTGGAAATAAAAATTTCCCCTGTGCAGGGGTGCATCTTCAACATCTATTTTATATAAGGCGGCAATCCTCTGTCTGACTTTTTCCCTGTCCGGTATTGTGTCCAGATACTCCCGGGCAAGCGCGGTCTGCGCCTGCTGCCACTTCTGTACTTCCGCGTCGTCATCCTTTTCGAGCCACCTGTAAGGATCAACCAGCTCGACACCATGAAGGACGTCCTTTACGTTTCGCACTTCCGTTGCCGGGTAGGCGACCTCATCATCCTGTGCCTGTGTTTCCGGTTTAGCAGTGCCCGCGCAGGCCGTGACGAGAAGCAGGCAGAGTATTGAGGGTAAAAGTGTCCTGATATTCATTTTCATAGCTTTCTCCTTGCGTGCTTAAGTTATTATATGTTTGACATGTTCCATGCCGCCCTAGAAAATGGCAAGGTCGAAAACAAAAAAGGCAGGGAGATAAACTCATGAATATTTTCAAGGACTTAAAAGAAACGGACCCGGAAATACACGAACTCGTTATACAGGAAACAATACGTCAGCGGGACAAGATACGCCTGATTCCGTCTGAAAACTACGTGTCCCAGGCAGTGCTCGATGCGTCCGGTTCCGTTCTGACGAACAAGTATTCAGAAGGATACCCTAAAAAGAGGTACTACGAAGGGCAGCAGTACATCGACGCTGTCGAGATTAAGGCCAGGAAAAGGGCAAAACGCCTCTTCGGCGCCGAATTCGCCAATGTGCAGCCCTACTCAGGATCGCCGGCAAACCTCGCCGTTTATACGGCTTTCTGTGATCCCGGAGACCCGATCCTGGGCATGGCGCTGGATCACGGCGGTCACCTGACCCATGGATGGGGAGTATCCATTACGGGCAAATATTACAATGCATTGAGATACCACGTGCGAAAAGATGATCACAGGATTGATTTCGACATGATCGCGAGCCTTGCAAGGGAGCACAAGCCCAGGATCATCTGGGCCGGGGCAACGGCATATCCGCGCATTATCGACTTTGAGAAATTCGCCGAAATCGCAAAAGAGGTCGGCGCTGTTTTTGCGGCCGACATAGCACACATAGCGGGTCTGGTCGCTGGCGGCGTTCATCCAAGCCCGGTTCCACATGCCGACGTTGTTACAACCACGACTCACAAGACCCTGCGCGGTCCGAGGGGCGGCATGATCATGGGACTGAAAAAACACCGGAAAGCCATAAACGGCGCTGTCTTCCCGGGTCTTCAGGGAGGGCCGCACAATCACACGACAGCGGCTGTGGCCGTGGCACTTAAGGAAGCCGACACTGATGAGTTCAGGGCCTATGCAGCGCAGATTGTCAAAAACGCAAAAGCCCTTGCCCAGGGCCTTCTTTCAAAGGGATATGATCTCGTTTCAGGGGGCACTGACAACCATCTCATACTTATTGACCTGACAAAGAAGGGCGTACCCGGCAAACCAGCAGCCCAGGCGCTCGACCGGGCCGGCATCGTGTGCAATTACAACACGGTTCCTTTTGATCCGCGCAAACCATTTGATCCCTCCGGAATAAGGCTGGGAACTCCATCAATGACAACGAGGGGCATGAAAGAGCCCGAGATGGAAAAACTCGGAGTCTGGATGGATCAGGTCATTTCAAACACCGAAGACGAGGCACTTCAGGATCGCGTTGCAGCAGAGGTCAGGGAGATGCTCATGGACTTTCCTGCACCGGGAATACCAGTTGAATAGCAAGCAGTTTTTTTCAATCGCCCTCGCCTTTATGGCGACAATCTCATGTTCCGCACCGGAACCTGCGTTGATTGATGATTCCGGTGTCTCGGACAGCTCCACTCTTAAGCCGGACATGTGCGGCTGGGGGGACGATGAGAAAATCCCCCGCCACCAGTCAGCGATTGTCAACGGAACCGCTCAGCCCACGCTTTACCAGTTTTCTGCGGGCCAGATAAACGCAATGGGCGCCATGCTCAGACGTACCTCGCAGGGTTCTTTTCTTCCATGGTGCAATGCGACACTTATCACTCAAAAGGCCGCGATCACGGCCGCACATTGCCTGTTCGCATCGAACGGCCAAGAGATAGAAATCAGGGACATCCGTTTCGGAACAGGTGAAGACATGGCTTCGCCTTCAGCCGATATTAACGTTGTCGAAACTCTCATGCACCCGGACTACGAGGGAACTGGTGACTCGAGGCAGGCAGTGCATGATGTGGCCCTCCTCATACTTGAAAACATGGCCGGTGACATCGTAACGCCGTTTACTCCAATGCCCGTAAACAGGCAGCCTCTGGATGACAGCATAACGGGCATGTTCGTGCAGAATCAGGGATTCGGTGACACAAAGATTAACCCGGACTTCATTAATACGAGGAGATTCTGGACCGTCGAACCCGTAGTGGAACTTCGTGAATATGAATTCGTGGTCGACGGGCAGGGAATAAGCAGCGTCTGCACAGGTGATTCCGGGGGTCCTTCATTTTTTCTTTTCAATGACGGCGTCATCCGGATAATGGGAACTGTTTCCTGGGGTGATTACAGCTGCGTCGGATATGATCATTTTGCACGTACGGACTTCAACCTGGAATGGATGGATTCCGTTATCGATACAGGCAAAACCGACTACTGCAGTGACGTGGACACGGCCGGAATCTGCCTCAACGGAGCCGTTCTGTCATGCACCGACGCGGGCATCGAATTTGAAGACTGCATTCCTGAGGGAGGCAGGTGCGTGGAGGATTCAAAAGGCGCCCGATGCATAATAACGGACGGCGGAATTGTTGATCCCTGTGAGCGGCTGGGTTTTACGGGCGCCTGCTTTCCGGGCGAAGTGGCCAGGTGGTGCGAAAACGGTTCTCTCAAGAAACGAAAGTGCGCATCCTGCGATCAGATCTGCGCCTGGGCCGGTCCTGACCTGGGCTATTACTGTGTTTCTCCCTGAAACAGGATCAATAAAGAGTTCAGAACTGAATCCGGGATACAGCTTCCTTCAAGGTCACAAATTCGTAGCCGTTTTCCCTGAACATGTCGATCATGTGCTCATATCGCTGGATGCGATAATCGAGCGAAAGCCTGAGATCGGGCTGATGCTTTGCCAGATATTCCAGCCCGTCGCCGACCGCATCACCGAGATCCATGCCGTGTAGCTCCACGTTAATGAACTCGCGCGACATCATTGACGCTGTCATGTACCTGTAAAGCCACTGCCCTGCCAGGAGGATGCTGGTACCGAAAAACGGAATCCTTGCAGGGCCTGCCACTCCAATGGGAATTTCCCGGATACCGTTTCCTCTGGTGTAAAAGGGCGTGCCCGCCCTGTAGGGAACAGACGGCGCCCTCATCACACCCGGTGTGCCCAGAATCGAGCGGCTCGTTCTGCCCACGACCTGATAGCCTGCCATGATGACGGTCTTTGCCGAATAGTACGCGGGGCATGGAAACACCGACGAATCGTACAGATAGCGCTGATCTTCAAGGATGCGCAGAAGAGCGTCCGAGACGGTATATCCCGGCGCCCTGAATCCCACCGGTCTCTCACCACACAGGGCTTCTATTCTCGAGGCCCCGGACAGCACCTCTTTTCTGATAACGTCCTCTTCGAGTTGAACCAGGTTGTATCTGTGATTAAGCGTATGGTTGGCCAGTTCGTGTCCGTCCTGGTGCATCTGACGAAGAATTTCATCCACCCCGGAGTTCTGGCCGATTTCCCTGCCTATGACGAACATGGTGGCCTTGATTCCCTTTTTGTCGAAAAGGGACAGGAATCTCGGCAGGGCCTTGAGGTGTACTGCGGCCGAGACAGCTTCATCCGGCTGCTGTTTCAGCCCGTGAATGCTGTGGTAGCATTCGACTTCGTCAAGATCCACGCTTATGGACACAAGTTTCATGATTAAACCTTATTAAAACGTATGGCCATGACAAGGCGGCCAAGGTTCATTAATACGTTTGGAACGCGTTTTAAAAGATTGATTGAAGGAGCGCGCTTCTCTACTACCTTTACCGGAATCTCGATCACGCGGATGCCGTTTCTTTCAGTCCGGATCACGAGCTCGCTGGCAAAAAGGTCCCTGTCCACGAGGCATTCCTCCACCACGGGCAGGATGGCGCTTCTGTTGAATGCCTTGAGCCCGTGCGTATCCGTACCCTGGAATCCGAGAAGCACCTTTAACATCTGGTTTATCACCATGGTGGCAGCTTTACGCATCATCGGACGTCTGTCGTCCGCACCACTCATCGCCTTTGAGCCGACGACCATGTCCGCCTGGCCGGAAGCGAGTATCTCAAGCGCACTGCGATAGAAATCAGTATCGCACAGGTCTATTTCATCGCAAATCACGAAGCTGCCATTTGATTCCATTATGCCGGTACGAAGCGCCAGGCCGTAGTTGGGCTCGTCTACGTGAATCCACCTTACGCTTTTATACTTGTCCGTGAGATTCTGAGCGATCTGCGGTGTCTCGTCCCGGCTGCCGTTTTCGGCCAGGATGATTTCAAAGGCATAATCGATGTCCTTCATCGCCTCCAGTAAATCAGTAACCGCGCTCCTTAAAATTCCCTCTTCATTGTAAACGGGAATAACAATGGATATCTGAACCTGTGTGTCTTTTTCATTCTTCCCTTGAGTCATAAGATCTCCTGAAGCTTCAAAGCCGTTTCCTTTCCCTGTAATAGTGCATCCTCCATTGCGGAATATTCCCATCGGCCGTACCTGCCTATGGAAAATATGTTGTTCTCGGCAAGAAAGGAATTCAGCTTTTTCGTTGTGGCATAATAATTATGATCATAAACCACATATGCATGATCCATTTTTCTCATCCTGGAAAACACTATGTCGCCGGGGCCGCGGATCAACCCGATTTCCTTGAGACCCGCTATGACCTTCGGCATCAGCCTGTCTCTCCTCATCTTTTTCCTGGAGGCCAGCTCCACATAAAGGGATCCCTTTCCCCTTGGTGCCAGGTCTTTCGAGAAATTACTGTAGCATCCCACCCGGTAAAAAGGAAAACGTTCCTCGGGAACATAAATCCAGTGCAGATCCAGTCCCGGCTTCTTTTTAAGAGCTATGTCCAGGTATCTTAGGGAATTACACTTCAGCTTTGCAGCCTGGTTTAGCACCACGGCAGGAGGGCGATCCATGACGGAAATAAGCCTGTCCAGAGGCATGGTGCTTACGAGAGCTTCATATTCGTAAACATCCCTTCCGCAGAATACGCGCTTCTTCTTCCAGTCTATGGCTTTTACCCTGCTCCTGTATCTCGTCTGCGGCACTCTCTGTGCAAGAGCATTCGGAAGCGCCCCTATGCCTTTTCTGGGATACAGGAAAGTGGCATTGTAACCCAGCTCCCGGTCCTGATAACCGACTGCTCCGGATACCACTTCCTCCAGAGAAGGAATGGGTACGAACCTGGAACACCACTCGGCCGTTATTTCTCCTGGATGAACTCCCCAGAGCCTGCTGTTGTATGGAATCATGAAATGCCTGGCTATGCCCGGACCGAAATGCGAGAGAATGAAATCCTCGAAGTTTTTTATCTTTTTCTTTTTCTCCCCGAAATGCGCTTCGAGAAACCCCATCAGGCACTCCCGTGCCACAGTGGGAGGAAGCCCGAAGGTATTGGCCTGAAACGGATACTTTGTCAGAACTCCGCTGGAGAAAATGCGCGATCTGCGCTCGATACTGAGAAGGTCTTCTTCGAGCAGATCATTGACAAGCTCCTTCATTTCATCGGTTCTGAGATGAAGAAGATGTCCCGTTTTGTCGAATCTGAAGCCCTCCTCCTCAGTGGTCGTACACAAACCACCGGGCCAGGCCCTGGCTTCGCACAGATTAAAAGCCGTGCCCAGATGATAGGCGCAACTGAGGCCTGCAAGGCCTGCTCCGAGGATAAAAATGCGTTCCTGGCTGCTGCGTGGCATCTTTTCCGGTTTCTTTTCTTCCAGACAGCTCTCGATACATTCAGGAGCCGGAAACGAAAATACTTTGAATGACCGGCAAGATCAAGTCTGTGTCTGTCCGAGTCTGTCTGGGATCCACGATTCTGATATCCTTGCTATGGAGTCATAACCAGAGATTTCCCGTATCCACGCGTTCCCGTGGATACACAAAAATACCGCTATCAAGTCGCATCAATGGGAGCGATTGATACCAGATGTGATATTGCGGAAAGAGGTAGCTCAACCATGACAAATCCTGTACACACACCTGAAGAGCTGTGCATGTACAAGTCCCGATGAGAAGTCCAGGTCTTTTACTGCATATAACCCAGCGCGCGCAGTTCTTCCTTCAGTTCTTCCGGAATGGGCTCGGCACGGATGGTGGTCCTGTCGAAACTGTTCTTCTCGGCGGCAAGCGTGCACTCTGTCTCTTCCTGTTCGTCCCTGAACTCCCAGCTGCCGTCACTGAACACCCTGTGAAGCATTTTCTTTTTTCCGTCCACTTTCACGGGTTTCCATGCACACAGATCAAAGCCGGGCATGACGAATCCATGAGCACCGCCGAGGTTTGAAAACTTGAGAAGCCCTTTTCTTTTTGAATCCGGGTTCATCAGATCAATACCCTCGCTCTCTCCGAGGTCCATCCCGAGGATTTCACCGATTGTTGCGCGCAGATCAATCAGCCCGGCGAGGCGATCTTCCATGCCCGTCATCTTCCCGGGGCCCGGAAGTTTAATCCACAGTGGAACTTCAAGATTGTTGGCCAGAAGCCTGTTGTGTCCAAGCACGGGCTCATTATCCCATTGTGTCTCGTCAAGAAGGCTTTCTCCATGGTCACTGGTAACAATTATCAGGGCGCGATCGTAAATATCGAGCTGTTTCAGGGCATCCAGGTACCTTGAGAAAGTTTCCTCCATGGACAGTATACGTGCCCTGTACATGAGATTCGTCAGCATGCGGTAACATGGCAGACGCTCTTTCGAACTTACGGCCATCTTGCCGAGCTGAACTATATTTGCAGGGAAATATACGCCGCTGTCATTTGTGAAAACGAGTCCAGCGGCTCTGGCACACCTGACTATTTCGGTTCCGGAAATGCCTGAATCAGAAAGCAGTCTGAACATACGGTCAAAATAACTGCGGGATACGAATGTGTGTTCGTGTACATCGTAGCAGTGAATAAAATTAAATGAAGGTTCATTTCCGGATTTGGACAGCCATCTAAGCGATCTTTCGAGGGCTGGCCCGAGTGTGTGCACTGAAATATATCTTTTTTTCATGTAAGACAGTCTACCCCCGGAACGTTTCCACCTCACTGGCATAGGCTCTTCCTCCACATAGAGATCGAAACCAAGAGAAAATCCCGGTAGTTTGCGACTGAATCCGAAATTTGCCCTGACGTAACCGCCCGCCACAAAACCAACTGTATTAAACCCTTTATTCCTCAAAAAAGGCACAAAAGACCTGCCCTCTTTAAGAGGCGTTTTTTTCACTGCATTCTCCGGCCTGAGGCCCGAAAAGATCACTGAAAAGGACTGTGGTGTGGAGGGAAATGAACTGTATGCATGACGGAATTTTACTGAATCGTTATACAGTTTGATGAGGGACCCGGGTCTCTGCACTCCCTGATCCCAGAAATCCCTTCGCATTGTGTCCAGTGAAATCAGGATTACAACGGGAGAAGGCTTTTCAGTCCTGGAAACCAGCTGCAGCGGGCTGAGAAGCAGCCGGGAATTCCGTATTCCCTTTGATCCAGGATCCTTTGTCTTCAGCGCTATCCTGACAGTATCTCTTTCCCCGGATTCGCAGAAATCGTTAAAAACCGGTACCTTGAAAGTCACAAGCCTGCGGGCGCCTGCGGGCAGTGGAATTTCCACGCTGTCACCACCGAATTTCAACTCCAGCCGGGTATCGGGTTTATATCCATGCCCGGTGTATATCATGGCGCGGAAAAATGACTGCTTCAGACCTTTGCACGAATATGTAAATGCTGCCCCGTTGTGGAGGGCCGAAGCAAAAAATGTGGACTTGCGTACACTGTGCGGATCATAAATCACATCCGTAATAATGCGTTTATATTCCGCTTTGTATTTTCTTGTTTTTTCCGGATGGATTATGCGGAAAAATTCATCAGGAAGTGCGGGGAATTCGGGCATCTTCTCAAGAAACAGCCCGTAACCGGCGTCATCCGTAACCGACTTGGTCGTAATCTGAACATCGGGCGCGGCCTTTTTAGAGCACGATGCAGGCAGATACGCAAAATACAGGATAACGGCAATAATACTGTAAATTCTGTATTGAAAAGGCATTTAACTGATATTCATTCACACATTCCAGTATCTGGTAAGCTTTAACCAGTGATTTATGCGTATATGTAACAATAAGCCCGTATATCATCAAGGTTGCACGAAAAATCCATCGTTTGCCGGCTGACAGATATTTAGGCTTTGATTTCGGATAATTATGTGTAAGAATTGCCCGCTTGTGCCGTGCTGCGGTTTGGATATATTATTTTAGCTGCTCCAGGGTCGCATCTGGACGGCTGGCAAGAGTGAAAGATGTCTGCTGAGGACAAATATCGGGTAGTACAGAAGATCGATTCCGGCGGAATGGCCGAAGTGTTCCGTGCAGAGGCGGAAGGCATCGAGGGCTTCAAGAAAGAAGTGGCCATCAAACGCGTTCTTCCCCACCTTGCCGAGAACAAGAAGTTCATTGACATGTTTCTCGACGAAGCCCGCCTCAGCCTGCGCATGAATCACGGCAATGTCGTCCAGGTTTTCGACATCGGTGTAGCAGACAATACGTACTTCATCGTAATGGAGTTCGTGAACGGCACGAACCTCAAAACCGTCCTTAATTATTACAGACAGCGGGGTATGCTGCTGAACATCGAGCATTCGGTGTACATCATCATGAAAGTTCTGGACGGTCTCAATTATGCCCATAACCTTAACAATTCCAAGGGGGAATCACTGAATATAGTGCACCGTGACGTAAGCCCTCCCAACATACTCCTGTCAAAGGAAGGTGCAGTAAAAATAGTGGACTTCGGACTGGCAAAAGCCACAAGCCAGCTTGAGCACACAGACCCCGGAGTGGTCAAAGGCAAGTTCAGCTACCTTTCTCCGGAGGCGGCATGGGGAGAAGAGGTTGATCACAGGGCAGACATTTTTTCAGCAGGAATTATCCTGTTTGAGCTGTTAACGGGCAAGCGCCTCTTCTGGGGTGAAACGGACCTTCAGACAGTGGAGCTGGTAAGAAGGGCCAACATACCGTCCATCCGCCGTCTAAACCCGCATGTGGCACAGGATCTGGAAGATGTCGTAAGACGTTCCCTGGCCCGTGACAGAGATAACCGTTATCAGACAGCGTATGAATTTGGCGATGACCTGGCCAATATCCTTTTCTCAAGAGGCCTGAAGGTAACTACTTTCGATGTTGCAAAACTGGTCAAGGATATGATCCAGGAGGATGAATCCCGCCGGCGCAGGGCTGAACCGAGCATGATTGACCGGCTGATACAGGAGGAGATGCTCAGATTTACGTCCATTGATGAAGCCAGCCGTCCTTCAAGCGGAAGCGATTCGACCCCGGAAAGGGAGGATTCAACAGGTTCGGCTCCTCTGGATGTAAGCGATTTTGAAGATCCACGAGCCTGGATGGACGATTTCGACGTCAAAACCGGCATTGATCAGAAAGCAGCTCAAAAAGAAGTAAAAGCAATCAAAGAAGAACAGCAAACAGCAGAATCACCTTCACCGGAGCCTCAGCAGAGACAGGAAAAACCAAGCGGACCGCACACGGCCATTGAGCCTGGAACACTTGAGACCACTCTGGAAGGTGAGGCACAGGTGCCCATCCAGGAAGCTTCATCTGACAGGGCTTTCAGGGCGCTGAAGATAATTTTCCTCGCCGTGGCGGCAATGGGCATAGGAGCTGCCGCCGCAGCACTTGCTTTGGGACTGTATCCGTAAAATGAAAGGCAGGATGATCCTTCACAGGTATACGGTTCTCGAAGAGCTCGGAAAAGGGCCCTTCGGAAGTGTATTAAAAGTCAGGGACGAAGACATCGGGATCGAAGCGGCCCTTAAAATCATCAGACGGGATATACTGCCCACGGCACGCAGCAGGGATCTTTTTCTCAAGCGCATCATGAAGCTCAGAAACCTGGGCCACCAGAACCTTGTACGCATATTCGACGTGGGACAGGATGAAGAGTGCTTTGTCGTGACACAGCTTCTGCATGGCGTACCCCTCAGTCGCCTGATAGAATTCCGCCGGGACAGGGGCCGCGCATTCGAACTTGAAGAGGTCGTACCCATTCTCCAGCAGATGGGTGACCTGTCTTCGGCGATCAGTCTCACGACATGCCACGGGGACATCAAGCCCGCGAATATCTGGATTCTTCCCGAACTGCTTAAAGTCACTGACACTGGACTTGTAAAGGCGATTCCCCTTGAGATGGCCGTTTCGCGGATGATGGATCACCTGGATTCCAGAAAATATCTTGCACCTGAAATACTGAACGGCGAGATGCCCACTGAGTATTCCGACGTTTATTCTACCGCGGCTATGGTCACCGAGATGCTTACGGGCGACATCTTCGATGGCACGGCTCCTGAAATGAGTAATCTGCCGGATGACACGCCGGAATCAGTCCTGCATCTGATTTCTCTTGCATTGTCGGAAGATCCTGAAGACAGACCCGCAACTATCGAAGAACTTTCAGAGAAATTCTGCCATCCGGTAACGAGAACCATTCAGACGCATGTGCCGTCTTATGGTGATTCATCTGTTCCATCTTCAGCCGACACTGTTGACACTGACGACAGAAACAGCTCAGAAGACCTGACGTCAGCTGTTCTTGAGGCCACGCAGAAAACCCCGATTCCCGTACCCAGACCATCTGACATGGATGACGTCCTGGAAAACGAAGAAGTTATCGAAGAGGATCAGGATGATTTCAGTGATACCCAGAAGGTGTCCATGAACGAAGTCCTCAAGGACTATGTAGAGAAATCATTTTCTCAGGAGAAGAAAGCCCCTGGGTCCCCGCCCAGAATCAAGCAGAAAACAGCTTTCTCCGCCGACATGGATAAAATAAAAATCGTACAGCCCGGGATATCGAGCAAAAGTGTTCATGCAGGACCTCCGGCCCGGCCCACGAAGCAGATATTCCCGATGAGTGACCCGGACAAGACTCCGGAGCTTCCCGAAATGCCGCGTGCACCTTCTCCTGAGATTCTGGATTCAGACGACGAAAGCGTGAGTGTGAACGAAGAATCCGGATCACCGCGGGAAGTTACTCAGGAAGTAAGCATAGAGATGATCGAAGAAGTCCGTGCCGCAAGAGAAAGCGGAAATACGGTAGATGACAGGGCTGCACAAATGGATGATGTTGATCCCAGGCTTTTAAGAGCCGCACGCAAACTGAGGGATCAGCCTTCACCTCCTGCAGCGCCGCAGGCGCCTCCCCTGCAACCGGGCACGGAAAAACCGGAGCATCATATTAAGGAACGCATAAGCGAACTCAATGATGTAAATCCACGTTTCTTAAGGGCGGCTACAAGACTGGAGGAAGCCCGCGTAAAAGAAAGGGAACGGGGACTCGACAGCGTGGAAGAAATCGAGGCACCGGATCCCGAGGACGATGACTGGCGCGAATCCATTGCAAGGGAAAGCAGCAACGCAGATGTAATATCATTCCTTGCACCTCCCACGATTGATTCAGGAAAATCCGTGCAGGGGTTTCCAAAGGATCAGCCCCGCAAGATGATTCAGCCAACCGAGGGAGACAGACCGCAGCCTCCTCAGAGGAGCCAGCCGTCTCCGCCGCCACTGAAGCCGCAGTCCCGTCCCGCCATCAGGCCGCAGCCGGCTGTGCAGATCACGCCGGCTGCGCCGCAGCATGCGCTGCAGCCGGCGCCGTACCCGGCTGCAGTACCTGCACCGCCAGCTGTAAAACCGCCACCCCTGAGGCCGCATCCAGCTCAATCCCGGCAGCAACAGCCTTCGCCTCCTCCATCACAGAGAAAGCACAGGAGATCGAGTGCACCGCCTCCACCTCCGGCAGCCCGGAGGGCCGGGAAAAACCGCGACGATCAGGCGTCTCGGCATGCATCTTCATCTCTCAAGCCGCCACCCAGGCCGCCGCCCAAGAGATAAAAATCATCTAATTACTGCAGATGAAGCATTACTGTGGCAGATGGCAACGGCAAGCGCGTCGGCCGCATCTTCCGGAGGCACTGAATCAAGCCCAAGGATCAGCCTGACCACCTCCTGAATCTGTTTCTTGGAAGCCCTTCCGGATCCGACAACGGATCTCTTAACTTTTGCAGGAGGATACCTGAAAACGGGTATATCCAGGCCCGCCGCTGCCAGAAGGCTGACACCGCGGGCATGCCCCAGGACGAGAGCGCTTCTTGCGTTACGGGAATAAAATATGTCTTCCACAGCCGCAGCATCCGGTCTGTGGATTTCAAGAATTTCCACCAGTGATCCGTGTATGCGTACGAGCTTTTCGTGGAGCTCAAGATCATCACTGAGGGATATCACTCCGGAACACAGAGCCTTTATCCTGCTGCCTTCACGCAGGATGATTCCATATCCCGTTTTCCTTGTGCCGGGGTCAATGCCGGCTACTATCATTCGCTGAGTTTCTCTAGAATTTCATCGGAAATGTCAAAATTCGCATAGACGTTCTGCACATCTTCGTGATCTTCGAATTTTTCCATGAGCTTGAGCATGGTTGATGCGGTCCTGTCTTCGAGTTTAACCGTGTTGCCCGGTATCTTCGTGACTTCGGCCCGCTCAACAGCTATGCCCGCATTTTTTATGCTGTCCCTTACGGCTTCGAAATTATCGGGTGGAGTCACGACTTCCCATGTGTCCCCTGCATTCTTTATATCTTCGGCGCCGGCATCTATCGCGGCTTCCATGATCTTTTCCTCGTCAGCTTCCTGAAGCGGAACTTCTATCAGTCCCTTTTCCTCGAACATCCAGGAAACACATCCGTTCTCGCCCAGATTCCCGTTGTATTTGGAGAAAAGATGCCGTATGTCGCTGACGGTCCGGTTCCTGTTGTCCGTCATGGCCTCGATAAGTACCGCAACTCCTCCGGGCCCGTAACCTTCGTAGCTGACCTCTTCGTAAAGCACTCCTTCGAGTTCACCCGTGCCCTTTTTTATCGCCCTTTCGATGTTGTCCGCCGGCATGTTCGCTGCCTTGGCATCGTCCATGGCTTTTCTAAGGCGCGGATTGCCCGAAGGATCACCGCCGCCGATCCTGGCTGCCGTGGTGATCTCCTTGATTATTTTTGTGAAAATCTTTCCGCGCCTAGCGTCAGCAGCGCCCTTTTTATGCTTTATTGAACTCCACTTGCTGTGTCCGGACATGCGTTCACCTTTTCTTCCTGTTCAGCTGCAGGCTCGGGCCTGTTTTTCAGCAGATCATATCTCTCATGATGCTGTCCGGTCAACGGAGCGTGGATGGAATTATTGGCTGTGACCGCTTAAACCGCGTCCGCACTTTGAACGCGCTTCTTTCCCGGGAGCACGCCCGTCTTTAGACCGCGCCAAGCCGCAGGGGCTGTCAAATGGACGACAATGATCCTGCATAACACCCATAACCCCTACCCTGTGCTATACTGCCCTTCGACAGGGGGCTTGATATGAAAGCAATAAACATAATCCGCTGTTCTCTTGCTCTGGCATGCCTTGTGGCGATGTATTCAGGTTGTAAAAGCGAAAGCGGGGCTGATGCAGACGCTGGTGAAGATGGATCAAAGCCTGATGCAGGAGAAAGCGACGGCAGCGGTTCCGACAGTGATTCAGATTCCGATTCTGATACTGATATTGATACCGATACGGATACTGACACCGATTCAGATACGGACGCAGGCTGCACGGGCTGGTGCCCGCCAAAGGGGTGCGCAAGGCTT
>Ga0272442_10002736_pt1 | contig 25251 bp, 25 predicted proteins | sample SSMForm2O_FD_200262 | JGI IMG/M metagenome (GOLD analysis project Ga0272442, IMG submission 200262) | Marine sediment archaeal communities from Little Sippewissett salt marsh, Falmouth, MA, United States - SSM-Form-2O | ecosystem: Environmental > Aquatic > Marine > Wetlands > Sediment ... | reverse complement strand
TCAACGAGCCGCCGATGATCATGGGGCACGAGTTTTCCGGCACTATCGCCGAGGTCGGCGAGGGTGTTTCCGGGTGGGAGGCCGGCGACCGGGTGGTTCAGGAGACCAGCGCCTGGGTCTGCGGGGAATGCGAGCGTTGCAAGCGGGGCGAGCACCATTTGTGCGCCAGGAAAAAGGTGTTCGGCATAAAGACCGACGGCGGGTTCGCCGGGTTCGTGCGGGTCCCCGCCTGGGTGCTGCACCGGGTGCCCGATACGGTTTCCATCGAGGAAGCCGCCATGACCGAGCCGGCCTGCGTGGTCCTTCACGCCATGCTGGAGAAGGGACGCGTGGAGCCGGGGGACGAGGTGCTGGTCATGGGCGCGGGGACCATCGGGCTGCTGGCCCTGCAGGTAGCCAGAATGGCCGGGGCCAAGCGGGTCTTCGTGGCCGAGCTGAACGAGAAGAAGCGCGAGATGGCCAGGAAGCTGGGGGGCGTGGTGCTGGATGCGGTCAAGATGGATACCGCCGCGGAAGTGATCCGCTTCACCGGCGGCAACGGCGCCGACGTGGTGGTCGAGTGCACCGGGGCCGAGCCGGCCATCGCCTCGGGCCTCAACGCCGTCCGCCGCCTGGGCCGCTTCGTGGCCATCGGCCTGACCGGCCGCCCGCAGATCTCGATCCCCTGGGACGACCTGGTCTTCCGCTCCCCCGACGTTCATTTTTCCTTGAGTTCCACCTACCGTTCCTGGGAACGGGTCCTCGTAGCCCTCTCCGACGGCCACCTGGACTTCAAGCCGCTGATCACCCACCGGTTCCCCCTGGATAGCTGGGCCGACGCCTTCCAGGCGATGAGAGAAGGCGAAGCCATCAAGTGTCTGCTGATACCCTGAACGTGCGCGTGAACGTGCGCGTGAACGTGCGCGTGCGCGTGCGCGTGCGCGAAAAGCAACGGTAGCCGATTTTCTTCCCCGCGCACGCGCACGCGCACCAACAACGCGCACGCGGACGGTTACGAGATTAGCCCCAGATCCTTCAGGCCTTTCTTCAGGAATTCCTTTTCAACCTCGGTCATCGGCCGCAGCGGACGGGAGATTTCCCCGGTGTCGAAGCCGATCAGCTTGACCACTTCCTTGTAGGGGGTGAGGTAAGGGCCGTTCTTGAGCAGGTCGCGGACCTTATTGGCCAGGACCTGGGCTTCGCGGGCTTTCTGCATGTCGCCCTGCATGTAGCTGTTGTAGATCTCCAGGGGAATTTTGGGGAAGGCGTTGGAGATGGTGTTGACTTCGCCGACCGCGCCGTGGATCAGGCCGGGGAGCATTATGCCGTCGCCGCCGATCAAAATCTGCCAGCGGTCCTTGAAAAGCTTGTAGTAGTCGCCGATCTGGGCCACCGAGTGGCTGGTGTCCTTGACCCCGGCGATGCCGGGAACCGCTTCGGCGATGGCTACGAACATCCTGGCGGTGATGTTGTACCCCTGCCGGCCGTTGTTGTTGTACACCAGCACCGGCAGGCTGGTGGCGTCGGCGATGGACTTGTAATGGTCGATCAGGCAGGGCAGGTCGTAGGAGTAGTACCAGGGTCCGACCGCCGAGACGTGGGAGGCGCGGATTTTCTCGGCATGTTTGGCCAGGTCCTCGCAGTCCTCGGTGTTGGCGCTGCCGATGTGTACGATGACCGGGATGCGCCCGGCGGCCTGGTCGACGACGATCTCGGCGACGGCCTTGCGCCGGGCCAGGTCCAGCTTGGGACCTTCACCGGCGGTGCCCAGGATGAATAGCCCGTGGACGCCCGAGTCGATCTGGAAATCGACCAGCTTGCGCAGGACGTCTTCCTTGGGATCGCCCTTGTCGTTTTCCATGGGAGTGACCAGGGCGGTCACTACGCCAGATAGTTTCTCGGTCATTGCTCGCCTCCATCCATCTTTCCGGTCTGACGGACCAGGGTTTCGAACCTCCCCATCAGGTCCCGGTACATTTTTTCGTGTTTGGGATTCGGTCTGAACAGCCGCTCGGGCTGGTTTCGGTCTGCGGCCAACTGCACCGGGTTGTTGATCAATCCGCAGCCCATCCCGGCCACGGTGGCCGCGCCCCGGGCCTCGATGTCCGCGACCACCAGGCGCTGAACGTCCCGGCCGGTCGCGTCGGCGATGATCTGCAGCCACAGGTCGCTCCGCGCGCCTCCCCCGGTGGCCGAGAGCATGCCCACCCGGATACCGTTCTTGACCAGGACGGCCACCCGCAGGCCCAGCGTGCAGGCCAGGCCCTCGAAGACCGCCCGGGCCATGTGCCCGCGGCCGTGCTGCGGGGTCAGGCCGGCCAGCATTCCCCGGGCCGCCGGATCCCAGAAGGGCGAGCGCGAACCGGTCAGGTAGGGCAAAAACACCAGCCCTCCGGCCCCCGCGGGAACCCGGGAGGCCTCCTGCTCCATTTCTCCGTAGGCGTCCTCGCCGTAAAGGCCCTCGGCGAACCAGCGGTGCACCGATCCCCCGGCGCTTTCGCCGGCCACCGCCATCCACAGATCGTCAAGGGCGTGACGGTAGGCCACCGTGCGGCCCTGCTCGTCGGGCAGGGGCCGGTCGGTGCAGACGGTCAGATCCGAAGCGGTGCCCAGCTTCAGATTCGCGTCCCCGCGGCGGTTGGTGCCGGCGGCCAGGGCGTTGGCGGCCACGTCGCACAGGCCCGCCACCACCGGGGTTCCGGCTTTCAGGCCGGTGTCCGCGGCGGCGGCGGAGCTGACCTGGCCGACGACTTCCTCCGGCGGCACCAGGGGCGGAAGCTTGCCCACCGGGACCCCGATGTTCTTGAGGAAGTCCACCGCGATTTTTTCTTCCTGCAGGCGGACCAGCCCGGCGGCGGAGGCCTGGGTGCGGTCGATCACCGCTCGTCCGGTGAGGCGCTGGCAGATCCAGCCGCTGGAGGACATCGACAACCGGCAGCGCCGGAAGGCCTCCCAGTTGCTGTGGGCCCAGATCATCTTGATGTAGGCGTAGAACGGATCGATGCGCACGCCCAGGCGCGAGGCTACCTCTTGGGCTCCCGCCTTCAGATGTACCTGCTGAGCCTCGTTGGAGGCCCGGCGGTCCATCCAGATCATCGCCGGCCCCAGCGGCCGGCCGGAGGAGTCCACCGGAACCACCGCGTTGGTCTGGCCGGAGAGGCCCACCGCGGCGATGTCCGGACCCTTGGCCATGTCCAGGGCCTCGCGGCAGGTGGCGCTCACCGCCCGCCACCACTCGTCGGGATCCTGCTCGACCCGATCCGGCCCGGGAGTTTGCAGACCGGTTTGCGCATAGGCCCGGCCCAGCACCTGGCCCCGGGCATCCATGATCAGCGAGGTGGTTCCGGTGGTTCCGACGTTGATTCCGAGCAGGGCTTCCAACGGTCCCTCCGGGAAACCGGATATCACAGGGGGCTTATGGGGTCAAAACAGCTCGTGCCCGTGCCCGCGCGCGTGCCCGTGCCCGGACTCACGAGGCGTTAAAAGCCGGGCACGCGCGCGGGCACGGGCACGGGCACGACAATCACCCCAGCACTTCCGGATTCAGCGCATATTTCGGCTTCTTCCCCGAGAAGAACGCAATCAGATCGTCGGCGCACATGCGGTCCATTTCCGAGATGGCTTCCCGGGCGTAGGCGGCGATGTGGGGGGTGGCCAGGATGTCGGGGGTGGTGGCCAGGGGATCGTCGGGCGGCGGGGGTTCGGAATCGAAGACATCCAGGGCGGCGCCGGCGATCTTCTTTTCACTCACCGCCCGGCACAGCGCTTGCGTATCAATCACGCCCGCCCGGGCGGTGTTGATCAGCACCGCACCGGGCTTCATTTTTGAAATGGCCCCGGCATCGATCAGGTGGCGGGTGTCGTCGGTCAGGGCGCAGTGCAATGTCACCACGTCGGCTTTTTCCAGCAGGTCATTCAAAGTAGTGAGCTCCACACCGCTGTCCCCAGCGTTGTTTACGAAGGGATCGTGCGCGATTACCTGCATGTCGAAGCCCCGGCCGATGCGGGCCACCAGGCGGCCGATGGTGCCGAAGCCGATGATGCCCAGGGTCTTTTCGTGCAGGGTGCGGCCCATGAAGGCCCGGGGATCCCACCGGCCCGCCCGCATGGAGTCGCAGGCGGCGGGGGTGTGCCGCAAAAGCCCCAGAGCCAACGCGAAGACATACTCGGCCACCGCCCGGGCGTTGGCCCCCGGGGTCCAGGTGACCAGCACCTTGCGCCGGGTGGCTGCCTGCATGTCGATCCGGTCGGTGCCCACGCCGTGGCGGGCGACGATTTTCAACTTGGGAGCGGCTTCGAGGATTGCGGCGTCTAAGGGATCGTGTCCGGCCAGCAGTCCGTCCGCTTCCGCGAGGGCGGTAATCAGCTCCTCCCGGGTGGGGGAGCGGCCGTAAGGGTTCAGCTCCACCTCGGCGACCGCCTGGAGGCGCTTCAGCGGATCGGGATCGTAGCGTCCGAAGGATCGCGAAGAGACGAACACTCTGGGCCTGGCCATGAAAGTCTCCTTCAAGGCAAGAGCGGCAGGCTCTTGCCGCCGTGGGTGACCACCGTCACCCGGCAACCTGGCCCGTGGCGGGAGAGGGCGTCGTCCAGGGCGGACTGCACATCTTCGAACCACCCGAAGCCCATCCGCCCGGTTTCCTCGCGGCCGATCCCCTCGGTGACCAGGACGATGCGGATCCGTTTTTTCACCTGCCCCATGCGCACGGCCACCGGTGCGCTGAGACGATCGTCGACTTCTCCGGATTCGAGCATTTTCATCAGCCGTTCGGGATCGGTTCCGATGAAACGGCCGAAGTCCGGGTGGGTGCAGGCCACCCCCTCCCGGCAGGGCGAGGCCAAGATCAGCGTGCCGCCGTCCTCCACCAGGCGCTGGGCGATGAACAGGCCCTTGTTGGCCTGGTAGAACTCCAGGTCGGCGGGGTAGCAGCTGCACAGCACGACCTCGGACCTCCCCGATGCCTTCAGCCCGTAGACGTCCCGCGACAGCCTCACCGCCGCGCGGTGCACCGCCCGGAAATCGCCGGCGAAGACGCCCACCAGGCGGTCGCGGGCGTCCAGCACAACGTTTACAAGAAAATCCAGCCCCACCCGCGCGGCCACCTCCTCGCAGGCCACCCGCAGGCTGTTTTCCTCCTGTCCCAGATCGGTGCTGGTATCGGTGGCGTAGAGCGTGTGCAAGAAGCCGGTGGTTTCCTCGGAGGCCACCCCCGGAAGGATCAGCTTGGCGCCCCCGGAGTAGCCCACCAGGTTGTGGGGCGTGACCATGCCGCAGCCCACCACCAGCCCGGCCTCCACCACCTCGCGGTTGATCGAGACCGGAATGCCCGACCCGGTCCTGCCCAGATCCACCAGGTCGCGTTTGTGATCGTGCTGGACGATCTTCAGCCGTTTTTGCCAGGCGCCCAGCTTGCCGGATAGCTCTTCTTCGGTCATGGGCCGGTGAGAGCCCAGGGCCACCACCACAGTCATGCGGGAGCGGTCCAGGCCCCCGGCCTCCAGAGCCGGCACCACCTGATCCAGGAGCAATTCCACCGGGGTGGTACGGGTTATGTCGTCCACCACCAAAGCCGCCCGCTCGACTCCGGCCGCCAGCCCGGCCAGGTCGCCGGTTCCCAGCGGGCTGGACAGCGCCTGCCCGATCAGGGCGACCGGGTCATCCGGTACCGGGACCTCGCGCGGGGAGAGGATCTCTCGGAGGTTCTCGTCCGGAATCGAAATCGAAAGGGTTTGCGGGCCGTAGGGGAGGGAGACGTTCACGTCTCTATCTGAACAGGAAGATCACTTCCACCCGGCGGTTCTTGGCGCGGCCTTCGGCCCTGGAGTTGTCCGCTACCGGGTTGGCCTCGCCGTAGCCGGAGGACTTGATGCGATTGAACCCCAGTTTCTTCTGCTGCACCAGGTAGTCCAGCACCGACTGGGCCCGGCTCTGGGAGAGGGCCAGGTTGCTGGCGTCGCGTCCGCGCGAGTCGGTGTAGCCCTCGACCACGATGGGATAGTCCTTGTACTTCGTGGCCAGCTCGGCGATCTGGTCGAGGAGGAAGGTGCGCTCGGGCAGCACGATGGCTTTGCGGGGCGCGAACATTTCGTAGAGCGTCAACACCACGCCGCGGGTTTCCTGCTTGCAGGTCACGCCGATCTTGTTGGCTTCTTTGAACAGGTTCTCGCGTTCCTTGAGCAGATCGGTCTCCTTCTTCTTCTTGGCGTACTCGGCTTTGGCCTTGGTAATGGCCACCCCGGCCTTCTCGTCGGCGTTCGCGGCCAGCCCCTTGGCGTCCTTGTAGCGCTTTTCCGTAAGGGCCTTCTTGGACTGGTCGACGAAGGTCTTGGCGCTGTTGAGGTTGCCGGGATCGTAGGTCTTGGCGTCCAGGGCCTCGGCGGTCTGAATCTTGGACTCCGCCGATGCCAGCAACTCCTGGACCTCCTTCTCCTGCTTGAGCTCTTCCGCCCGGGCCTGCTCGGCGGCCAGCTTTTCGGCGGCGGCCTTTTTCTCGGCCTCCAGCTTGGCCTTGGCGTCCTTCTTGGCCTTTTCCAGCTCGGCGGCGATGCGTTTCTTCTCCCGGGCCGACTTCTTTTTCTCGCTCGCAAGCTTCTTGCTCAAGGCGATGATCTTCTCGGCCCGCTTGATACGTTTGTTCAGGTCGGCCAGCCGGGAACTTTCCTTGTTCTTGAAAGCATTGGCCTGCTCGGTGATCTGCTCGGCCTTGGCCCGGCGGTCTTCGGCGGCCAGGCGCTTGGCGTGCTCGAAGGCGGTGGAGAACTTGATGGCCGCCATGGTGGCGTAGTAGGCGCAGTCGTCCATCTCGCCGTCGTCGTAGGCCTCTTCGGCCAGTGCGTAGTACTTCTGGCTGACCTTGAAAACCTGCGGGGCTGCCCGGGAAGCCCGGGACACGCTGGACTTGTCCAGCATGTACTTGTCGGCCTTGACCAGCTCCGGCGGGCGCGGGGTCGCGCCGCAGCCGATCAGTGCGAACATACCCAGAAGAGCCAGTATGATTCCTATTGTCCGTGTCATGGCAGGTTCTCCTTCCTACAGGCCCTGGGACTCGAGCTTCTCGAGGTTCTGGGCCGCGGCGTCGGCGTCTTCCTTCATCTGCTTCGCCTCGGCCTGGGCGGTCTTGGACAACTCTTCGGCCTCGTCCGCCGCGTCCTCGGCCGAAAGCCGGGTGATCTTGGCGCGCACGTACTCGGCCTGCGCCTCGATCCGCCGCAGCAGCGGCTCGATCTCATCCAGCTTCTCGCTGGCGAGGAAGGCCTGGGCCTGGCTGATCCAGGTGCGAATCACCTCGATGTCCTGCCCGACCCCCTCGGTCACGTCGGCCTCCTTCAGATCGGCGATCACCTTGCTCCAGTGCGTGAACTGTTTCTGGTAGTACTTGGAGTCCTTTTCGGCCGCCTGGGCTCCAACGATGCCCAGAACCAGCAGGCCGACGACCGCCAACCCGATAATCATTTTGAAACGTCGCATAGCACCCTCCTGGCTATGAAATTTCCCTGTGATTCCAACGGCAGGCACCATATCACCCCCCAGAAGAGGTGTCAACGGGCCGAATAATCAAGAACTATGCGGAAAGTAGGGGGATTGACAGCCTTCCGGGGTGAATCTAGTATCAGGGCCAGGCGGGGCGGGGTGAGAAAGGTGTCAGTGGCGTCCCGATCATCGGCTATCCAGCTTGACGAATTCTATCAGGACGCGCGCACACTCGACGCGGATTCCTTTGCCGCCAAGCACGGCGTCGGATTCTTCCTTCACTACGGTTCCCTTGAGGGGGACGAGGACCCGGTTGACCTGGACACCACCCAGGTGAGCGAATATACCGACGAGTCTCCGGAAGCCGCCGGCACTCCCCAGCAGAACTTCCTGGTGTTTCCGGTGCGCAAGAAGCCCGGCGGGACTTCCGACCAGGCCATCTGGATCGGCCGGGGCACCCACAACGACATCGTAATTCCCGAGGCGTCCATCTCGACCATGCACGCATTCGTCCGCATCGACGAGGAGGGCAAGTTCTACATCCAGGACATGATGTCGAAGAACGGCACCTACGTTTACAACCAGCGGGTCCCCGCGCTGGGGACCGGCGAGCCCCTGCCGTTTTCAACCGGTGACCGGGTCCGCATCGGGACCCTCAAGCTGACCTTCCTGGCGACGGCCGAGTTCATCACCATGGTCAACCAGCTGGGCTAGCGCTTCCTTTCCTCTTTCTTGAATAACCAGGCCAGGATCACCCCGGCGAAGAAGCCGCCGATGTGGGCGCTGAAGGCCACGCAGGAGCAGCCCCCCATCGAGCTGGCAATCCAGTAGTACAGCAACTGGAAAAAAATCCATACTCCCAGATACAGCCAGGCGGGAATGTGCAGGACCGTCTGGATGACGAAGGTGGGGATGGTGGAGTAGGGGTAAAAAATGAAGAACGCACCCATGACTCCGGAGATGGCCCCGCTGGCGCCCACCGCCGGCAGGGCGGAGTCCAGGTTGAGCAGGAAGAAGACCAGGCCGGCCAGCAGTCCCAGCAGCAGGTAAGTGCCCAGGAATTTCCAGCGCCCCAGGGTGTCCTCGATGGCCCGGGCGAAGATCCACAAAAAGAGCATGTTCCCCAGAAGATGAAAAACACCTCCGTGGAGGAACATATGGGTGAACACACCCCAGATGCCCTGGCCCGCGGTGATGCGGGCGGGCACCAGGCCGAAGGTGACGAAGGTGCCGGTCATGTCGCCGGAGGTGGCCTGCAGCACGTAGACCAGTATGTTGAAAAGCACCAGGCCAAGGGTCACCAGGGGGAAGCGCGCGATTCCCACGCTGGTTCCCAGCGGCAGGATGATCTTGGGCAGAAACAGCGAGCCCAGCATGACCCGCTGCCTGCCCTGGCGTCCCAGCTCGGCGAAATCCTTGAGCGCCTCGCGCTTCTTGATCGTCCGGGCGATGGCCTCCCCCAGCTTCTGCATGCGCTGGGATTCGCCCGGGTCATGCAGGTACTCGACCAGCGCAAAGAGCTCTCCCCCGTCGGCCCACTGTCCCGAGCACTGCGGGCAGCGGTCCAGCTCGATGCTGGAAACCTTGCCGAAGACTTCCGGGATCATGGGCTTCTGGCAGCGCGGGCAGACCAGCTCACGGTGCGGGGTCGGCCGGGCGGCGGCCCCGGCCTTAGGATCCAGCCGGGCCACCGATTGCGGCTGGGCCGCGGCTTCGCGCATGACGTCGTCCAGCTCGCCGCGGTCGAACCAGATGCCGCCGCATTTTTTGCACACGTCCACCTCGATCCCCTGAAAGGCGATCCGCTCCAGCTCGCCTCCGTCCACCGGGCACTTGAGCTTGGCACTCATATCCATCAAAGAAGCTATTTCAGCTCGATGCCGGTGCGGCGGCGTTCGCGGCGGCCTTCGAAGCCGGCCTTGCGCCAGTCGCGGGGCTCGCGCACCTCTTCCATCAGGTGCAGGCGGCCCTGGGCCTTGAGGCGCTCGTAGATGCGCAGCCAGGCGCAGGGGACTTCGGGGTCGATCTCGCAGTGGCCGTCCTGGGAGCCGCCGCAGGGGCCGTTGAGCAGGCTCTTGGCGCAGCCGGCGATGGGGCAGATGCCGGCGGTTTCGGTCAGAATACAGTCGCCGCAGCCCTTGCACTTCTCGCGCCAGACGCCCGGCTCGTCGGCGCCGCCCATGAAGGTGGTCGACACCGCCGGGATCACCGGCAGGGGTTCGAATACGTCCGCGACCATCTGCACGCCCACGCCGCAGGCCAGCGAGACTATCGCGTCGGTGCCCTCGGGGATCTCCAAAAACTCTTTCAGCAGGTCGTTTTCGCACTGGCGCTCGATCGTCTGGACGATGAACTCGGGGGGTGGGCCGTCATAGTGTCTGGAGTGGGAGAGATCCCGGGCCAAATCGTGGGCCTCGGCGTCTCCGCCGACCCGGCAGACGGTCACGCATCCGCCGCAGCCCAGCACCAGGACTTTCCCGAAGCCGGCGATGGAGGCGGCGATTTCTTCGATCGGCTTGAGGTCGGCGACGATCATGGCGTTTGCCTCCCGGCCTGCCGGCGCGCCCGGTGGCGGGGGCACAGCGGCTCGGCCAGGTCGCTAAGCTTCTGATCCAGCGACCCGGGAAGGCGATCGGTGAATATCGGCTCGCCGCAGACCTCGCAGCGGATCAGTTTCAGGGTGGCCACCTGGTCCCAGGGGCCCTCCAGCAGGTGTTTGAACTCTATAGCGTCCTGGGGGCAGACCCGCCAGCAGGTCAGGCAACGGGCGCAGCGGGCCATGTTGTGCAGCAGGGTGCGCTGGTCGCCGTCGTCGCGGAAATCCAGCGCCCGGGCGGGGCAGTTCTGCACGCAGGCCAGGCAGCCGTTGCACTTTTCGTTGACCCGGAAGTAGCTCATGTCTTTCGCTCCCGCAGGCTCCGGCCGATGGCGTCGGCGGTGCGCTTGGTTTCCTCGGCTATCCGTTTCATTTTCTCGCCGCTCATGCTGGGGGTGAAGCCCACCACCCAGATGGCCGAGGTCTGGCTGCCCCCGTTGGCAATGATGACCGCCACCGCGCGGACGCCCCGGATGTACTCCTCGTCGTCCAGGGCGTAACCGTCCCGGCGCGCCCGATCCACCTCCTTCAGGTACCGGCCGGCGTCGGTGATGGAATTCGGGGTGAAGCGGCGAAGCTTTCCCACGCGGACCCGATCCGCGGGAAGCGAAGCCAGGAAAACCTTGCCGATGGCGCCGGCCAGCAGCGGGATCCGCGTACCCACCGGGGCGGTAATCTTCAGGTCCTTGGTGGACTCGATGGTGTCGAGGATGGTCACGGTATCGCCCGAGCGGGTGCCCAGAAAGACCGACTCGCGGGTCTTCTCCATCAACTCTTCGATGTAGGGGCGGGCCAGATCTTTGAGATCGAACCGGGCCTCGACTGCGCGTCCCAGCTCGAACAGGGCCAGTCCCAGCGAGTACCGCTTGGTGCCCTCGTTGCGGACGACGGCGCCGGCCTCCTCCAGCGCCGCGAGAACCCCGAAGACGGTGCTCTTGCCGATTTCAAGCCTCCGGGCCAGGTCGCTGACACTCAGGCCCGGCTCGCTCTTGGCGAGCAGCCGCAGGATTGAAAACGCTTTTCCGACGATGGGGGCTTTATAGGCTGTGGTCATTGTTCAGTATAGTGAACATAAGTCATTTTGTATATAATAGTCGGATATATCAGATTGTCAACATAATTATTGACATGTCGTTGGGCTGTGCTATGCTTTGCCCGGTTCATTGTTCACTATGGTGACCCAAGGAGGGCGGCATGCCGGTAGACGACAAGAAGCAATCCACCGCCGAAGACCTGCGCAAGACCCGCACGTACGGGAAGTTCCGCTGCCATAACCCCAGCTGCATGGGGCGCCTGCAGCCCGAGGCGGGGCAGACGCAGGTCAAGTGCCCCGAGTGCGGGATGGAGTTCCGGGTTCACTGGATCCGGCCGGACTTCCCCCGGATCCGCGGCCCGGTCTGGGAGGTCAACAAGAAGCTGGCCGAGGAGGCCTTGAAGAAACTGGAGGAGAAGTGAGATGACACTCAACCGCAAGATTGCCTACATAGATCTGCAAAGCGGCGAGATCGACATAAAGCCCATTCCCCTCGAGGCCCGCAAGAAGTTCATCGGCGGCCGGGGCCTGGACGCCTACCTGCTGTACAACCATGCCCCACAGGGTTGCGATCCGTTGAGCCCGGAAAACCCGCTGATCGTCTCCGGTGGGATCCTGACCTCCACGCTGGCCTCGGCCACCGCGCGCACGCACATCATGGCCAAGTCGCCCCTGACCGGCCTGCTGGGCTCGTCCAACATGGGCGGCTTCTTCGCGCCCGAGCTGGCCTGGGCCGGCTTCCACCATCTGGTGATCAAGGGCAAGGCCCAAAAGCCGGTATACCTGTTCATCCACAACGGCGAGATCGAGATCCGCGACGCCCAGGACCTGTGGGGCCAGACCACCACCGAGACCCAGTGGGCCATCCGCGAGGAGTTGGGCGACGAGGAGGTCAAGGGCCTGGTGATCGGCCCGGCGGGCGAGAACCTGGTGCGCTTCGCCAACGTGATGACCGGGATCAAGAACTCCGGCGGTCGCACCGGCATGGGCTGCGTGATGGGGTCGAAGAACCTCAAGGCGATCGCCGCCCGCGGGACCATGGACATCCAGATCGCCCACCCGATGGAGGCGTTGGAGTACAACAAGCGCTTCATCGACCAGATCACCTCGTCCAAGGTCAACCAGACCCAGGGCACCCTGGGGACCCCCTTCATCTGGGGGGCCACCAACTCCTGGGGCGGGATCCGCACCCGCAACTTCCAGTACAACCAGCTCGAGTACGCCGACGACGTGGAGCCCGAGCGCATCGACGAGATCGCCGAGGAGACCATCGGCCCCTACCACATGACCGGCTGCTTCGGCTGCCAGGTGCACTGCCGGGCCCAGTACAAGATCCCCTCGGGGCCCTATGCCGGCAAGTACGACGAGGGGCCCGAGTACACCTCCCAGGGGGCCTTCGCCGGCGAGCCGGACTGCAAGAGCGCCGAGACGGTGCTGACCGGCAACCACCTGGTCGACCAGTACGGCGTGGACAACCTGGAGATCGGCAGCATCATCTCCTGGGCCATGGAGCTGTACGAGGAGGGCATCCTCACCAAGGAGCAGACCGACGGGCTGGACCTGCGCTTCGGAAACGACGAGGCGCTCCTGGAGATGGTCCACCGCATCTGCACCCGCAAGGGCTGGCTCGGCGACACCCTGGCCGACGGGGGCATCCCCGCCTCCGAGAAGATCGGCAAGAACTCCTTCGACTACCTGATCCAGGTCAAGGGCATGTCCAACCTGCACTCCGACGAGCGGGCCACCCCCGCGCTGGCCCTCAACGTGGCCACCGCCTCGCGCGGCTCCGACCATCTGCGCAGCCGCCCGGCCATCGACCTGTATCACCTGCCCGAGAAGGTGCTGCGCAAGATCTACGGGAGCCCGGTTCCCTACGACGGGCCGCTGAGTTCCGAGCATACCTCCTACCAGGGCAAGGCCTGGGAGGTCTTCTGGCAGGAGAACTGCTACATGGCGGTGGATTGCCTGGGCATCTGCAAATACCACACGTTGTTTCTGGGGGCGACGCTTCCCAACTTCGAGGACTGGCCCAAGGTGATCTACTACAACACCGGCCTGGAGTTCACCCCCAAGGAGATCTGGGACGTGGCCGAGCGCTGCAACATGATCGAGCGCCTGTTCAACCTGCGCGAGGGGCTCAAGCGCGACGACTTGAAGAAGGGCGACATGCTCAACCACCGCTACTTCGACGAGCCCTGCCGGCGCGGGGCCCCGGACGTGATCGGGATGAAGATCGACCGGGAAAAGTTCAAGGTGATGATCGACGAGTTCTACCAGCACAAGGGCCTGGACGAAAAAGGCGTTCCCAAGCCCGAGACCCTGTCGCGCCTGGATCTTTCCGGCGAGCCGTCGCACCTGGTGTGAGGAGGCGGGTTATGGCAAACAAAATACTGAAGATCGACTTCGAAAAATGCACCGGCTGCCGGCTGTGCGAGCTGGTCTGCGCGGTAAAGCACCACAACGTCTCCAACCCCGCCCGCAGCCGTATCCGCATCGTCAAATGGGAGTCCGAGGGGGTCTACATTCCCATGGCCTGCCAGCAGTGCGAGGACGCCCCCTGCGCCGCCGCCTGCCCGGCCAAGGCGCTCTCGCGCAACCCGGACACCGGCCGGGTGGAACTGGACTACGACAAGTGCATCGGCTGCCGCACCTGCGTGACGGTCTGCCCCTTCGGGGCCATCCACTTCGTCCCCATCGACCGCAAGGTGATCAAGTGCGACCTGTGCGACGGCGATCCCCAGTGCGTGCGCTTCTGCGAGGTTGGGGCCATCCAGTTCGTCGACGAGGCCGACCTGGGCCTGCACAAAAGCCGCGAAGCCGCCCAGCGCATCCGCACCGCGGACGCCAAGGCCGGGGCGCTGTAGGCCGGATGAAGATAACCGTAGAATTCCTTTCCCTGCCCAACATCGCCAAACTGGTCGGCGGCAAATCGGTCTCCCACGACTTCTTGGGGGGAAGCATCCAGGATCTGATCGGGGAGTTTGCCAACAAGTATGGCAAGCGGGTCAGCGATTTCCTTCTCGCTCCGGACGGCCGCCTGGACGCCGGCTTCCGGGTGGTCTTGAATCAGAAGGAATGGCTGACCCACGATCAACTCGACCGCCCGCTTGAAGAAGGCGACACCGTCACCATCGCCATGCTGGTTGGCGGGGGATAATCGCGGCGGTTCAGCCTTCGATTCCGAAGAAGATGGGGAAGGGGAGGGCCAGGGTGTTGGCGTCCACCGCAACCGCCTCGGTGCCGCGGTAGAGCAGGACGCCCATGCGGAAGCGGTCGCCGAGGGCCTCGCGGCAGGAGCGCAGGCCGGACAGGTCGGCTAAGGTGAACTCCTTTTTCCACAGGACGTCGACGCCCACCACCCGGTACTCGCGTTCGAGCAGGAAATCGACCTCGCGCCCGGTGCGGGTGCGGAAGTTCCACATATAGGTGTGCCAGGGGGCCACCGCCAGGATCTTGCGGATTTCCCCGGCAACCCAGGTTTCCACCAGCCCTTCATTCGGCCCGGAGTGACCCAGCAGGTCGGCCAGTCCGGTGTCGCACAGGTAGACCTTGGCGGTGCGCGCCAGGCGTTTGGTGGATTTCTTCTTGTAGGGTTTCAGCAGATGGACGTGGCGGGTTCTCTGGAGGATATCCAGGTAGCGGCGCAGCGACGTGTTGGGCAGGCTGACCTCCCGGGCCAACTCCAGGACATTGAGGACCCGTCCGGTGTGCCGGCCCAGCAACGAAAGCAGCCGGTTGAACCCCGACGGGTTGTCGATTTTGGCCGCCTGGGGAACCACTCGTTCGAGGAGATCCTCGCGGTAGGCCTCGAACCAGGCCCGGCGCCGGGAAGGGGTCTTGGCGGCCGCAAGCGCCGGAAACCCTCCGGCTGCAATCTGCCGCTTGATCTCCGCCGACCGGTCCCGGCAGTTTTTCAAAATCCGCGAGAGGACGTCCTTGGAGGATCCGGCCTCGAAGAGATGATCGATAACCTCCGGAGAGGGCCGCTTGCATTGCTCCGACCATGACAAGGGCGGGAGATCGAAAACGGCCACACTTCCTTTCTTATCCTCCGGTATGTCGGTCAATTCGTCAGAGTGAACAGATGACGTCAGTAAGGCCGCCCCCGGCTCGCCGATTCGTTCCTTGGCTGCTGCAACCAGGAGTGGAGCCCGTTGCACCTCCAGAATGGTGGCCGCCGGACCGGCATCGTTTAAAAAGCCGTGCGGGTCGGCCAGGGCCGCGTCCAGAGTCGCCCGGTGATCCAGCGTCAACACCTTCCTCCGCTTGTCCAGGGATTCGGCCAGTTGGCCCTTGCCCGCTCCACGCGCACCCAACAGGAAAACCAGGGGAAAACGGGATACGGCGTCCTTGAGTAAGGGTTGCAAATGCCTGGCGATCATGGTGTACATTTGACCACCATGCGGTTAATTTGTCAAACAGATATTTCAACGCCCCGGCAGTGCCGGGGCCGGAAATCATTGCAAAGTGATGATATGACCGAAAGCCGGTCAAATTGCCACCAGGGTGACGCGTCCCCTGTGGATCGATCTGCGGGCGGTAAGATTACCCGGTGTCAAATTGACCACTGACTGGTCAGATCGACATAATAAGGGCGGATGAGCACTCATCCCTTCCGGTAGCAGCCTGTCCCGGTATGTATATTTGACCGAAAGATGGTCAAATTGCCGCCTGGTGGGCGGTTTCGCTTGACACCCAACCGGGCCTTAGCTATTTCTCGGACGCTTGTTCTCACAATTCCTGCCTTTTTGAAAAGGAGCGTAAGATGCAGTTCCAAGACGCCTACATTCCCTACGGCTGTTATTGGTCCACACCGTTTTCCAAGTGGCAGATGAGCTTCAAGACGCTCGAGCCGATTCCCTTCGCGGCCGAAGTCGCGAAAAGGGCGCTCGAGGAGCGCAGCGTTCCGCTGGACGTCTTCGACGGAGCCTGCCTGGGATTGACGATTCCCTCCCACCGCTGCTTCTACGGCGGGCCGTGGCTGACCGCGCTGATCGGCCTCAAGGACGTTCCGGCGCCCATGCTTTCGCAGGCCTGCGCCACCGGCGTGCGCAGCATTGCCTACGCGGCCCAGGAGATTGTCACCAAGAGCGCCAGCGTATTTCTGGCGGTCACCGCCGACAAGTGCTCCAACGGTCCCCACCTGGTCTACCCCGACCCCCAGGGACAGGGCGGCACGGTGGATTCCGAGGACTGGGTGCTGGACAACTTCGGCTTCGATCCCGTCGGCCGCAAGCCCATGTTCATCACCGCCGAGAACGTGGCCAAGGAGCATGGGATCGAGCGCTCGATCCAGGACGAGGTGGCCCTGATGCGCTACGAGCAGTACCAGAACGCGCTGAAGGACGACCGGGCCTTCCAGAAGCGCTACATGGTCTCGCCCATCGAGGTGAAGGACAAGCGGGGCCGCAAGGTGCTGGCCACCGTGAACACCGACGAGGGAGTCTTCCCAACCACCACCGAAGGCCTGGCCAAGCTCAAGCCGGTGGTGGAGGGCGGCACGGTGACCTTCGGCACCCAGACCTTCCCGGCCGACGGCAACGCCGGCGTGGTGGTTACCACCCGGGACAAGGCCAAGGAGCTCTCCCGGGATCCCAAGGTGGAGATCCAGATCGTGGCCCACGCCCAGGCCCGGGTGAAGCCGGCCTTCATGCCCATGGCCAACGGCCCGGCGGTGAAACTGGTCCTCGAGCGCGCCGGCATCGGCGTCAAGGACGTCAAGGCCATGACCAGCCACACTCCGTTCTGCGTGAACGACATCTTCCTGTCCAAGGAGTACGGCATCGATCTCAAGGACATGAACCGCTACGGCTGCTCGCTGATCTGGGGCCACCCGCAGGGGCCTACCGGCATGCGCGGGATAATCGAGCTGATCGAGGAACTCTCCATACTGGGCGGCGGCTGGGGTCTGTTCACCGGCTGCGCGGCCGGCGACAGCTCGGGCGCCATGGTGATCAAGGTGACCGTGAGCTAGGAGGCCGGGCATGGATATAGGACTCAAGGGCAAGGCAGTTCTGGTGACCGGCGGCAGCCGGGGTATCGGCGCGGCCATCTCGCTGGAGCTGGGCCGGCTGGGGGCCGACGTGGCCATGACCTGCCGCAGCCGGGTGGACGACGCCAATAAGGTAGCCGAGCAGATCAGGCAAATGGGCTGCCGGTCCATGGTGATCAAGACCGACGCCTCGGTATTCGACGAGGCCGAGAAGACCATAGACTCGGTAGTAAAGGAGTTCGGCGGGCTGCACGCCCTGGTGTGCAACGCCGGGGTCACCTGGGACGGGGTGATCTGGAAGATGTCCGAGAAGCAGTGGGACACGGTGATCAACACCAACCTCAAGGGCTACTTCACATACAACCGGGCGGCGGCCAAGGTCTTCAAGGAGAACCGTTACGGCAAGATCGTCAACCTCTCCTCGATCAACGGCCTGCGCGGCAAGTTCGCCCAGACCAACTACTCGGCTTCCAAGGGCGGGATCATCGCCATGAGCAAGGCCCTGGCCAAGGAGCTGGGCCGCTTCAACGTCAATGTCAACGTAGTGGCCCCGGGGATGGTCAAGACCGAGATGGCGGCCAACATCCCGCAGGAGTTTATCAAGCTGGCGGTCAACGAGACAGTGCTGGGGAGGATTGCCGAGTCGGAGGAGGTGGCCTGGGTGGTGGCGTTTCTTTGCTCGGACATGTCGCGGCATGTTACCGGGGAGGTGATTAAAGTTGATGGGGGGCAGTACATTTAATCCGGGCACGGGCACGCGCGCGGGCACGGGCACGAGGTATTGATATGGCAAGGATCGGAATCGTAGGAATTGGGCATGGGAGGTTCGGGAAGCGGAGTGATGCTTCGGTGCAGGAATTGGCGTTCGAGTCGTTTGCGGAGGCGCTCGAAGACGCCAAGATCGAGCGCAAGGATGTGGACGCCACGGTGATTGGGGCGGTGCCGGAGTATCACAAGCAGCGGTCGCTGGCCGGGGTTATCCAGGAGTATCTGGACATGAACCCCAAGCCCACCTGGCTGACCGAGGTGGCCTGCGCCTCGGGGTCGGCGGCCATCCGCACCGCCTGGTTGGAGATCAAGGCGGGGATGCACAAGGTGGTGGCGGTGGTGGGCTGCCAGAAGATGACCGAGCTGAAGACACCCGAGATACTGGCGCTGATGGGCCGGGTGGGGGAGGTGCAGTGGGAGTCGATCTTCGGCACCACCTTTCCGGGCTACTACGCCATGTTCGCCCACCGGCACATGCACGAGTTCGGCACCACCAAGGAGCAACTGGCCGCGGTGGCGGTGAAGAACCACTACTACGGGGCCAGGAACAAGAAGGCCATGTTCCAGAAGGAAGTGACCATGGAGAAGTGCCTGGCCTCCGACCCGGTGGCCGCGCCCTTCGGGATCTTCGACTGCTGCGCCAACGCCGACGGGGCGGCCTCGGTCATCCTGGCCGAGGAGGAGCATGCCAAGGCCATCGCCGGGGACCGGGTGGTATGGCTCGACGGGCTGGGCTGTGCCACCACCACCATGTCGGTGCTGCGGCGTCCCAATATGGTGGGGCTGCCCTCGGCGGTGGAGGCCTCCAAGCAGGCCTACAAGATGGCCGGGGTGGGGCCCGCTGACATCAAGGTGGCCGACGTGCACGACTGCTTCACCATCGCCGAGATCATGGCCTACGAGGACCTGGGCTTCTGCAAGAAGGGCGAGGGCGGACACTTCATCGCCGAGAAGCAGACCTACCTGGGAGGCAAGATCCCCATCAACGTGGACGGCGGGCTGAAGTCCAAGGGGCACCCCATCGGCACCACCGGCGTCTCCATGACCGTGGAGGCGGTAAAGCAGCTGCGGGGCGAATGCGGGGAGCGACAGGTGAAAAACGCCGACGTGTCGTTGACCCATAACGTCGGCGGGATCGGGCAGTACTGTTTCGTTCACATCTACAAAAAGGAGTAGTGCCGTGTTCGAGTGGTTCGGAAAAATAAATTTCACGCCGCATACCCGGGTGACTGATTTCGCCGATCACCTCAAGGACGGGTACCTGATGGGCTCGAAGTGCAAGAACTGCGGTTTCGAAACCTACCCCCCGCGGGCCAACTGCCCTAAGTGCCTCAGCCCCGATTTCGAGTACCACGAGATCAGCGGCCAGGGCACCCTGCTTACCTACACGCAGATTGCCGCGGCCCCCACCGGCTTCCAGGACATCGGCGCCTACCGGGTGGGCCTGGTTGACCTGAAGGAGGGCGGCCGGGCGGTGGCCTGGATCGGGGAGACCATCGGGGAAGACGAGGTGAAGATCGGCATGGAACTGCAGCTGGTCCCGCGCATATTCGAAAACACCCCCGACATCAAGGTCTACTACACCCTGGAAAAGCCCGGAACCACCTGGGGCAAGGCCCCCAGACCGAATCGAGGTTGAGCCATGACAATCAAGGTCGAGAAAAAGAACGACGTCGCCTATATCACGTTGAACTCCCCGCCGGTCAACATCATGACCGGCGAGATGATGAACGCCATCACCAAGGCCATGGAGGAGATCGCCGGGGACAAGTCTCTCAAGGCCGTGGCTTTCAAGGCCGAGGGCAAGGCCTTCTCGGCCGGCGCCGACGTGGGTGAGCACCACCCCGACAAGGCCGGGGGGATGATCGGCGCCTTCGGCCGGATGTTCACCGCCCTGGGCAAGTGCGAGCTTCCCATCGTCATGGCAGCCAACGGCGCCGCGTTGGGCGCCGGCTTCGAGCTGGTCATGCTGGCGGACGTGCTGATCGCCTCGGAGAAAGCCAACTTCGGCCAGCCGGAGATACGCCTGGCCTTCTTCGCGCCGCTGGGAGTTGCCTACCTGCCCAAGCTGGTGGGCCCCAACCGGGCCATGGAGATCACCGCCACCGGCCGCACCTATTCGGCGCAGACCATGTACGAGTACGGACTGGTAACCCGGGTGGTCAAGCCCGAGGAGGTCGACTCGGTCATGGAGGCTTACCTGGACGACATCCGCAAGGCCTCGCCCGCCGTGATCCGCCTCAACTCGCGGATCCTGAAGAAAGTGCGCGACAAACCCTACGAGGAAGCCCACCAGGAGGCCGAAAAGGTGTTTCTGGAGGAATTGATGTCCCTGGAGGACGTCCTCGAGGGCATCAATTCGTTCTACGAGAAGAGAAAACCGGACTGGAAGAACAAGTAGAGGTAGCCCATGCGAATCCTGGTGGTCGGTGCCGGAGCACTCGGGGGGCTGGTGGGGGCTCATTTGGCCGAGGCGGGCGAGGATGTCCTGCTTCTGGAGATCGATCAGAAGCGTGCTGACCTGCTCAACGCCGAAGGCCTCTTCATTACCGAGGAGGGCAAGGGCGAGCGCAAGATCCCCGTCAAGGTCATAACCTCGCTGGAGGGGGTCGATCCGGTCGACCTGGTTTTCGTATCGGTCAAGACCTACCAGACCGAGGCGGCGATCAAGGGCGTGATGCCGGTGATCGGGGAAAACAGCCGGGTTTTGTCGATGCAGAACGGCATCGGCAACACCGACGTGATGGCCGGGATCCTGGGCCCGGAGAAAGTCCTGTCGGGCATCACCTACCACAGCATCCAGCACACCGGCCCCAACAAGCTGCGCTACCGGGTGGGTATCAAGCCCATCCAGATTGCCCCCTACGAAGGCAAGCCCGGTCCGGAGGTGGACAAGATCGGCGAGGTTTTCCGCAAGGCCGGTCTGAACACCGACGTGGTCCGCAACATTGACCACGTCATCTGGCAGAAGCTGCTGCACAACGCGGTGGTCAACCCGGTGTCGGCGGTAACCGGCCTGAACTGCAACCAGCTGCTTGAGGATCCCGACCTGCAGGCCATGATGCGGGAGATCTGCATGGAGATCATCGCGGTGATGGAGGCCCGCGGGATACCCATCATAAACCCGGAGGATCCCTACGCCCCGGTGATCAACTCCCAGAAGGCCCTGGGGCAGAACCGGCCCTCCATGTGGCAGGATCTCAACCGGGGGCTGAAGACCGAGATCGACGCCCTCAACGGCGCCATCGTAGACGAGGCCGAGCGCCACGGGCTCAAGGCCCCGCTCAACTGGATGCTGGTCCGCCTGGTCCATTCGGCCGAGCGGCAAAACGAAAAAAGCAAGGAGAGTGAAGCATGACCACGATCACCGGCTGGATGATGAAGGAGCCCAACAAGCCTTTCGAGAAGGAGTCTTTCGAGGCTCCGGCCCTCAAGGAGGGCGAGGCCCTGGTGGAGGTGGCCGGCTGCGGAGTATGCCACACCGACATTTCCTTTTCCTACCTGGGCGTAAAGACCCGCAAGCAGCCGCCCCTGATCCTGGGCCACGAGATCTCCGGCAAGGTGATCGAGGTTGCCGAGGGAGCCGACGCTTCCCTGAAGGGCAAGAACGTCCTGGTTCCCGCAGTGCTGCCCTGCGGGGTCTGCTCGGCCTGCCGCAACGACCGCCGGCGGATATGCTCGGCCCAGATCATGCCGGGCAACGACTGCCACGGCGGCTTCGCCTCCCACGTGGCCGTCCCGGCCAGGTATATCTGCCCGATCCCCGACGAGGTGCTGGCAAGCCACGAGCTTTGGGAGCTGTCCATCGTCTCCGACGCGGTGACCACCCCCTTCCAGGCGGTCAAGCGCTCCCGTTTGAACGCCGGCGATCTGGCCATAAACATCGGCGTGGGCGGGATCGGCGTCCACGGAGTCCAGGTGGCCAAGGGCGCCGGCGGCAAGGTCATCGCCATTGACATCGACGATGGAAAGCTGGAAGTGGCCCGGCAGGCCGGGGCCGACGAGGTGATCAACATCAAGGGGCTGTCCGGCAAGGAGATCAAGGGCAAGGTCAAGGAGGCCGCCAAGAAGCTTGGCGCCCCCAAGACCCTCTGGAAGATCTTCGAGACCTCCGGCACCAAGCCCGGGCAGGAGACCGCCTTCGGCCTGATGGGCTTCGGCACCACCCTGGCCATAGTGGGCTTTACCATGGACAAGGTCGAGGCGCGGCTCTCCAACCTGATGGCCTTCGACGCCGAGATGTTCGGCATCTGGGGCTGCGACCCGGTCCTGTATCCCGAGTGCCTCGAGTGGCTGGCCAAAGGCAAGATCCAGGTCAAGCCCTTCGTTGAGAAGCACTCCCTCGACGAGATCAACGAGGTCTTCGAAGCCGCCCACCACGGCAAGCTGCAGAAACGCGCCGTGCTGGTTCCCTGATGCACCGGGCGGCCCTGATCGCCCTGCTGCTGTTGCCGTCTTTGGCCGGTGCCACCGGCGTGCCGGAGAGGGACGGCTTCACCCTGGAGCTGAGCATCGGCCTGGGTTTCATGCACGTGTTTCCCGATGAAGGTGATTCGTCCAACGACGTGGGCATGGCACCCTTGTCGTTTTCCCTGGGGGGATTTTTAAACAACCGGATGGCGATCATGTTCCGCGTCTCGGGGGTTTCCAACCTCGAGGAGGTCGGAGGCAAGGACGTCTTGACCTACCTGACCTTCGCCGGGGTCCACGTCCAGTACTGGATCACCGACCAGTTCTTCGTAAGCGGCGGCCCGGGCATCGCCTCGCTGGGTTCGGCCGAAACGGACAACTTCTTCGACACCCGAACCAGCGACCAGGGCTTCGGCCTGGGCCTGCGCGGGGGGTTTTCCTTTGCCAACTGGGAGAACCACTCGCTCAGGGTGTCCCTGGAGCTGTTTCCTTCCTTCTTCGAGAACGGCACCGCCATGGGCGAGGCCATCAACTTCGAGTGGCAGTGGTTCTGACTAGCCCGGTCCGGCGTCGAGGAGACGGTCGCGGAGGGTTTCGCTCAAAAACATGATGGACTCGATGTCGAGGTGATCGGTGACGGTGGCGTCGAACAGCAGCTTGACCCGGGCCTCGAAACCCTCCTGGGGGTCATGGTCCCAGAACGCGAGCAGCACCGGCACCCTGGGCAGCGGCTGGAAACGGACCGCCAGGTCGGCGGTTTCGGCCTGGTCGGGCACCTCGACGCCGCCCTGAGCCCGGGCCGCCTCCAGCAGGGCGTCGCGCCGCCCGGCGAAGCGCTCGGCAAGCGGCGTCTCCACGTGGGCTTGCATGGATTTCTGCTTGGACGAGGTGTTGGGGATATCGACCAGGCCCAGCCAGCGGCCGGTGGGCTCGGCGCTCCCTCCCTGGGCCAGGTGGTTGTAAATCAAGACCTGCTCCCAGTGACTGAGCGGGCCGCCGTCGGGGCGCGACAGGCCTTCGGGGCCGAGCCGGACGGTGCCGGTGAAGTAGGAAAATTCCAGTAGAGCGTCTTCCCCCGCGCCCACCAGTGTGCCCCCGATGCGGTCCGCGAGATCAGCCGGCCGCATGGAAGTCGCCCGCTGCCGCGCCCAGGCGAGCGCGTCTTCGGCCAGGTCCGGCTTGAGATGCTCACCGGCGCGTTGCTGCACATCGAGCTCGGCCCCGACCTCCTCCCGCACTCCAGGATCGACGTAGGGACACAGATCGAGAGACTTCTGCTCCTGCACCACCGCAAACGCGAACGCCATGCAGGTAGGATAACCGCACTCCTTGCAATTCGTCCCAGGCAACGCGCGCCGAAAAAGGTCTAGAGGCGTGATAGGCATGCCCTACTCTAAGAGAACCGAGGGTCAGACACTAGCACTTTTCACTTAGCCGAAAAAAATATCTTATTATTATCGGTGAGTTGGCGAAATAAATGCAAAGTGCTAGTGTCTGACCCTCGGTTCTCTGGGACAAGCCCTCCGGGGACAAGGTCTTCAATACAGGCAACTGGCCCGGCCCCGGCCGTGCAAGTGCTTGATATTGAGAGAAAAGGAGGGACTCAATGACCCGGAGACTCGTCCTGTTTTCATGTTTTTTGGCTTTCCTGATACCCGCTTGCCAGGACTACAACTACGAAGAACTCCGCGGCTCGATTGTCAAGGAGAAGCGTAAGAAATACTACATCAACGTATCGGCTGCGGCGGACATCCTTTTCATCATCGACAACTCCGGATCTATGGCCGGAGAGCAACGGCAGTTAGCCGAGTCGTTCCAGGAGTTCGCTTCCGTTCTGGAGCAGAAGTTCGGCGAGGAATACCATATAGGTGTCATCACCACCGGCATGGATTCGAGAGGTTGTCCACCCTGCGATTCTGTATTTACCAGCTCATGTACAAATCCCACCGGTGAGAATGGCAGGTTTCAGGATCGTGTCTGTAGAAATGTGGGGACGGATTGGAATCCCGAGTACGTTTGCGAGGATCGCGGCGAGTGTCGAGTAGTCAACAACGATAATCAGAGTATTTGCTTCTACAACCAGACAGACCAGGCCGGGACTGCGTTTGTCGGAGTCAAAGGATGCGGATTTGAAAGGGGATTGGCTCCAATGAAACTCGCTTTGAAGGATTTGTCCACCGGTTACAACTCCGGTTTCCTGCGCGATGACGCCACTCTGGTCGTAGTGGTGATCTCCGACGAGGAGGACTGCGGCGAAGTGGGCGATGTTTACGAGTTGACCTCTGATGGGGGGAATGTCTGTTACTTCGCTTCCAAGGGAGAAGGCCCCGAAGGGAATACTTCGCACGTACAGGATCCCGAGCAGCGGCCCTACTTTCTTACCCCGGTGGAGCACTATTACGATTTTCTGATGAACGAGGTTAAGGGAGGCAAGAAGGGAGCGGTGAAATTCGCCGCAATCGTGGGAGTTGCCGACAAAGACAATCCTTCCACCACCAAAATCGAATATGAAATGGGAGATCGGGGCCGTTGGGAGGTCGTCGATGCTTGCACTACCAGCGGCTGCACCGGAGATTTTTGTTATGCGAAGCCGGGTCTGCGCTATATCGAGTTGGCTGAGATGTTCGGGCTTGAAAAGGGACAGAGCGGCTTTCTGGACACCATCTGCCAGAACAACTTCTCCGAAACCATGAAGAAATTAGGAGATTTCGTGGCCTGTCCCCGGAAGCTCGAGTTGACAGAGATTCCTCTGGACCCGGCCTTGGCAGGCATTCTGATCGACGGAGAGGAGGTCCCTCACTACACTTGCTCGATCGAAGGCCGACTGGAAGTATGCGATCCAGATGGATCGTCTTGTCCCCAGGGCAGCGAGTGCGTCCGGACATGGGTGTATTGCGATCCGGACGATCCCAATCCCCGCGCCGAATGCCAGTGCGATCCTGACCAGCTACCCGAATGCAAGCCTTTGGATTTCAGCGAAGCCATCGGTGGTGTGCTCGTCT
>Ga0272442_10002734_pt1 | contig 25255 bp, 17 predicted proteins | sample SSMForm2O_FD_200262 | JGI IMG/M metagenome (GOLD analysis project Ga0272442, IMG submission 200262) | Marine sediment archaeal communities from Little Sippewissett salt marsh, Falmouth, MA, United States - SSM-Form-2O | ecosystem: Environmental > Aquatic > Marine > Wetlands > Sediment ... | reverse complement strand
TTCCAAAGACTCACATTCCAAAAAAGATATTTGCCTATATAAAGCCTCATGTCACAAACCGGGCTCGTCCAACCACAGGATAAGATCGTGGTTCGCTTCGCTCTCACAATCTATCCTTATTCGTTATATACTGTTTATTATTCTGTGTCTCTTGCTTCTTTCTCTATCTCCCATTCATAAGCCCACCTTAGCAGTTTTAACTTGTTTGAACAAGCAGGCAAGGACCCAGACCAAAAAATTGAAGAAATCGATATTAAACCACCAAGTGCTGCTGAAACAGGGCCAAGCACTGGATAAGCACCAAGGCCACAGATACCGCCGGTAATAATGCCATAGGCTTTTTCCCAGTTTTTTAGTTTTGGTGGTAACCAAAGTTTGTAGGCCAACTCTCTTAAAGTTTCTTTCTCTATTGTTTTAGGTTTCAAGTCTACTATACCCATTTCACGTACTAGTTGACGTGCCTCATGCAGAAATACGGTGTATTCGTCTAATGACATTCCCGCTACATAGTCAACAATAGACCGACCAATTTGAACGGGAACATTCGGTGGAGTTGCGGGCTCCCTATTCATTGTTGGAAAATTCTGTTCTTCTCTAATTGGATGAGCAAGATAATGTTGGTTTTCTCCTGCTGATTGCCCAATCAATGAATACCTTAGCACTAAATCAAACGTGTAACAGATTTCAGCAGGCGAGGTATTCAAAATTCTTGATAAATTTACTAAATCATTTCTATTTGACAAAGTTTGCGTAGGATACAGAAAGTTAGTCTTAAATCTTTGGTTATGAGTGCCTCTAATCCACTCTTGTTGATGAAATTTTAACCAGCTTTTTAATTGATTTTTATTATTCACACACCAGTTTTCAAATGCCTTGAATGAATCAACCATATATTCAACATTAAGTGTAATTTGCTCGTCAGTTCGATAAGTTATTGAATGTAAGGAAGAATTCTCGAGCTCAATTAATTTCTGTAGCACTGGAAAAGTATCCGAATTTTCAACCGCTTTAGTTGAGTCAGAAAAGAATGGTGCTGTGTATCGAGCCGTGTCACAAAAAATATACATATCGGTGAATTTGGACACTATTGCTCGCGCCCATGGGTCTTTAACACCGCTGCGGAATAATGCTTCAACAGCCAACATACTTGTAAGATCAAATAATGGTAGAGAAGCTGTTTGATTTTCTACCTGCTGCATATGAGTTTACCTCATTGAATAAGTTTGAAAAGAGAATTCCTCGCCAACTGCTTTTCTTCATCAGTTGTATAGAATGGCATTCCATCTTGATTGTGTCGCTGGACTTCATCACGAAATTCCTGATAAGATATATTTGGTGAAAAATAGCCATATTGCTTTTGATAAAAAAAATCAGCTTCAGATTGGTAGCCTTTCGAAATCAAAAGTGATGTTTTTAGTAGTTCTTCATAGGAAAATTCTGTGCTTGGATTTATTGGAAACATTTTCCTTTTCTTCCAATCACAATTATTAACAATTGATCCTCCATACTTTAAAAGATCTTTTTTAAATTGATTTCCAAAATTCTGACACTGAAAGCCAATAAGCGGATATGCAGATATTGATCTTATGTGATGTTTATTTCTGTCTATAAATGACAATGTATCACTAATCGTTTTCCTGTTTTCACCTATATAGAAAAGAATATTTAGTTTAATTATGATATCCAATGAAAAAGCTTTTTCCAAAATAATCTCTGCGGAATTTAGATACGCATCAGGTCTTTTCGTTTTATTCATTCTCCTTAACATTTCCATTGAGCCGCTCTCCAATCCTAAATCTATAACCTTTAAACCTGATTCGGCCAATTTCTCAATAGAATGTGATTGAAGATACTCAACTCGTGTTTCTGAACGGTAAGAAAAATTTAAGTTAAATTTCTTTCTGAAATTTATTAACTCTTCAATTTCCTTTTTTGTAAAAAGCATGTTTGGCGTTTCAAAATATATTTTAAGATATTCATCGTTGTAATGGTCGCATAAAAGCTTGACTTCATTTGATATAATCCTAACTGACTTTTTTCGTACTTTTGTTCGTGAAGAAACGCAAAAATCACAATTAAAAGGACAACCTCTTGATATTTCAATGCTAGGAGGATACGTTTTGATATTAGGGTACAGTTTATAATCCAAAGAAGAAAGAATCGGGGGCTTTAATCTATTGACAGGGTTTGTCCTTCTGACAGTCCCCTTTTCACGAAAACAAATATTGGGTATTCCATCAAGAGATTGCCCTTTATTAATGCTTCTAAGAATTAAATTAGTTACTTCTTCACCTTCACCCATTACAACAATATCAATATCCTTACATTCTTCTAATAATTGACCACCAAATAATCCAACATGGTCTTTTCCTCCCACGATTATTGGTATTTCCGGAAAGCTGCTTTTTATATCATGCGAGAATTTGGGCAAATACGGAAAACTAAAGCCACTGATACATGAAAGGCCAATCATTTTGGGTTGAATGATATCTATGCTCTTTTTGATTTTATTGATATTTTTTTTAACGGGATGGTCCCTGAAGTCCAATATTCTAACATCATAGCCTATATTTATAAGGTAAGAACCTATTGAAAGCAGGCCATAATTTATTGTTTTTGAGAATGGAAATGCCGTGTCGTGAGATTTTTTCCCAACCTCGATAGGGATATGGATTAGAATAATATCCAAGTATAATTCCTTTTCATTCTTGGTATATAACACCAGCATCACCCGCTTTGCCCAGAGCGAGGAACGAGCGGCGGGTAAAGTCGGGTGTATGCATTTGTTATACTTTTATTACACTAGAAATCCTGAATGATAATAGTCTATTAACCCTTTCTCAAAAGTAAATTCTGGGATAAAGCCAATCTTTTCTTTTGCTAATCTCATGTCACACTCAGTAAAGCTTTGATACGATCCTTCATAAGGATTATCAATGTATTCTGGTTCTCTGTTTAAATTCAGAATGGAATTTAATAATTCCACAATTCTATTGAAAGAAGTAGAGTTGCCTGATCCACAATTGACAACGCAACTTTCCTTCGCTTCTGATGCGAGTACATTTGCTTTAACAACATCTTTAACGTAGATGTAATCTCTTTTTTGTTCCCCGAATTTAAAAAGTCTCGGATTACCTTTTTGCATTTGTTGAGCAAATTGATAGACCATTGTAGCTCTTGCCCCTTTATGATTTTCTCTTGGTCCAAATATATTACAATAGCGCAGACCAACAATGGTAACATTTGGGTTTTCTGACGCTAACTCCATTGAGTAATCGTCGAGCATTTTTTTTGATTTTGCGTATGGTGTTTGTGGATCAGTTTGATCACTTTCACGATACGGAGCTGAATTATTGCCATACACTGCTGTTGACGAAGCATAGACAATTTTTTTGCACCCATTCGCGATGACATACTGAAATAGGCTTTTTGATGATTCAAAATTTGCTCTCATTATTTCTTTTTCATCTTTTACTCTTGTGCCGTTAATTGCGGCTTGATGAAAAAGCACATCAATTTTTCCTATTGCGTCCCAGTCAATACCTAAAATTCCAGGATAAAGACATTTCCCATGAAATTCCGACATGACTTGCTCGGATTCATGTCCTGTAATTAATACTTCATTTCCTTGTTCTTGAAGCGTTAAAGTCAAATTGGAACCAACAAGGCCTGTTCCACCAGTTACTAAACATCTCATTTATTTTCCTATTTTAAAACTCAAATTAGCATGTTTTGCTTGAAAATATTGGAGTATAACGCTAAAGATTGTATGCGGAATGAAGTAAGCAATAATCCGCTTGATAATGAAAACTTTCCAAGTTTAATAAGGGGTTATTAATGGCGCAACTTCATTCCGCATACAATCGTGTTGAACTGAGCCGCGTTTCCCTGGCTATGGGGATTGAATAACCTTCAGCCCGGCCACGTTTTTCTTGGAACTCCTGGCTCTTTGACAATTGAATAGCGTTTTTGGAAAGAGACAACGAGTCTCGTGGTCGCACGTTGGGCCTTTCGTGAGCCTGGAATCGGAAATTTGCGGAAAGAGCGCATAGTCTCCTGCTACCCATAATCGGGGTTAATGGAGTTGTGATCGATTTTAATTCCCACGAAGCCATTCTCAAGGAGCCATCGGACATGCAGATGGGTCGAGGATTTTTTTCAAGACCATCTTCCCCTTGCCACAATAAAGGCAAACCCTGGGGTCAACGCCAGTGATCCGGGCAAGGAGGTCCTGCCAGGATTCCTTTACAGTTTCCGTGTTCTCATCTTGGAAATGGACGCCGAGGAGTTTTTTGCACTTGCCCAGTTTGTTTTTTCGATTTCGGTTGCTCAAGATCCCGTAGTGCCGGATCTTCATGAAACCATCGGGTAGGATGTGCAGGAGAAACCGACGAATGAACTCGGATGCCTCAACGGTCATCTCCTTCACTCTGTCGTTGTCGTTGCGGTCCCGATACCGAAAGGTGACCTGACCTCCTTCAAGCCTCACCAGCCTGTTGTTTGATATGGCAACCCGGTGGGTGTATCGCCCAAGGTACTCCATCACCTTCTCAGCATTGGAAAAAGGGGGTTTACAGTAGACCACCCACTCCTGACCATAGAGCCCCTTGAGCAGGCGGTTGAAAGCCCTTTTTTCTTTCAAGGGGGCTATCTTCCCGGAAAAGTCCATTTTGCCTTTTACATAAGCCTCTTTGAGATGAGCCAAAAACTTTCCCCGGAACAACCTGGATAGGACCCTGATGGGAAGGAAAAAGTCCTCTTTGCATGGCATCCATCGCTTACCATCTCCTCTCAACCCGCCTCCTGTTACAATGCAATGGATATGAGGATGATCCATGAGGGTCTGGGTCCAGGTGTGGAGAATGGCAATAAAACCCACCTTCGCCCCTAGGTACTTGCTATCCGCCGTCAGTTCTTTGATGGTCTCGGATGCGGCTTTGAAAAGGAGGTTGTATACCAGCTTCTGATTTCTCAGAGCCAGGGGCTTAACCCTTTCCGGAAGGGTGAAGACCAGATGAAAATATCCTATGGGGAGCAAGTCCTTTTTCCTGGCAATTAACCACCGTTCCTTATCCAGACTCTGGCACTTCGGGCAATGACGATTTCGGCAGGAGTTATAGGAAATCCTCAATTGGCCACAATGGTCACACTCATCCATATGACCCCCGAGTTCGGCAGTGCGGCAGGTCTCAATAGCCCGCATGGCGCGCAACAGCCTCAGCGGCATTCCACGGGCTTGGCGGTACGCAGGCCCATGCAATCGGAAGATATGCGCTACTTCAAGAGAGCGTTTCATCAGAAGCCACCCTCTTAGAAGGCAGGCTTCTGATCATTTCCCAAGATATCGATGGGACTTTTGATGTTGCCAAAGCCTTTGCCGGCAATGTGAAGATAGACCGAAGTGGTGCCGGCACTCTTATGGCCCAAAAGCCGCTGGATGTAATAAAGATCGGTTCCGGATTCCAGGAGGTGGGTCGCAAAGCTGTGTCTCAGGGTGTGCACCGAGGCCTTCTTCTTGATGCCTGCTTTCAGAACTGAAGTCGTGAAAACTTTTTGTACAGAAGAGACGCTCAAGGGTACAGAGAGATTTTTTCCCGGAAACAACCACCCCGAAGGATGGTATTCCTTATAGTACAGACGCAATATCTCCAGGTTCCGTTCCCCAAGCAAGGTATAACGATCCTTCATCCCTTTTCCGTCATCGACCCGGATCATCATGCGTTCACTGTCTATATCCGAGACCTTCAGCCGGGTGACTTCCCCGACCCTGAGTCCAGCGGAATACACCGTCATGAGGATGGTACGATGCTTCAGATTGCCGGTAGCTGAAAGGATTGACTCCACCTCCTGAAGAGACAGTACCCCGGGAAGCTTCTTCTTTTGTTTGGAGCGTGGAATCTTCAAAGCATCCCAGGGTTTTTGGAGCGTCTTCTCAAAAAAGAACTTCAGGGCGCTATAGCTCTGGTTGATCACCGCCTGAGAGGCCTTCCGTTCTTCTATGAGATAATACAGATAACCCCGAATCTCCTCTTCCCTCAACTCCGTCGGGGATTTTGCAAAATGAATCGCAATGTTCTTCATGCAAGCCAAATAGCTAGAGATGGTCCTCGGGCTTAAGCCCCTCAACTTCATGTCCATCTCCATTCGATCCCTTAACTTTCCCATGACATGCCTCCTTTCTCGATGTTTGGGTTTCACAACTCTTAACATTTTACCCAAAGAAGGCTGCCACAGGTAGTCGGGGACCTCTGTGATCCGCAGAACCTCTATAAAACGCTATTCAATTGTCAAAGAGCAATGCTCTCGATTACGAGCAGACCACCGCGAAGCGGTTTAGTTCAACATTGTGTAGACGGATCCGTATAAAACGCCAAATAAAAATACCCTGTCCGTATAAAACCCCTTTTTCACCACGATCCCTTAGGGAATATTTAATTAATATTCATATACTTGCATCGATCGCTGCTTTTATCATGGGGTTTTATACGGATCCGCGTATGAACCCACATGATAGTTCAATCTTCATCAATTGGGCTCCGAACACCGACTGGGCCGCGATTAAGGACATGAGTATAGATCATAGTCGTTTTGACATCATTATGGCCAAGAAGTTCCTGAACCGTTCTAATATCGTATCCACTCTCCAGCAAATGAGTAGCAAATGAATGCCGAAAAGTATGACAGGTTGCTCTCTTGGTTAATTCGGTCTTCCTAACTGCATCTCTCACAGCTTTTTGAACAATGGATGCATCAATGTGGTGTCTGCCTTGTTCTTTTGTCTGTGTATTGGTCCAGCGTTTCTCCTGCGGAAACACCCATTGCCATCGCCAGTCCTTTGGTGCATTGGGATATTTCCGATCAAGGGCGCCTGGCAACGGGACTCCGCCCCATCCTTCTTCCAAATCTTTCTTGTGGGCAGCCCTGACTTTTTTCATATGCTCTTTAAGGGGGGCTTTGAGAGAATCAGGCAGCATGGTTATCCGGTCTTTGGATCCTTTCCCATCTCGCACGTGTATCTCATTTCTGGCGAATTCGATATCCTGAATGCGCAGCCGAAGACATTCCATCAGGCGCAACCCGGCGCCATACATTAGCGAAGCCATCAACCATTTATCGCCCGTCATATTTGCCAGCACCTTTTTTACCTCCTCACGCGTCATTACAACAGGCAGCCGTTTCGGTTTCCGTGCGCGGATGACCTCCCCAAGATCGCCTATTTCCCGACCTATTACGTGACGATACAAATATAGCAATGCTGATAGTGCCTGATTCTGTGTCGATGCGCTGACTTTCTCTTTGACGGCGAGGCTGGTCAAAAAAGCGTTGATTTCCGGCTCAGCCATCTCTTTTGGGTGACGAACGTTGTGGAAAAAAATGAAACGCTTGACCCAGTAGCAGTAGGACTGCTCAGTTCGACGGCTATAATGGCGAACGCGCAGGCTTTCCTTGAGCTGAGCTAAAAGCCTGGGTTTTCCCTTTCGATCCGGTCGGGATTCCGGATTCCCGCCATTTTCTTTCCGGAACACAGTATGTCCACTCCGGCTGTTCACGTTTCACCTACTGGTTTTTTTGGGGATAACCGAAAAAAACTCCAGATCCCGCAAATTTGAGAAATGGAGTTTTGCTCTTCATAAAGTCCCTCCTGGCCAAAAGGGAAAGCATAAATTCAGGGTTACCGGTTCAACGCTCCAGGAAATAGACAAAAAAGATATATATAATACTGAAAAATAGCAGAAGGATAGAAAAAGTCAAGAATTTTTAGACGGATGAGAAAGTGGTATTTTGTGGGAAATTTGGATGAAGAATAGTGGGCATAAAGGGTTGAGCTTCTTTTAAAATCTCCAAAAAACCTGTCTCTCACAGAGCCCGCAGAGTTCACAGAGTTCAGAATACATCCATGTTGGGTCAAAAAAATACGAAAATTATCAACAAAAGTCACTGTCTTGAGGACCCTTGAAAACTGAAAAATATTATCAGTCTCTGTGTTCTCTGAGAGCTCTAGTGAACGCAGTGAATCCCGCAAAACGGGACAGGCTGCGCGTGTGGAATGTTTTTAAATCTTGGATGTTCGCATGTTGAACCTTCCGAAAAATTGGGCAAATGTGCACCGCACCAAAATCTACCATCAAATTTCCGCATCATCAAAGAGGATGAGAAATTTTGATGCAACCCTCCTTGACATCTCCATGAAAACCCTGTCGAATATGCCTTTATTAGGTGCATTTTCTATGCTATTTAAAGCGAATCTGGGAATAGTATTTCCCGGATTCGCGCTAACGGCCATCACCCTTCAGCCATCGGTAAATACCACGAAGATGCCTGGTATTACGCTGATAACCGATTGCTGATAGCTGACCGCTCCAACCTATTTCTGGTTGGACACTATCGTCATCGAGGAGGTCCTAAAAATCCATGTCCCAGGAACCCAACAAAATCATCTATTCCATGATCCGGGTGAGCAAATTTTACGACAAAAGACCGGTTTTGAAGGATATCTCCATATCCTACTTTTACGGCGCCAAAATCGGTGTCCTGGGCCTGAACGGTTCCGGGAAGAGTACGCTCTTGCGAATCTTCGCCGGGGTGGACAAGGAATTTAACGGACAGACCAGTATCTCTCCCGGCCTTACGGTCGGTTTGCTCGAACAGGAACCCCTTCTCGACGATACCAAAACGGTTCGGGAGATCGTGGAAGAAGGCGTAGCGGATTCGGTGAACCTCCTTTCAGAATTCAACCGCATCAATGATCAGTTTGCCCAACCCATGTCCGATGAGGAGATGAACCAGCTGATCGAACGGCAGGGAGAGGTTCAGGAAAAGATCGATGCCCTGGACGCATGGGATTTGGACTCGCGGCTGGAGATGGCCATGGATGCCCTCCGTTGTCCCCCCGGGGAAACGCCCGTCCATGTCCTTTCGGGCGGGGAGAGGAGGCGGGTCGCCCTGTGCAGGCTTCTTCTTCAAAAACCGGACATCCTTCTTCTGGATGAACCGACCAACCATCTGGACGCGGAGACGGTCGCCTGGCTGGAGCAGCACCTCCGGCGCTACGCGGGCACCGTGATTGCCGTCACCCATGATCGGTACTTTCTGGATAACGTCGCGGGGTGGATTCTGGAACTGGACCGGGGCGAGGGTATCCCCTGGAAAGGGAACTACTCTTCCTGGCTGGAGCAGAAGCAGACGAGGTTGAAGCACGAGGAAAAGAGCGAAAGCAAACGCCGGAAGACCCTCGAGCGGGAGTTGGAGTGGATTCGCATGTCGCCCAAGGGCAGGCACGCAAAGGCAAAGGCCCGCATCAGCGCCTATGACGCCCTGGTGAGTCAGGAGAGCGAAACCAAGGAAAAGGAGCTCGAGATCTTCATCCCACCCGGGCCCCGCCTGGGGGATGTGGTCATCGAGGCGAAGCATGTCAGCAAGGCATACGGCGACCGGCTCTTGATGGAGGACCTCTCCTTTACCCTTCCATCCGGCGCCATTGTCGGGGTCATCGGACCCAACGGGGCCGGGAAGACCACCCTCTTCCGGATGATCACGGGCCTGGAGCAACCCACCTCCGGCACCTTTCGAATCGGTGAAACCGTGAAGCCCGCCTATGTCGACCAGAGCCGCGACGCCCTTGCCCCGGACAAGACCATCTGGGAAGTCATCTCCGAAGGGCAGGACACCGTGCAGCTCGGCACCCGGGAGGTGAATTCCCGCGCCTACGTGGCCAGGTTCAATTTTCATGGGACCGATCAACAAAAGAAGGTGGGAAATCTTTCCGGCGGGGAGCGCAATCGCGTGCATCTTGCCAGGATGCTGAAACAAGGGGCCAATGTCCTTCTCCTGGATGAGCCGACCAACGACCTGGATGTGAATACCCTGCGGGCACTGGAAGAGGCCCTGGAAAACTTCGGGGGTTGTGCCGTCATCATCAGTCATGACCGCTGGTTTCTGGACCGGGTCGCGACCCACATCCTGTCCTTTGAAGGAGACAGCAAGACCTTCTGGTTCGACGGCAACTATACGGAATACGAGGCGGATAAGAAGGCCCGCCTCGGGGAGGCTGCCGCCCTGCCCCACCGAATCAAGTATCGTCAGTTAACGCGGCCGTAAAGGAGGTATCTCATCCGGGAAATCCGGGCATATCTTCAAGATATCATATGGGACAAAAACATTATCTCCCGCCCCGGTGAAATGGTCCCGTTATCACAGGAATTTCACAGGGCAGGCAGTGACGCAGTGACGCAGAGAGTTTAAATAAAAAAGAATTTATATCTTTTCAGAAAGGCAAGGTCACGGAATAGGCATAGCGGCCCCGCTGCACAATGAGGGTCAGTGACGGGAGGTGGTGGTACCGGCCGACGGCCTTGTCGAATGCATCCAGGTCTTTCACCGGTCTATTATTCACCTTGAGGATCAGATCCCCGGGTTGGAGCCCCGTTCTCCCGGCCTCGGAATCCCGCCGAACCTCCGTGATCATGACGCCGTCTTTCAAACCGTAACGTCTCAAAGTGTTCCTGTCGGGCCTGCCGATCGCTATCCCGAGACGGTGATACACGAGGTCCTGAGCGAGATCCGGAGGGAATGCGGAGAGCTTTACGGTGAATGCCAGTTCTTTTCCCTTGCGGTAGACCTTTACTTCCGGACGATCGCTGGGCGTAAATTCCACCATAGCCTCCCGGTAGTCCTGCAAATCACCCACAATAACGCCCCCCATGGACATCAGGATGTCTCCCCTTTTCATTCCGGCCTGATCCGCGGGACTCCCTTTGATAACATCACTTACCAGGACGCCGTTTTTTGCCCCGTCGAGCCCGAATGACCTTTTCAGGGCCTCGGTCAGGCCCTGCAGCTCCAGGCCGAGCCATGGAAACCGGACCTCTCCCGCTCTGAGCAGTTCCTTGACAATACGGTCGGCCTTGTTGATGGGGATAGCAAAACCGATCCCCTGGGCCTTCTGGTAGATGGCCGTGTTGATGCCTATGAGTTCTCCGTCAATGTTTAAAAGGGGGCCGCCGCTGTTTCCGGGATTGATAGAGGCATCCGTCTGAATAAAATGCTGATAAACGCGCTCTTCGGTCCTCACGGAACGATCCAGAGCACTGATGACCCCTGTGGTCACGGTGTGTGAGAGACCGAAGGGATTCCCTATGGCAATGACGGTCTCACCGATCATCAGATCGTCGGAATTGCCCATCTCAACTGCAGGAAGCACTTGATCCAACTCGATCCGGAGAACGGCGAGATCTGACCGTGGATCCGAACCCATGATTTTTGCCATGAATTCCCTGGAGTCCGAAGTGATCACCTTGATCTCGGCGGCCCTGGCCACGACGTGATGGTTGGTGACGATGTATCCCTTCTTTCCGTCTATGATCACGCCGGAACCAAGGCTTGTGCGGGTAATTTCCCGGGAAAACATTTCAGGAAAAAAATCCCGGAAAAAATCGTCTCGTCCAAAGGGAAAGGCGGAACCGACCCGTTCATGCACGGTGGTGCTGATATTCACGACGGCGGGCCCGACTTTTTCAACGGCGATGACCACCGGACTGCGACGCTGGGAGGCGCGGACGGCATCCGCCGCGCCCGGCAGGAGCATGAGGGAATATATGAAAAGCAGACTGATTCCGAAGAAGCATCGAAGGGACATCTTTTTTCTCACCGTTTTCCCGAAAAGCATTTGAGGTTTCCTCCTGCCGGTATCATGCCCGTTCTTCATCGAGGTTGACCAGCGCTCACCACCTGATTGATTCACCATCACGATTTACGGTAACTTTTCAGATATTATGTTTTTCACCACCCGCTTCGCTTGAGACACAGAGAACTCGGAGAGGGGGGGCAACTGAAAAACCCACAGCGGCTTCACCGCGGGTTTTTGACGGCCCAAAGGGCCTGGGTGTTTTTACTTTCCGTCCTCTCAACGGAAAGTAAAAAATAAATCACCTCTGTGTCCTCCGTGCCTCTGTGGTGAACCAATTACATCAATAAAGCGATATTAACCAGACTCTTAGAGACAAACTGTTTGTTATCGCATTTGTGAAAACGTAATATGTCGGGACAACAGAGAATAGAAGGGGGAAATGAACAGGCCACTCCAGCCGCCGGAATGATCGGGCTCTAATAGAATAAATAATCTGATTCCTAAAATCTTACTGGTTGCTTTCCAGAAACTCCCCGACAATCCTCCTGATCTCACCCGTCTGGTTCCAGTAGAAATGATCCGCGCCTTCGATGGAGCGCAGCTGGGCTTCGGGGTTCCAGGTGGGCATCATGTCCCGGATCATCCCTTCATCCCCGATCTCGTCCCGGGATCCGGCGATCACCAGCCTGATCTTTTCGTGAAAAGTCAGAAACCCCATGTCCATGGCGGTGACCGGAGGAGAGACCATGATCAACCGGCCCGCCTCTTCGAAGCCGTCGAGCCCTCGGGCACAGACCCAGGCGCCAAAGGAATATCCACCAACATCAAGTTCCACCTTGCCTCGTTCCCCCAGGAATTGCAAAGCGGCTTTCACATCTTTGCCCTCATCGATTCCCTCGCCGTAAGAGCCACCGCTCATGCCCACACCCCTGAAATTGAACCGGAGCGTGGTGTACCCTTTGTCTGCGTAAGCCTGAATCACGGCGTCCACCACATTGTTTCGCATTTCACCGCCATAAAGGGGATGGGGGTGGCACATCACAACCGCCTTCTCTCCCGGCCGATCATCCAGGAGCCCCTCGAGATCGAAGTCTTCGCACTTGAAAAAAACTTTATTTTCCGCCATATCTCTCGCGCCTCAATCTGTTTGCTGTTTATACCGGGAAGTTTTCCAAAGAGCGGATTAATTTCTCCCCTGTCCCTCACCTCAACCAGGGATTCGTTGCGATTTCCGTTCCGATCGTCGATGAGGGCTTATCACCGTAGTCATGCCCCGGCCAGACGATCGTTTCTCTCGGCAGGGTCAGGAGTTTTTCCTTGATAGACTTCATAAACTCCCCAAGGGAGGCCCCGGGCAGATCCGTGCGGCCTATACTTCCCACAAACAGGGTATCTCCCGTAAACACATTTCCCTCATTGAGAAGGCAAATGCCGCCCGGGCTGTGTCCCGGCGTGTGCAGGACCTTCAAAGCGACGTCGCCGACCACGACCTCGTCCCCTTCATCCACCTGGATATCGGCCGGAGGAGACGGCGCGAACCCCCAAGAACGTGACATCTCCTGTCCTTCCGGCGAATTGAAAAGCTCATCATCCAACTTGTGCATCACGATCTCCGCCCCGGTCAATTCCTTGATCTTTGCATTCCCGCAGGAGTGATCACCATGACCGTGTGTGTTCACAATATACTTTACGTTCGCCCCTTTGTTCCGGACGTATTCAACGAGTTTTTCTTCCTCCCCGGCCGGGTCAATGAGCAGGGCCTCCCGCGTTCGATCACACCAGATCAGATAGCAGAATACGGCCATAAAACCGACCCTCAACTGTTCCATTTCCATAAATTTTCTCCCTTTATGCGTTTTGCATTTTGCTTCATGCCACTCGAAACATGATGCATGTCATGTTTTATTTTTACCACCCGCTTCGCTAGAGACACAGAGGACACGGAGAGGGGGATCTTTTCTCTTGCCCCTGAGAGGGGGGGCAAGTGAAAAAAACACAGCGGCTTCGCCGCAGGTTTTTAACGGCCCGCAGGGCCTGGTTGTTTTTGTTTTCCGTCCTCTCAACGGAAAACAAAAAAAGAAGTCATCTCTGTGTGCTCCGTGCCTCTGTGGTAAACCAATTACGCCTATGCATCGATATCAATCCCGGTTCTGGTCTCACACTATTCGCTGTGGCATTTATGAAAACCTGCCTGAGTACTAGTGCGCACACCCTCCCCCCTGGCTGTGCCCGGCGCAAGTCATATTCATAACGAATTCAGGGAGTTTTCCCGATTTAATCAATTCGAGATTCTCATCGACACTTCCGTCCACGGCCCTGAAGACCTTGATCCCTCCGACCTGAAGTTTCTGTAGGGCACCGGCCCCTATGCCCCCCACTACGATGGCATCGACGATTGCCCCGCCCAGCGCCTTCAGGGGCTGGCATTGACCGTGCTGGTGCTGAAAGTCGATATTTTCTACCGCGCCGATGTCTCCACCCTCCGTGTCAATGACGACGAAAATGGGAGCGGACCCGAAATGCCCGTAAACCGAACTTTCAAATCCCTTATTCTCTTGAACCGGAAAAGCGATTTTCATAAATATTTCTCCTCTAAAAAGCGAACTGATTTGTATTTTAATTTGGTGCGATCGAGCATATTTCATTGGGATCGAAGTCAGTCTGCGTCTGTGGCCAAATATTATTTCCCCCTTATATCATTTCCCAATAATGCAACAAATATCCTGTCAATCCTGTCTAGTTCTTCGTCTTTATATGGCAGCCTGATACGGTAGGGCCTATTCATTTCTCAATCGTTCGTCGTTTTTCAATCTTCCTTTGGATTTGGCTGTTGATGTCATGTTTTTTCACGCTTGATCCTCAGCGCGAAGGACGATACCGGACGGAAGCGATTCACCGAAAATCATATGCTCTTCACCGGTATCCATGGGAACCACCGACTCCAGATGCTTTCTGTAGGGACCCGCCCACTCGAAGGGGGTCATCCATTCCAACACCCGCTCTATGAAGGCCGAATCCAAATCCCTTGCCCGGTCCCCTGTGCGTCGCGCCATCTGAGCCAGGGCCATGGCGACCGGTTTCGGATTCTTCCAGTCATTTTTTAAAATATCGTCAATCCATCTTGAAACATCTCTGGGCGGGATCACCTTGTCCAGGGGACCATACAACGGTTCCCTGGACCCGAATCTTGAAAGCGCCCACCAGTACTGGGGCCGACTCTTTTTTGGGGTGAGAGAATTCAGCAGGAAACGTCCCCATTCCGCCTTGTCCGATGCGGGAACCCTTTCCAAGTTAGCAAGACTCATCCAGATTTCAAGGTGTTCCTGTGGTGAAATCCGCATCTTCCCCGTCTTTTTTTTGGGGCGAAGGAGGGCGGTCGTTTCCTGGAGGAATCGCCGTTGCTGGTTTGCGGTCAGGCCTGCCGAAACGCGCCGCCAGAAAACCCACCACTCCGAACGTACCTGGACGGCTTTGTCATGGGACGGACCTTCGTAGTACATTTTCCACATCGTCTGGACGCGGTGTTCATCCAGGGCATCTCCAAAGCCCGGCCTCAGGCAGAAACCCGCAAGATTCAACCATCTGGCTTCATGGTCCGCGGAAATTATCCGGGCGGTCCTCATTTGAATCAGGGAATCGGCCATGCGACGAATAAATGAAAGGGGCCATTTTTCCTTTGGATGCCGGACCAGGGCATGGATGGATTTGACCAGTCCTCCCGGAGGCACCTTGTCTTTATTGGAAAAGGCATCTCTCAGGATGTCAAGGGAAGCGGTCACCACGGATTCCTCGTATATCCGGGCATCCGAGACCGGCGCCTCCTGATCCGCATCCCTGAGCTGAAACTGGAGACGCCAGCGGTGGTCCGTTTGAATGGATCGACACCAGAGTGACAGGGTTCCCACCTCCGTGTAATGCGCCTCTACATCTATCGGCAGGCTCTTTTTTCCGGCCTTTTTCCCAAATTGTATCACCGTGCGGATGGGCGGCAGCGCCGTCATGGAGTCATCCACGGTGAGGATATCGCCGACCCGGTCCCCTGTTCGGAAGCTGGAACTGTAAAGATCGAAACCCACCGGTTGATTGGTCAAGACCTGGAAGCCCTTGTTTTCGAGCCGAATACGCCGGTCCTCTTCCATGCCCCGCTCCACGAGGCAGATGGCCTTTTCAGATGTGTCCTCCCCAGACCCTTGCGGATCGGCCCTCCCTACCCCCAGATAATACGCCCGCGCACTGCCACTGCTCACCCTGATACCCCGCCCCCGGCGCACCAACCCGTAATAGGATGCCCCTCTGGCCACGGCCAGGTCGAGGTCCGAATTATCCAGCACGCCGGGCAGGGATTGGTCCGTTTCGCCGAACCACTTCCGGATCACCGAGCGGAGCCGGTCCTGGACGGCCGCGGGTTTCAAGGAACCACCGTTGAAAAGGATGAGATCCGGCCGGGCGTCATCTCGTTGAAGCAGACGGGCCACATGTTCCTTCTGAAGCGCCAGGAACCGGATCAGTTGCCGTGTGACGGCAGGGTCCCGGGCATAGGGAAGGCCGAATTCCGTCATGCCCTTTCTCGGCTTCTCGGCAAGATCTTCTCCAGGCTCGACAAAGGGATAGAATCCTTCGATGATCATCTCTTCCACCTCCCGGCGTTCCAGAGGGGCTGAGACCGTATCGGCAATAAGGCGCCGCCCCTCTCCCACCAGGGTAACCGTCTGTGTTTCCTTCCCACCGCTCAGGATCTCTTCTTTGGCCCTTCGGCACTGGTGACACAGGCTCTGCCAGAGCTTAATCCTGAGAGACGTCTTCTGATTTTTTCGGAGTTTCAATTCAAGGTTCCTGGCGAGGGCCAGATCCATATTGTCGCCACCCAGAATAAGGTGATCACCTACGGCAATACGCTCAAGCGCGGGTTTCCCCTCTTTGTCCCGCAGGGCGATCAAGGTGAAATCCGTCGTACCGCCCCCCACGTCACAGACCAGCACGAGGGCGCCGGGCCGAATGAGCTCATTCCAGGCCCCTTCATTCATAAAAAGCCAGGTGTAGAAGGCGGCCAGGGGTTCCTCCAGCAGGGTCGGTCGCTTGATCCCCGCCTGTCGGGCCGCCTCGAGAGTCAGGTCCCGGGCCACCTCGTCAAAAGAAGCCGGCACGGTGATGACCACCCTTTGCCTTTCGAGAAATTCATCCTCGTCCCGGGCCCTGGTGTGGTTCCAGGCATCCTTGATGTGCTTAAGATATGCGGCCGTAGCCGCCACGGGTGACAATTTCGGTTGTTCTTCACCGGCTCCCCAGGGCAAAATGGGGCTTCGCCGGTCTACCCGCCCGTGACAGAGCCAGCTCTTTGTGGAAAAAACCAATCTACCGGGCACGCGTGCCCCCTGGTCCCTGGCAAAGGCCCCCACAAGGTGACCGCCGTCCGTCGACCAGGGCAGGTCCAAGGCATCACGGGAAATCTCGTGCTCCCCCGGTATGTAGAGAAAGGAAGGAAGAAGCTTGAGTTCGGAAATCTCTCCAGGGCCCGTAAGTTGGGGCACGGGAAACATTTCAATATGCGGCCCTGCACCCTCTTCTTCCGAGAGATCCACATAGGAAACGGCACAATTGGTGGTACCCAGATCGATACCGATGATATAACGCTGATCACTCATAATTATCACCGGCCGGCAAAAAACCCACGCCCGCAGGACATGGTGTTCATCCGGCCCTAACAAAATTTCTTTGATTTTGGAATTTAGATTTTGGTAACTGCTTAACTTTTTGAAACGCATTGCGCTATGGATTGGTCATGGCAATCTCTTTTCAAAAACGAAAAAAACGCTGCCCGGGAATCCGCATAAGAACATCGCCAAGGCGGGCGAAGCACATCTCCCACCTTTGCCATGCAATTCTATGCCCAAGCGTTTATTGTCAAAGGTTCATCGCCGCCCTCGTTGCCCCGTTTTCATCGACCTTCCTGTTAGGCCTTCGTTTTTGAAAAGATATTTCCATGACCAAAGACCTTCATTATTTCAAAAGGTTAGACTCATATGGATGATGTAATTTTTCATTTCATTTTGAGCCGTCAACCTTGCACCCTGAACCCTGAACCCCTGAACCTTGAACCCCTGAACCCTGAACCCTGAACCCCTGAACCCTGAACCCCTGAACCTTCGAACCCTGAACCTTCGAACCCTGAACCCTGAACCCCTGAACCCTGAACCCTTGAACCTCTACTCTCCCGCCTCCCCGTTTCTCTCCCGCACATTGAATTCAAGCTTGTACCTTTGACCCCGATCTCCGGCCACGCACCACAGTTCCAAAGTTCCCACTGCGGTCACCTTCACCTCAAGCGTCACGGGCAACAGGGTGCCCTCCTCGCCCTCCAGGACCGTCTCCAGCGTCGTGATTTCCTCGATGTCTCCTTCCCAGTCCTCCACAATCACGCCGGTCTGATCCTTGTGGCGGATGCGTGATCCAAAAAAATCGAACTTCACAGGCTCCCCGACGAGGAGACCGAATGCCTTTTGAGGGATCTCCGCCTCCGTGCCTTCCTCCATGCCGAAAGGCGCCACACACAGGGCCTTCACGGGGGTCGGCATCCCCGGTACCGCAGGGATGGCGGCCTCCACGCCGATGTAGTAGGACCTGGCCAGTCCTCCCCGGATACGAACGCCCCTGCCCCGCCGGGCCAGTCCGTAATAGGCCGCACCTCTTGCCACGGCCGTATCAAAATCCTTGTTCCGGATCTCCCTGACGGCAGGGGATTCTCCACCTCGAGACCAGGAGGAGATGATATCCAGCACCCGGCTTCTCAGGGCATCCGCCTTCATGACGCCGCCGTTGAATAGAACCGCGGTTGGTTGCACCGGTGCACGTGTCTCCGCAGTGGACACCTGCTGGACAAGAAATTGCGCAAGGTGACGGGTAATGGCCGGATCAAATGCATACTCAAGGCCCATTTCACGCATCCCGACGCGACGCGGTCTGTCGGGCCGGGCATCCCGGGCACAGGCAGGGAAGAAACCGTTCGTCAGGACCTGCTCGATCTCAGGGCGTGTCAGTTCGGTCTTGAGGGTCCCGCCAATGAGGCTGCTGCCGCTCCCCAGAATCGTTATGGGGTAGGCGTCGAGCGTATCTTCTTTGAGAAGGTGTTCCTTGGCCGAACGGCAACCGTGAGTCAGGCCCCGGATCTGATGTGTATTGAGGTTTTTCCCCTCCGATCGCAGACGATGGCTCAGGGCATAGGCCAGCGTCAGGTCCATGTTGTCGCCGCCTACCAGGAGATGTTCTCCTACGGCGATCCTCTCCAGGACCAGCTCTCCTTGGTTCTCCGAGACCTGAATCAGGCTGAAATCGCTCGTACCGCCCCCGACATCCACAACCAATATGACGTCCCCCACCTTCACCAGGTCCCGCCAGTTGCCTCCCGCCGAATCTATCCAGGCATAGAAAGCGGCCTGGGGCTCTTCGAGCAGGGTAACTTGTGGCAGTCCGGCCATTTCGGCGGCCTCGACGGTCAGGTTTCGCGCTACCGCATCAAAGGACGCGGGCACGGTGAGGAAGACCTCCTGATGCTCCAGCCGGAGATTCGAATCCGATTGGGCCATCACGTGGTTCCAGGCCTCTTTGATATATTTCAAGACCGCGCCGGAGGCTTCGACCGGGGACAGTTTAGGCTGATCATCCGGGCCTTCCCAGGGGAGGATCGCCTGCCTCCGATCCACGCCCGTGTGGCAAAGCCAGGACTTGGTGGAAGAGATCAGCCGATTGGGGATTTCCGCCCCACGGCTGCGGGCATATTCACCGACAGCCAGAGAGGCCTCCTGATCCCAGGGCACGGCGATCCCGCCCTCCGGGACATCATAGGGTCCGGGCAGCAACACAAAGGACGGCAGCACTTCCTGCTCTCCAAGGGATCCAGGCCCCACGAGTTGTGGGATGTTCAGAGTGTGAATGTGAAACGCATCGGACTCATGGCGATTTATTTCCGTATAAGCGACCACGCTGTTGGTGGTCCCCAGATCGATACCAACGATGAAACAGGGATCAGACATGCAAGAAAACCCTTTCCCAATTTTATGATTTCGTATTTCCGAAAGGCTACATACAATGTAAGGGGCGGTTTTACAAGGAAGGAGTTTTGAGTCTTAACCTTCTATTTATTTTCATATGAAACCGCACGCCTCGAAAAATTTCGGCGGCTACAGTTTAAAAGCAAGTTGTTGCCTGCTATCAGGGGATCTCAACCTCCGCCGGTGAAATGACATCGGGATCCACGGTTCCTGACAGGGTGGGGAGATTCCTGCGTCCTGCCCGCCAGCCCCGGTGTTGCAGGGTGCCCTTGAAGGGCGGGTTGCCCGAGACATTTCCGGTCAACTTGATCACGCTCGGGTCAAATCCTTCCGGGACCGTTACCTCCTCACTTTCCGCCTGATCCAGAATTGACTGAGGGTCGACATACCGATTCAAGGTCTTCTGACAACTCTCCTGAATGCTGCGCACGGCCGCTCCGATCTGAACATCATCGTATTGCTCCAGGTCTTCTTTCAAAAAATCTATAAGGCGACCTTCGCGCTGCAGCAATGACACAAGATGGAGGTCTCGCCTTCGGTTTTCATGCTCAATCCGTTCTTTGTTTTCCAAGGCAGGGCCGGTCGATTTCACGGAAGGCACCGTCTTCTCTCGTGCTGCGTTGACGAGCCCTTTGAGGGCGGCGCGGAGACTCACCCAGAGCAATAGTCCCGTGACCAGAAGGCCGGCTCCCAGGATCTGCCAGAACCTTTGACTGTATTGAATCAGGGCTTCATCGGCTGACGCACGGGACGCCTCGACCATCCCCTCGAGGGAATTCAATGTCGCCTTGAGAGTCCCGGTTTCCCATTGGACGAACAGGGCCAGGCAACCGCCCAGGATCACGAACCAGACGAATATCCATATCAACAGGCGAAAAATCATTTTCTTTTCATTTTCCATACCTAATAAATCTCCTCATTCACGATATCAAGTTATTCCTCTGTACAGGAATCATACCAGCTTCAACTCAAAAACTGTACCTTCAGTTCTCGGAAAGTACAGAACCCGGATCCACAGGGCCCGGCTTTGTCTTAACCCCAAAGGGAACAATAGTTACAAGTGACTAAAGCCCGCCCTGGTGCGACGTGTTCAAATGACTTATGCGGCCTGCGCATCATGGCAAACGCGTCTTTTTGAGCATGGCGTATTGATGACCGGTCTGGGCCAGGGTGTCGAGTGACTAAAGTTTCGGTGTCGCTTCGCGATTCTCATTAAAAAACGACTAAATGAAAAAGACCGGAGACTCCCGGAGTACTGGAGTGATGGAGTGATGAAAAAAATCTTCTTAACTGCAACAGCGGCATTCCATGACCGTCATTTTAAGAATCTCACGGCTGTCTGTCATTTTTCCAATACTCCAATCCCGCTGAACACGGGATCTTCGACTGCCCCCAAAGGATCAGGTTTTCAACAACGGAATAAACTCGTCATACGGTCGATAATCGTTGAAACAGCTCGTTCATGTCCTGCTTCAACCTATCCGGGACCTGTGAGAGTCTCTCTTCCGGAAGAACGATGAATTCGCCCTTGGCCCGGGCAAATAGGGTACCCTCCTGATCGCACACTTCCGCTTTCGCCTTTATCTTGGGATTCTTTGATTCTTCTGCGATCCTTCCTTTTACGGTCAAAGGGGTTCCGATCATGACGGGCTTGATGTACTTGACTTCCATCTTGCGGGTGACAAAGAAGACACGTTTAAAGACAATAATCGTCCAGGACATCACCTCATCGAGCAGGGTTGAGAGGATCCCGCCATGGGCCATGTTCGCCCAACCTTCGTAATTTTTTCCGAGGGTAATATCCGAACAGAGTTCCTCTCCTGCAAGGTAGAATTGCAGATTCAAACCGATAGGATTAGCCGTTCCACAGGCAAAACAGCCGTACCCCTGGAGTTTGGGTATTTCAATATGTCCATTTTGCATATCCACTCGCTCCTAATCTGATCAATAATCAATTGCCGCTACATTCTGACGACCGGTCGCCCTGTTATTCCAAGCAAGCATCGTATACCAGACCATCTCGTAATCCCATTCGTAAACGAGTGTCAATCCGCATTCTTTCATTCGTTCCTTTAAGTTTCTTGCCTGAGTTCTCATTAATCCGGATAAAATAACCCACCCTATACGCTCTAGACCCTTTGAGGATATAATTTTCTCTATGACCTCATAGTGAATATTCGCAATCATCAAATCATATGATTCATCAAGGAAATCTTCGGCGCTCCCCTTGACGACGCGGATGATATTTTCAAGGTGATTGATTTCTACGTTGTGTCGGGCCGTCTTCATGCAAAGGGGATTCAGGTCAACGGCAAGAACTCCTTTCGCGTCGAGCAATCCGGCGGCCAGGCTCAGAATTCCCGTACCTGTACCCAGATCAAGCACATTTTTAAACTTCTCATGCTTCCGGAGATAGGCCAGGGCACTCAGGCAATCCTTCGTGGTGGGATGAAGACCGGTTCCGAACACAACCCCGGGGTCCAAAAGAATCTTGATTTCTCCCGCTTCCACTTCAAAGTTTGTGTCCCAGGGCGGGGTAATCACGAAAGGCTCTATGCGAATGGGTTCAAGGCCGCCGCCCTGCCATTCCTCATAGGTGAAATGATAATCATCGAGCAATACAAGGGAGGGTGTCTGTTTCAATAATTGCTGAATAATCTTGGAACACGGCTCACTGAAAAAAAGAAAGGAGGTGTCATCTTCCACCCAGTTTCCCAGGTATCCGGTTCCAAACCCACCCTCATCATCTTCCATGACCGGTCCTCTGATCAAATAGATGTAAAGATCCTGATAGGGTTTGGTTGGTGGCACCTGGAATGTCCTGTGGATGATGATTTTCTTTTCTCCAACGCTTAAGACGTGAGTTTTGCAGGTCTCAACACCCGTCAGTATAACCGATATCAAGATGCCATGAAAAGAGGCATGAAGACCATTTTCAGTACTTTTTGACAGGATGAACAGGATCAACAGGATCCATTCAACTGTAAGAATCCTGTCAATCCAGTTTATCCTGTCTTATCTTTTCTTAGTTGTTTTTATCGTGCCTTTTCGTTCGCTTGCACACTATCTTGTCGATATGAATCAGACCCTGTAGATCGTAGGCCTGTCTTCGGAATCGATATCAATCCCGACCGTATCCCCGGTCTTGAACCCCAATTTTCTGAATTCCTTTTCCAGTTGGTCATGTCTTTCACCGCGCCAATACACGGACCACAAAGGATTTCGTACCGTATCGATACCATAGGCATCATGACTGCAGAGATTGACACGGATTTTCTCTTCTATGATGAGTGTATCCGCTTCGGAAAGAAAAAAATCAATCTTGTACTGGTTGTTGTTGAGTGCGCTTGAGAGCCTGGATTGTAGTTCCGGTGTCTCGTCAAGATAGTGATTGGCTATCTGATAAAGATCTTCAGGGACTTGAATGCATAACCCCAGCACACCAAAACGTTGATAACGAAGCGCGAAGTCTTCGATCTCCGCCTCATAGGAGGAAACGATTTCAAGAATATCTTCTATATCCGGCTGGGAATCACCCCACCCGTGCACAAGTTCTTCACATGCACTGATGACCTTTAGATAAAAGACCTTGTTGTCCATGACATAGACCGGACGTTCACGGTAATTCCGTCGTTTCCGGATTCGACGAATGCCGTCCAGGTGTATGGTTCGCTCTTCCTCTTTCATTTCAAGCATTTCGATACTGGAGATATCCTTGGCCTGGACAACATGGATCGCCCCTTCTCTGGACGCGACGTATTCAATTTCGCAGCGGAAACCGAGGTAGTCCTGTATTTCCTGACTCATGCGCAAGAGTTTTATGTCGTGCGGGGTGGTGGTGATATAGGGATCGCTCCTGACCTTATGGCTCTTATTACCGGAGTATCCGAACTCCCAGTGATTTCCCACCATCTTTGCCATGATGTTCATCCCGTCGATAAAGGGCATCACGATCACGCCCATGTCTTCTGGTTTGATCTCCGGGGCGTGATTGAATTTCTGCTGCCTTACAATAGAAAGCCTGTTTGAGTTCATCACGGAATTAATTACTTTCTTCCAGGCGTATTTTACCCCTCCGGTATCGGCATAGGTCTCGACAGAGTCAAACGTGCCTCCCTTGAAAAATTCCTCTTGCGAATGGGCACTTCTGACCACCACCTTGAAACTCTCATGGTAATTTTCAAAAAAGGCTTCAAGGTCCTCGAAGTCTTCCTTTGTGAAATCTCCAGCGGGGATATAGATAAAATCCGGGACATTGAAATGACCCTCTTTTAACCTTTCAAGAAGACTTGCCTTCTCCGGTATATTCGTTGCCATCTATTCCCTGTTTTCCTTTCATTCTTTTAGTTTTAAAAATAGTCATGATTTCAGGAAGTTCAAGTGACGGAACACGTGACATTGTTTCTCGTTCCATAAAAAAAGCCCCTCGAAAATCGAGGGGCTTTTAAATTAAATTCCGGCGGCGACCTACTCTCCCACGCAGTTCCCCGCGCAGTACCATCGGCGCTGAAGACCTTAACTTCCGTGTTCGGGATGGGAACGGGTGTAACCTCTTCGCTATTACCACCGAAAAACTTATATAAAATTTAAATACAGGGTCGAATTTCAAAGGCAAAAAATGACAAATAATATGGCCAAGCCTCACGACCTATTAGTACCAGTCAGCTAAATGTGTTACCACACTTACACACCTGGCCTATCAACCTCGTCATCTACAAGGGGTCTTCAGCTTCTGTGTTGCCACAGAAAAGGGATACCTTATCTTGAGGTTGGCTTCCCGCTTAGATGCTTTCAGCGGTTATCCATTCCGAACGTAGCTACCCAGCTATGCCGCTGGCGCGACAACTGGTCCACCAGAGGTTCGTCCATCCCGGTCCTCTCGTACTAGGGAAAGATCCTCTCAAGTATCCTGCGCCCGCGAAAGATAGGGACCGAACTGTCTCACGACGTTCTAAACCCAGCTCACGTACCGCTTTAATTGGCGAACAGCCAAACCCTTGGGACCTGCTCCAGCCCCAGGATGCGATGAGCCGACATCGAGGTGCCAAACCGCATCGTCGATGTGAACTCTTGGATGCGATAAGCCTGTTATCCCCGGAGTACCTTTTATCCGTTGAGCGACGGCCCTTCCATTCGGAACCGCCGGATCACTAAGACCTACTTTCGTACCTGTTCGAGATGTCTCTCTCACAGTCAAGCTCCCTTATGCCTTTACACTCTTCGGCTGGTTTCCAATCAGCCTGAGGGAACCATCGCGCGCCTCCGTTACTCTTTAGGAGGCGACCGCCCCAGCCAAACTACCCACCAGACACTGTCCCCAACCCGGATAACGGGCCAAGGTTAGAACCCTAAACGAATAAGGGTGGTATTTCAAGGTTGACTCCCTCCCGACTAGCGTCGAGATTTCATAGTCTCCCACCTATCCTACACATACAGGCCCAAAGTCCAATGTCAAGCTGTAGTAAAGGTTCACGGGGTCTTTCCGTCTTTTCGCGGGTAAACGGCATCTGCACCGCTATTTCAATTTCACCGAGTCCCTGGTCGAGACAGTGGGGAAGTCGTTACGCCATTCGTGCAGGTCGGA
>Ga0272442_10002732_pt1 | contig 25272 bp, 20 predicted proteins | sample SSMForm2O_FD_200262 | JGI IMG/M metagenome (GOLD analysis project Ga0272442, IMG submission 200262) | Marine sediment archaeal communities from Little Sippewissett salt marsh, Falmouth, MA, United States - SSM-Form-2O | ecosystem: Environmental > Aquatic > Marine > Wetlands > Sediment ... | reverse complement strand
TAACTATTACGGCACGCAGCTTCCCTGGCGGCGTCAGCTGAGCTTTACCTATCTGGACCTCTTTCCCATGATCATTGTGGTGAACAAATACGTGCTGCTCATTCGGGACCAGTGGGCAAAAGGTTCCCTGGAACGATCGCTGAAGCAGTACAAAGACAATCTGAACCTGGTCCTGGATAAGTCGGACCAGCTGGTGGCAGCCCTCACTCCAGAAGGGAAGGTGATCTACGCCAATGGTGCTTTCAAAGAACTGCTCCACCTCAAGAACCCCATTAAAGGACCTTTTGAAGACCTGCTGAAAGGGCCGGACCGGCTCGATTTCAAACGAAATGTGCTCGAAAGCACGGAGCAGAAGGGTAGCCTGGTAACGACCCATCCCACCGGGGCCGGAAATCTTACAGTTACCTGGTCATTTATGAAACAGACGCCTCGTGAAGCAACCGATTCCGAGGCCAGTATCTTTTTGTTCGGCTCAGATGTGACCCGGCTGAAACGCACAGAACAAAACCTCCGGGACGCCTTTGAGGAGCTGGAAACACTCAAAAACAAGCTGCAGGCCGAAAACATCCAGCTTCGCAAGACCCTGGTGACCGCACCAGATGAAAAACTGATCGGCAAAAGCCCGCTCTTTCATTATGTGCTCAATCGGATCGAAGAAGCTGCGCCCCTGGATATCCCAATCCTGCTGGAAGGGGAAACAGGGGTTGGCAAGGAATTATTCGCCAATGCCATCCATGAAAAAAGCCCGAGGCGCCATAAGGCATTTATCAAGGTCAACTGTGCGGCCATCCCTGCCGAGTTGTTGGAAAGCGAGCTCTTTGGATACAGGAAAGGGGCCTTTACAGGTGCGGAAAAGGATAAAAAAGGAATGTTTGAAATAGCCGATGGAGGCACGCTTTTCCTGGACGAGATCGGTGAGCTGCCCCTTTCCCTTCAGCCGAAGCTATTACGGGCGATCCAGGACCAGGCCATCCAGCCACTGGGGGCAGAAAAGACCCGGCAGATCGATATCCGACTGATCGCAGCCACCAACAGAAACCTGCTCGATGAGGTAAAAAATGGCAACTTCCGCTCAGACCTGTACTACCGGTTGCATGTTTTTCCGATCACGGTCCCTCCGTTGCGGAAGCGGAAAGAGGACATTCCCCCCCTGGTGGAGTGGTTCATCAATCTCTTTAACGTGAAGTACGGGAAAAATATCGGGGAGGTCTCTGAATCCCTGATGGGGGATTTGCGGGACTATCCCTGGCCCGGTAATGTCCGCCAGCTCAGAAATGTCCTTGAAAGGGCCGTGATCACCTCCTCGGAATCCGTGCTAAAGCTGGCCGCACCCCTTCCGGCACAGGAACCCGATCAGTATTCGTTCCCCTCAGAAATCGGAAGTCCTGCTTCAAACGGCCACTTTGAAATGCTTACCCTGAAGGAACTCGAACGACAGTACATCAGCCAGGTTTTGGAGCGTTGCGCCTGGAAGATCTCGGGAAAATCAAGCGCTTCCGAGGCCCTGGATCTGCCCCCGAGCACCCTGCGATCCAAGATGAAAAAACTGGGTATCCGGCAGGATGCCCCCTAGGCCATCTTCCCCACATATCAACGCGATATTTCGCGTACAACGGTATTTCGCCTTTCATTTTCTTCCTCCCAGAAAGATGCCCCCTGAAATTCTCGAGTCTTAACTGTTGATATTATGGCGATTAGGCGTCGTGTTAAAATTATCTAAAAACCTGGCACGTTCATTGAGTATCCGGCAATGACTGAAACACCCAACCAACCGATGGGCCACTGATGTTTTTTCTACTATTGCGTTTCGAAATCCCTGCCAACAAGATCAATGAATTTGACCTTGCCTTCCGCCAAATTGTCAAATGGCCTGTATATGCCTTGTATACTATAGGAGAAGAGGCCCATACCAAAACCTTCGAGCTGACGCGGGAATGGGAAAGCGAAACGGAAATGCAGCAGGAACTGGAAAGCCCGGATTTTATAAACATGATCGGTATGGTACGGGTATTGGGGAACCTGTTGACTTCCCGCCTGTATAATGTGTCAGGGGAAAGCAACATCCTTGAAACCATTCATTGATGAATCACAAACAAAGTAACCTTTAAATAACGCTTAATACACATGAACACTAAATATTTTATGAAGATGAAACGCTCAATTCTTTTCACCCTCGCAATGGCTTTTGCGATGGTCCTTTCCGCGCAGAAGTCGAAAAAACCCAATATCCTCGTGATCTGGGGAGACGATATCGGATGGGGTAACATCAGTGCCTATAACCACGGAATGATGGGGTATAAGACCCCAAACATTGACCGAATCGCGAAGGAAGGTGCCATGTTCACCGACTGGTACGCCCAGCAAAGCTGTACGGCCGGACGGGCCGCGTTTGTGTTGGGGCAGCACCCCTTTAGGACCGGTCTCCTTACCATTGGAATGCCAGGTTCTGAGCAGGGAATCCAGGACAATCAGCCTACAATAGCCGAATTACTGAAGAACCAGGGCTATGTTTCAGGGCAGTTTGGGAAGAATCACCTTGGTGACCAGGACAAGCACTTGCCCACCAACCATGGATTCGATGAATTCTATGGGAACCTCTACCACCTGAATGCGGAAGAAGAACCTGAGACCTATTATTATCCTCAAGACGAGGCCTTTAAAAAGGAATTTGGGCCTCGTGGAGTGATCCATTCCTATGCCGATGGAAGAATCGAGGATACCGGGCCATTAACCAGGAAAAGAATGGAGACCATCGATGATGTGTTTACCAAAGCGGCGATCGATTTTATTGAAAGTGCCCACAAACAGGGCAAACCATTTTTTGTATGGCTTAGCGCTACCCGTATGCACGTTTGGACCCATCTCAAAGAGGAAAGCCAAGGTGTTACCGGTATCGGTTTGTACCCGGATGGGATGGTAGAGCACGATAAAGCTGTAGGGGTGGTCCTGAAGAAACTAGAGGATCTCGGGATCATTGACAATACAATCATCATGTATTCCACCGACAACGGTGCGGAGAAATTTACCTGGCCTGACGGGGGAAGCACTCCCTTTGCAGGTGAAAAAGGAACCACCTGGGAAGGTGGATTCCGTGTTCCCTGCGCGATTCGCTGGCCGGGGGTGATCAAACCAGGAACAGTTTCCAATGATATCCATTCCCACGAGGATATGATGCCTACACTTTTGGCAGCTGCTGGGGTTCCAGATGTAAAAGAAAGATTACTAACCGGCTACCAGGCCAATGGAAAAAACTTCAAAGTGCATCTGGATGGCTATAACCTTATGCCCTTATGGAAGGGAGATATTGATGTAAACCCAAGAAATGAGATCTTCTATTTCGATGCCGGTGGAAACCTGAATGCGATCCGTTACAGGGACTGGAAGCTTCACTTTACCATCATGGAAGGCTCCATTAACGAAGCATACAGGAAATCACCCTCATGGCCGGTGGTGATCAATTTAAGGGCCGATCCTTACGAGGTGTCATGGAAATCTGCAGATTACCTTAAATGGTATGCCGATAATATGTGGCTGTTTGTGCCTGCGCAAAAATTTACAGGACAGTTCCTGGCAACCTTTAAAGAGTTCCCCGCTGTTGGTGGTTCTTCCCTTAGTATGGATAAGGTAGTGCAAAAACTTACAGCTCCGAGCCGGAATTGATCGATCCGGGAGGAACTGTAAACAGGATCTCCAGATAAGATAAATAGTTTTCATAATTGTAAACACGCAAGGCTCGTAAATATACAGATGGTTATGAGCCCTACTATTTAAAATCAAATAGGTAATAATGAGAACAAAAACGATTACACGTACTGTTGTCAACAGCAGTTTTTTTCTTCGGACAGCTCATGTTGGCTCAAGAATACCGTGGACATTCCCAATGAGACCTGGACCAATACCATTGGGGACCGTGAGCTGAAGGCCACCTGGGAAGACCCGGATTTTGACCCTGGTGTACCGGCTTTCTACTACGTTAGGGTGATGGAGATCCCCACGCCCCGCTGGACGGTGTACGATGCCAAGCGCTTTGGGGTAAAGCTGGACAAAAAAGTATGGCTTACCCTGCAGGAGCGGGCCTACACCAGCCCGATATGGTATAATCCCATCTAGGGGAAAGGACCAGTTGAATTCAGGAACACAGAAGCGTCTGGATAATTTATTGACATGAAACGGATATTTCTTCAATTAGTGTTGGTGACGTTCGCCCTTTCCTGCCCGCCCATGGTGGGGCAGGAAGGTGGATCGTCATCCGAAAAAGGGGTCTGGCTTAAGGACCCCATAAGTGGATGCGGCATCTGGAATTCGATGCCCAAAGGCAATGAGGCCATCAGCTGGTCCGGGCCGTGCAAGGACGGAAAGGCGTCCGGGAACGGCGTGCTCGTCTGGCTGGAGGACGGGAAGATTGTGGGTCGGTTTACCGGCACCATGGCCGGTGGCAAAGCTGAAGGCAAGGGAAAGCTCTCCTTTCAGGTGGAGGATGGTTTTGCCCACTATGAAGGGGGCTTTAAAAAGAGTGAGATGCATGGCCTTGGGTTGCTGGTATTTCCGGACAAAAGTCGTGCGGAAGGAGACTTCCGCAATGACAATATGAATGGCTTTATTAAAGCCACCCTCACGGATGGAGGAAGTTACGAAGGTGAAGTGAAAAACAACGAACCCCACGGGAAAGGCCACCAGATCACCCCTGAGGGGGATGAGTACTACGGGGATTTTGTGGATGGAAAGCGGGAAGGTGCCGGCACCCTGCTGCTCCCCAACGGGGACATCTACGAAGGTCAGTTTAAAAATGACCTGGCGGATGGGCAGGGAACCCTGAGCACCGCGGAAGGAGAAACGTACACCGGGGATTTCAAAGCCGGTCAACCCCATGGGAAAGGGGTCTATACAGGTCCTGAGGGAGAAGTGGCCAGGGGCCAGTTCGTCAATGGGGAGCCGGACGGAAAAATCGTTATCACCCTGAAAAATGGGAAAATACAGGAAGAGATGTGGAAGAACGGCAAACAGGTTAAGCAATGAAAACAATCCAAAGAAACACCTTATTCACAATAGCCCTGATTTTGTTTGGAACCGTTTTTCAGCCATCATTGCAAGCGCAGGTACTGGGCAGAGGTTTTGGCGGAGCCCTGGGGGGTGCCGCGCTCGGATCCCTGGTGGGAGGGCGCGAAGGTGCCCAGGCAGGTGCTGTAATTGGCGGTATTGCGGGCCTTGCCCGGGGGGCTAAGGAAAAAAAACAGATAGAGGCCCAGAAGCAAGCCTACGCAAGACAGCAAGCCGAGCGTGAGCGGATACAGAGAGAGCAGCAAAAAGCAGAGATGGAACGCCGTAAAAAACAAGAAGCCGAACAGGAAAGTTTTGAAGCTGGAACGGTACTGGAGGTTCAGAAATCATTAGTTCGCCTGGGTTTTGATCCGGGGGAGATCAATGGGAAAATGCAACCTGCAACTGAAAATGCCATTCGGCTGTATGAACAAAAATTCAGCTTACTGGAAACTGGCAGGCCCTCGCAGGAATTACTAAAACACATGCTGCAGCATGGGGGCTGATCAATAAACAAAAAAAGCCTATACAAGAACAAATTGAGTGATCCACATCCACATACCAAACTAAGACCAGGCCAACGGAAAAAGCTCGCTATTGGGGCAATGGTACTCGTAATTGGTCTCTTGAGCCCGCTCCTGATTCCTTTGGTGTTGGCTTCCGACTGGTCTGCTGCTTCAAAAAGCATAATCTCGGGAGTGCTGGTCTTTGGTCTTCCCGAGCTTTTGATGCTGCTTGCCGTGGCAATCATGGGCAAGGAGGGTTATGCCTACATAAAGAACAAAGTCTCAAAATACCTGGGGCGGTTTGCGCCCCCAGATGAAGTTGGTCCGCTGCGTTATCGCATTGGATTATTACTGTTGGGAATCCCTGTTGTTTTCGGCATTCTACAGCCCTATTTAACCTATAATTTTGAATTTTTTAAGTCGTTTCCGCTCTGGGTACATGCATCCCTTGATATGACCTTCATCATTGCCTTTTTCGTTCTCGGGGGTGACTTTTGGGATAAATTCAGAGCACTTTTTCAGTATAGGGCCAAAATATCTAAAGTAGTTTAAATGATAGAAAATAGTTGAGTTATGAAACATTTATTTATTAAATATGACCTTCATCATTGCCTTTTTCGTTCTCGGGGGTGACTTTTGGGATAAATTCAGAGCACTTTTTCAGTATAGGGCCAAAATATCTAAAGTAGTTTAAATGATAGAAAATAGTTGAGTTATGAAACATTTATTTATTAAATCAATACTGTTTGTGATGATCATCTCTGTTTGGTCTTGTAAACAAACGACAGAAAACCAAGCTGCTACACAAAACGGGGAGCCATGGAGTGATTTAATGAACTCCGAGTTTGTAGAGAGTTATCCTACTGCAGAAACAACCGAAAAACTGTATAATGAGATGCTATTTCAACGCGCCTCTCAATCCGTAATTTGGTCAATGCCGGCTATGGCATTATGGTATATGAAAAAAGGGTCCGAAGCTCAATTTGGTGAAGGATCGAATATTTTCCCCATTTGGAAGGATCGTTTGAATGCAAAAACCCTGGTTAGTACCCCTAATTCCGATGTGATATATGGAATGGGTTACATCGATCTAAAAAAGGATGGTCCTACGGTAATTGAGGTTCCTCCTTTACTACAAGGAATTCTTGATGACTTTTGGCACAGACCACTTACCGATGTTGGTTTTGTTGGCCCAGATAAAGGTGAAGGCGGAAAATATTTATTGCTTCCACCCGGCTATGAAGGGAATGTCCCAGATGGCTATTTTACGTTTACATCTCGAACGTATAATGTGTTTGTTTTCTGGCGTGCCTTTATAAAAGATGGAGACACGAAGGAACCCGTTGCACTTATGGAACAAACCAAGATTTATCCTTTGGATAAAAAGAATAATCCACCCAAAATGGAATTTCCAAATGGTACGGGGCAACCTGCCGATATGCTTTTCCCAAGAGATTATAGTTATTTTGAAGGATTGGCAGAGTTTATTAATTATGAAACTATCGATTCAGAAGATTGGTCTATGCGTGGAATGCTGGCAACTCTTGGAATTGAAAAAGGAAAAGAATTTGCTCCCGATGCGGAGATGAAAAAAATATTAACCGCCGGTGCGGATGTGGGCATGAAAATGGCGCAATCCCTTCGCTTTGGAGATAAAATGCCAGACACTAAATATTATCCGGATCGCCAATGGCATAACGTATTAAATGTATTGGATGTAGAATTTAAAGAGGAAAGTTTTACTAATATGGATGCCAGGATGGGCATGTTCATAATTGGGTATTCCAGTAGTCCAGGCATGGTACTAAATATGGTTGGCAAAGGTTCCAAGTATCCTTTTGCTTACCGCGATGCCGATGGAAATTATTTGTCAGGTGGTTCAAGTTACAAATTAAATATTCCTGGCCCTGTACCAGCAGCAAATTTTTGGTCTGTTACTTTATATGATGCCTCAAACGCATCAGGACTTGACAATGGTCAACCATTCCCTTCCATCGGTTCATTAGATGACTTAAAGTATAACGATGATAAATCGGTCGATTTATACTTTGGTCCCGAATTACCTGAAGGAGCTCCGGAGTCGAATTGGCTGAGAACGGTCCCCGGAAAGGGATGGTTCACCCTTTTCAGGTTGTACAGCCCAGAGCAGGCCTTTTTTGACCAGACCTGGAAGCCCGGGGATTTCGAGAAGATTAATTGATACACAACCTATTGAATACAACCCGTTTTTAGATGTATAGAAGTTCAAAAATATTAAATCAAGGACCATGAAAAAAGATGCCAGTAATAAACCTGGGGCCATGTCTTCCGGCTCCAAATGGATTGGATTCAGGCTATTGATCCCTGTCATATGCTTAATTTCCGGAGTGACATATGCACAGGACCTCGTTCCAACGGAAACTGAATACAAATCCCCCAAGAAGGAATATTCACCCTATGCAGACGACCACTTTCCAAACCGGGTCTATTTCGGGGACACCCACCTGCATTCCTCATGGTCCACGGACGCCGGAATGATCGGGGGCACACTGGGCCCTGATGTAGCTTATCGTATTTCGCGTGGCGAGACAGTTACCAGTCATCTGGGCTGGCAGGTAAAACTGGTCCGCCCGCTGGATTTCCTGGTCTTGGCCGACCATGCTGAAAACCTGGGATTGGCTGATTTTATCAAACGTTCGGACCCCATCATCCTGGCCAATGAAACAGGGAAGAAATGGCACGACATGGTTAAGGCAGGCAACGGGTACGACGCCTTTCTGGAATGGCTGCGTGCCGGAAGTACCGATCTTATAAACGAACCCCGGATGGCAGAAGTTGTCTGGGACCGGGTAACAACCAATGCCGATAAATATTACCAGCCCGGGGTGTTCACCACCTTCCACGGCTTTGAATGGACCTCCCACCCCGGAGGCAACAACATGCACCGGGTGGTCATCTTCAGGGACGGCAAGGAGCGCACCAGCCAGGTCCTACCCTATTCCCAGTTTAATTCGGTGGATCCGGAAGATCTATGGAAGTACCTGAAGGACTACCAGTCCAAAACGGGTGGCAAGGTACTGGCCATCCCACATAATGGAAACCTATCAAACGGGCTGATGTTTGCCATGGAGACCTATAGTGGTGGGCCCTTAACAGAGGAGTACGCAAAGACGCGCAGCAAGTTCGAACCCCTGGTGGAGGTCACACAGCAAAAAGGGGACGGAGAGTCGCACCCGCTGCTCTCCCCGGACGACCCGTTTGCCGATTTTGAAACGCTGGATGCCGGCAATCTGAATGGAACCTCTGCCAAAACGAACGCTATGCTGCCCGCTGAATATGCACGGGAAGCTTTGAAAAGAGGGCTTCTCCTGGAGAAGCAACTTGGCACCAACCCGTTTAAATTTGGCATGGTGGGAAGTACGGATAACCATACGGCACTGCCCACAACAAGGGAGGAAAACAATTTTTCAAAAGCCTCTTTTGTAGAACCCAGTGCAGAGCGCGCCAGGCACCCCCTCATTAAAGCCGAAGATCCTAAACTCTCCATTATGCTTACCGATGTTGGGGCAGCCGGGCTGGCGGCCGTATGGGCCAGGGAGAATACCCGGCAATCCATCTGGGATGCCATGGCGCGGAAGGAAACCTATGCCACCACGGGCACCCGCATGCGGGTTCGAGTCTTCGCAGGATGGAATTTCACTAAGGATGAAGTTTTCCTGCCTGATTTTGCCAGAGCCGGATATGACCGCGGTGTCCCAATGGGTGGGGAACTGAAGGATGCACCAGCCGGGAAATCACCCAGATTTATGATACGGGCCCTGAGAGACCCGGATGGTGCTAACCTGGACCGCATACAGATCATCAAAGGATGGCTGGATGCAAGTGAAGAATTGCATGAACGGGTCTATGACATTGCGGTGAGCGATGGCAGGAAAATCAATGCCCAGGGCGTTGCCCCCAAGTCTGTTGGGAATACGGTAAATGTCGCCGAGGCTACCTATACCAATACCATTGGGGATGCACTTATGATGGGCTATTGGGAAGATCCTGACTTCGAACCCTCCGAAAAGGCTTTCTACTACGTGCGCGTCCTGGAGATCCCCACCCCGCGGTGGACGGCCCATGACGCCAAGTTCTTCGGAGTTGAGATGCCGGAAGGGACTGTAATGCAGCTTCAGGAGCGGGTCTATACGTCCCCCATCTGGTATAATCCAAATTAACCCAACAATCAGGGATAACCTAAAATGAACGTAACAATGAAACATTTACTATATATCCTGGCATTCTTTCTTGTGACACCTTTATTGGCCCAAGATAATGACCCGGATGCCGCAGGCGGACAGGATGCCCAGACCAAGGCCCTGGATGCGACGGCCACCCAGTGGAGTTTCCAGTTTGCCTACCAGTCCATGCCGGATTATTATGACGATATCGTCAATGGGCAAACTCGCAGGCCGGGGCTGGATAACTATTTGCAGCTCCGTGTGGTTGCACCCGTACCGATGAAATCCCTGACGATCCTGCCCAGGCTTACTATTCGCCATTACGAGGATATCAATGCTGGAAAATCAGGGCTGGGGAATACTGAGCTCTTTGCCCTGATCATACCCAAGGCCCTGGACTGGGGTACGGGCCGGGCAGGCATTGGACCGCTGGTCACCTTCCCGGGCAATAAGGATGTCGCCAAGGATGAATGGGGTGTCGGTTTCTCGGCGGCCATTGTCAATACTTCAGGACAGCTCTTTTACGGGTTGTTGTTTACGCAGTCCTGGCGGGCGGTGGATCCGAGTGCTCTGCAACCGGATGCGGCTTCAAATACCAACCCTCTTGGGATCGCCCCTTTTCTGGCGTATCGCTTTGGAAAATCAGGGTTTTACTTACAAACCGCGGACCTGGTGGCTCTGTATGACTGGAACACAAAAGGCTTTTATCTACCCATTGGAGCACGGTTCGGTAAGGTCTGGGTATTGGAAAAGGGATCCATCAATCTGTATGGAGAGTACAGTACCAGTGCCATTTATAAAAGCTGGCAGGGTCCTGCTGTAAAGAATGCATTCCGGATCAACCTTACCTATACCATGCCCGTAGGAGGCGGCAAGTAAGCAAGGCCTACTTTTAAAGTCCAAACCATGTATAAACAACGCGCCACCCTCTTTTTAGTATTCCTGAGCCTTTGCTGTTTTTCACCCCTGGCTGCCCAGGAGGAGCATCATGAAGAAGGAGCAGAAACCGAAGATGACGGCCGTCCGATCTACCGTTTGGGTTCCCAACGCACCTGGCCCTTCTTTAGTTTCCTGAAAGATCCGGGAGATGATGCGAAGACCCTTGGGCTGGAATTTGAAAGCTACCTGAATATCGGTCCATACAACATCAAGAACATCGCTTATTTCGAGGTCAATCAGTACCCTCGAGTCATCCCCGGGCAACCTGTTGGAAATCCCAATGACCCGGATCGTACCGTGGCAGCAGACGGCATTAACGACCTGCTGACGGGTTTCTGGTTTTCACGCAGGGGGGAACACCACGGAAAACACCATTTCGCCCTGGGTTTTGCCGCTATGTTCCCGACCGCCACAGATCCCACCCTGGGAAGCGGGAAATGGTCTGCCGGGCCCAGTTTTGACTATGAATTCGAAAGCGGCCGCTGGTTTGCCGGGGCCATTGCCCTGCAGGTGTGGTCTTTCGCGGGAGATGCAGATGCGAAAGCAGTCAATATGTTAATGATAAAGCCCTTTGTGGTCTACAACCTGGCACCCCGGTTCGACCTGATCTATATCCCCTATGGCGTGTCCGTGTACTGGGACAAGCCGGCCGGTGAAAAAGTCTATCTGCCGCTCGGAGGGGGGGCACAATACCAGATTCCCCTGGGCTCAAGCACCACATTAAACCTCGGGGCCCAATTCTTTGAGAACGTTGTTCGGCCTACCAAGGGCACGGTCTACGACCTGCGGTTTTTGATTGAATTTATATTCTAAAGTATCATACGGCGTATAACCCTTGTCACAAAAAACCATCGCCTGTGACATGATTTTAACTTAAAGGATTGAGGTGTAGGTATTAAATACCCAAACTAAGGACCATATAAGGAAAAGAACAAAGGCTATTTTCTTTAATTTGGTATTCAGATAAGGAGTATGTGATTAATCCACTACTGTTATGAAGATATTTCTACCCATGTTCTTTGCACTTTGTTTCCTGGGCATGCAGGAAACCTATGCGCAGTCCTTGGCTATACCCGCACCGGGCTACAAAAGCACATTGGGTGCGGCATTCTCCTCAGGGATTTTTTTAAATAAAAATGCAGTTTTCTGGGGGTTTGGGACTGACTATTCACGGTTCATTTCAAAGAAATGGGTTGCCAACATTTCAATGAGCTTCGACCAGGAAATAGCTAAAAAGAGCGGGGGAGCGAAATCTGTGGTCAACACCCTGTCGCCAAGTTTGGCATTTGGCTATGTTTTTTCCCGAAAATTTGCGTTAGGATTGGGCGCCGGAGTGGGTATTTTCGATGATGATAACGAAAACGGGAACCTCACCTTCAATGTCGGTAGCTGGACTGTGGGGCTCATCGGAGTATATACGATCTACCAAAAGGGAAGGCACGGGTTTGACATTTCAGGCGGTATCGAGCAGGGAATCGGAAACTCCGACCTGGACCTGACCCTGGAACTCGGCTATGGGTATAGTTTCTAAACGAAGGATCCCCGACCTTTTCCCAGAGTACCAGGGTATATTTCTAATTGGGCAGGAGGCAAGGTACCGAACCGCCAGGTTTCAGTACTATCCAGGAGCCCGGGAAGTCCGTGATTACTAAACAGAGTCTACCCCAGTTTATCTGCCATGGCATTGGCCGCCGCCTCTCCGGAGGCCATAGCGGCATTCAGGGAGGCATTCAACAGGTAGTCTCCCGCCATATATACATTCTCCAAAGATGGGCTCAGGAAATTCGTGTGCTCCATACACACATCCGCAAGGTCCGGCAGGGCCTGTTGTATGGAATAGTGTTTCAGGCACCTGCGGGGGGTGATCCCGCAAAAATCGCTCAGTTCCTTCCCAATCCGTTCCACCAGGGTATCCTGGTCCAGGGCATGATCCTTCACTACGGTTACTGAGAGTACCGGGTCTTCTTCGCTGTACTGGCCAAAGGGATAGTAGAGGTTGTTCACCAGGGAGGCCTCATCGGCCACCAGCCCGATGATCCCTTCCGGGAAGGTACGGTCGGTTACCGCGAAATAGAGGTTGTCACATCGCTTCCAGGACAGTACCCGCGTATTGAGGTCCCCGGTTTTGGGATCCATGGGAACGGTAACCAGGGTGGCATCCGTCTGCAACACCTCACCCCCTTCCATAACGATCGTATCCGAGCTCACTTTGCGTACACGCCGGTTGTAGTGAATGGTGGTCCGTTCCAGGGAATCTGCCAGCGTTTTGGAGATCGTACCGATGCCCGAAGCAGGAATGGCAGCATACCCCTCTGAGAACATCTTGAAGGTAAATTCAAACATACGCGAGGAGGTACGCAATTCCTCCTCCAGGAAAATCCCGGTAAAAAACGGCTTGAAAAACGCCCGGATGATGCGGTCCGAAAAACCCAGGGCTTTCAGGTAGGCATGGGTGGACTGCTCCTCTGCCCTGAAGATCTCGGGGAGCGGCTTTTTCTTCAATGCACTGGAAAGGCGGTAGATCTTCCATTTATCCCCAATGGATCCGATGGAGGCCAGCAAGGTCGCCCAAAGCGTTGAGGCATCCCTCACCGGATCGCCCACCCGTTGCATGGTGCCCTGCGCAAAAATAAGGGCCCCAGGGCTGAAGCGATACAGATCAAGTTCCTGAAAGTTTAGGTGCTTCTGGGCTTCGGGATAGGCGGTAAGCAACACTTGAAACCCCCTATCGAAAAGGACTCCGTCCACCTCATCGGTCTTAACCCGTCCTCCGGGGGAGTCCGTCCCCTCCAGAATGATTGGTGAAAAACCCCGGGCTTCTAACGTACGGGCAGCGACCAGGCCGCTGATGCCGGCTCCAATGATATAGATTTTCCTCTCTGAAGAATCCATGGGACTGTTTCGACTTTCGTAAGGATGACCTTACGTAAATTTAGGGAAAATGACGGGGTTTTCCAGTTCGGCAGGAAAATATTCTGAAAGGTGCCTATAGTAAATACCACCTCGTAATTTGGAACTTGGCCCAAACTGCTAACTGCCCACTGCCTACTTCCAACTACTTCTAGAAGTCCCTGTACACTCCCGAAAGAAACGTATTGGCCTCAGTTTCCTCAAACTGGGCTTTCGCCCCATCCCAGTGCAGCGTCTGGCCTGGAAACCTTCCGGCAATTACCCCCAGGAGGATGGTCTCTGTAAGGCGGGCGGAGTAGGAAAAGGGGGCGGAGCATTCGGCCCTCCCCAGGCAGGCATCCACAAACTGGTGGTAGTGTTTTTTGCTCTCGCTTTCGTAATCTGAGACCGGCTCTCCGAGATCGAAAGAAGCGATGTCCATTTCCCTGTACTTCCCCTTCACGATCAATTTTGGCAATTCCATAAAATGAGGGAGGTAGAGCCGTCCCTTTTTCCCTATAAACATAGCCCCCTGGTCGTGGAGGGGCTCGTTATCGGGGAGGGTGAGTTCCGGGTGGGCGGGTGGGGCGCCGGGTCCGTCGTACCAAACCCAGGTAAGCGTTTTGGCCGTCTGCCGGGTCCCTGGGAATTCATAGGTCACCGTGTTGGTTTCAGGGAAACCAAATCCGGTCGGGGGGCGGCATTCGTTCCGAACGGTAAGGGGTACGTCCAGCTCCAGGGCATTGTAGGGTGTATCAAAGATATGGACTCCCATATCCCCCAGTGTGCCGCAGCCGTAATCCATTAATTTCCGCCAGTTCCCCGGGTGGTAATACCCTTCCTTGTATGGGACTTCAGGGGCTGTACCCAGCCAAAGGTTCCAGTCCACGGCTGGTGGTACGGGGTCACTGCCCTCGGGGGCAGGTCCATCGTAGCCCCAGTTCTTGGGAGACCAGGCCCGTACCGTATGGACTTTCCCAATGATCCCGGATTGGATCAATAGGGTGGCCAGCTTATAATCGTAGAAGGAGTGCACCTGTATCCCCATCTGGGTAACCAGGTCGCGCTCCCTGGCGACCTCATTCATTTCCCGGGCTTCCGAGACATGGTGCGTCAGGGGTTTCTGACAATAGACCGGCTTGTCCATCTGCATGGCCATGAGCGAAGCCGGCGCATGGGTATGGTCCGGGGTTGAGACGACCACGGCATCGATCTGATCTGCCATATCGCGCAACATGACGCGGTAATCAAAAAACACCCGGGCTCCAGGATGCATCTTATGGGCAGCGCCCAGATAGGTGGCATCCACATCACAGAGGGCAACCACATCTACCAGCGGATGGGAGGAGATGGCCTTCAGATCCTCAGCCCCCATGTTTCCCACGCCTATATGGGCTGTCCTGAGGCGCTGCTGCAGGCCTGCCCCTTTCAGAAGGGAAGGGGCAAATACCAGTCCCAGAGCCCCCAGGCTCCCTTTTTTGATAAATTCGCGTTTGTCCATGAAATGTAATTTTAGCTACCTACCGTATTGCTTACAAAAGATAGGACTTTTTTAACTCTCCACCATACAGTTCCCAGTACGCTCCCACAACCTTGAACCTTGAACCTTGAACCTTGAACAAGGCGCAGCCACCCACTGCCTACTGCTCGGCAACCTCCTCGTTCCTTAATTCTTCCTCTTCCAGCTGCCTGGCCCGGGAAAGGGCCGAAGCTACCAGTCCGGCCGGGATGGTCACGATCCCCACTCCGATGATCAGGACAAAAAAGGTGAAAACCTTTCCTCCTACTGTGATTGGATATACATCCCCGTACCCCACGGTGGTCAGCGTCACTATGGCCCACCAGAAACTGTGAAAGATGGAGGAAAAGGAATCGGGCTGGGCCTGGTTCTCAAAAAAATAGATCCCGGCTGCCGTCAGATATATGGCGATTAGGCTGATCACAAAAAATAGTACCAATTCTTCCCTGACCAGCTTTGCCGCTATGTGGAATCGCTTCAGGGCACGGTTGTAGCGGACCAGCTTGAGCGCCCGGAACAGGCGAAGGATCCTCAAAGACCTCAGGGCCCTGAAATCCAGGGTGGTCGCCAGATAAAAGGGAAGGATGGCCAGCAGGTCGATGATACCGTAAAAACTGAAAATATATTTCCATGGGTTCTTTGCCACATAGATCCGAAGGAAATATTCAATGGTAAAGATCCCCACGCAAAATACCTCAAAACCATAAAGGAAGTTACGGGTGGATTCGCTGAGGTCGGGAAGGGTCTCAATGGCGAATGCGGCCAGGGAAAGCATGATTAAGGACTGAATGAAATAATCGAAGACCCGCCCTTTACGGGTAGTGTTGTCCTCGATGATGTCGTAGAGCCATTTGCGCATGGGCCGCCTGGTTGGTTCGTTAAAGATATTGGGCGCACACCGAATTATCAAATCAGATTTCAGGAGTCCACAGGTTGCAACGCTATTGAACGTAAGAGGGTCCACAACTTCCTACAAGTAGGGAGCAGACTACTCATTCCCTTAAATGCGGTATGGGTATCCGCGTTCTGAAAACACAGGGCATTTACAGATTTCTCCAATGATAATTATCATATCTTAAACCACTTCCCGCCCCTAACTTCGTACCATTAAATCCACTCAACCCCTATGGCCGACAGGCCAGCATTTAGTCTAACTTTAAATTAACTGACATGAAGAATTTAATGACGTTTTTACTTTTATTTTGCTGCGTGCCCTGGGCCTTCTCACAGGCGGGCCACATCATGCAGGGGGTGGGATCCGTGAATATGTCCATGGGGGGTGCGGCCACTGGCCAGCCCATCGATATCTCAGGGGCCCTACACTGGAATCCTGCAGCCATTACTGAGTTTAAGCAGGACCAGATCCGTTTGGATGTGGGTTTGTTCTTCTCCTCTCCGGAATTGCGTTCAACGGCTCCTGAATTGGACACAGGTGGACAGCCCACCGGAAATTTCATAAGTGGCACAACCAAGGATGATCGGGGAAGTTCCCCCCTGCCGGCACTTGCCTATAAAGTTGGATCTGAAACACGCCACCATTTTGGCTTTTCTGCATTTGGTATCAGCGGCTTTGGAGTGACCTTCCCGGAGAGCACAACCAACCCGATTAATTTTCCGCAACCATTTGGCTTCGGACGCGTAGAATCCAGCTACAGTCTGTTCCAGATCGGGGCAGCCTATGCCTATGAACTCTCCGATAAGTTCTCCATAGGAGTGCAGCCCACTTTTAACTTCGGGCGGTTGGATCTGATCCCGAATCCAACAGCGAGCCCTTCTCAGACAGCAGGGTACCCAAGTACAGACAAGCCTGCAAGCGCCTTTGGATTTGGCGCACAGTTCGGCGTATTCTATAATTCCGGTACCGGGTTCAAAGCTGGCGCCTCTTACAAGACGAGCCAGTCCTTCGGCGACTTTGAGTTTGATAACGTATTCCTTGACGGTTCCACAGGCACCAATAAATTCAAACTGGACTACCCGGCCATCCTCTCCTTCGGAGCCGGCTATTCCAAGGGCTTTTTTGACATCGCCCTCGACTACCGCATCGTATACTATGAAAACACCAGCGGATTTGACGTAGTGGGATGGACACAAACGGGTTCCGTAGCCGGATTTGGATGGCAGAACATCAACGTCCTCTCTGCCGGGATTCAATACAAGGGTGTTAACCGCCTTCCCATCCGCCTGGGGTATACCTACAGCTCCAACCCGATCCAGGACGAATTTGCGTTTTACAGTGTGCCCGCCACGGCCATTATCAAAAATGCCTTCCAGCTTGGCCTGGGGTATGAGATCAGCGACAAATGGACCATCGATGGTGTCTTCCATTACGGGGATTCCGGAAGCGCCACTTCCGGCCCGCTGCTCAATCCGCAGTTCGCCTCTACAGACAACCCGTTTGGCGCAATACCGGGCAGCGAGGTTTCTTATGACATGACCACTTCCATGGTGATGTTCGGGGCCCAATACAAATGGTAGCCAAGATGCAAATTTGATGGATGTAGTTTTTAGTGAGAAAGGACCCCGGCACTTCCGGGGTCTTTTTTGTTGGGAACCATCTTTTATACGGAATACGTACCTTTAGTTCCTCCTCCTTAGGCGCGCATGAGAACGAAAATCCGCAAAAGGCTGATTGCCCTGTTTTTGCTTCCCGTCCTGATCTTCACAGGGTGCTATTATATTATTGAGATCTCATCTGCAGACCGGCTTTATGGTGATGTAAACAGCATTCCCTACAACAAGGTGGGGCTGGTCCTGGGAACGGCCCGTCACCAGGTGGGAGGCGGGATGAATCCGTATTACGAACACCGCATGGAAGCTGCGGTGGAATTGTACAATGCGGGGAAGGTATCTTTTATCCTGGTCAGTGGGGATAATGGCAGCATTTACTATAACGAGCCAAATACCATCAAGAAAGACCTCATCGAAATGGGGATTCCCGAAAACAAGATCTTTCTGGACTATGCCGGGTTTCGAACCCTGGATTCAATGCTCAGGGCCAAGACCGTATTCGGTTTGGATTCCGTGACGGTAATTTCACAGAAATTCCACAATGAACGTGCTTTGTTTCTCGCCTCCAGAAAGGATCTGTACGCCATTGGCTATAATGCGAAGGACCTGCCAACCTCCAGGGGGTTCAAGGTGCAGGTGCGGGAATATTTTGCCCGGGTAAAGGTCTTTCTGGACCTCATTTTCAATACACAGCCCAAATTCTATGGGAACCGGATCGAAATCCAATAATTCAGGAAGTATGTATTTTAGATGGGTGAAATCATGAACCAACTAAAGACCCTGCTGAGGAACCTGGGGCCAGGCCTGCTGTTTGCCAGCATGGCCATTGGCACTTCCCACCTGGTGCTCTCCACCAAGGCGGGTGCCACCTATGGCTGGGGCATGATCATCCCCATCCTGCTGGCCAACCTGCTGAAATACCCCTTCTTTGAATTCGGGATACGTTACACCAATGTCACCGGCAGAAGCCTGATCGAGGGCTATTCCAGGCGGGGAAAGGGTTATATGTGGGTCTATGCGCTGATTACCCTGGTGACCACCTTCACCATTTTGGCTGCCCTCTATGTCGTCACGGCAGGCCTGTTGGCCAACCTGTTCAAGATCAGTGCATTTTCAATCAGCCAGATCGCACTCGGCCTGTTTGCCTTCCTTTCAGCGGTGCTGATCATCGGCCGCTACAAGTTCCTGGAAACCACCCTGAAATTTGTGGTCACCATCCTTTTTGTAGCGCTATTGGCCACTACCGTACTGGTGCTCTATAAACCCGCGGTGGAAGCCGTTCCAAATTTTGAGCCCCCGACCCTTTTCGACTCTGTTGGGATCCTGTTCCTGATCAGTCTGATCGGATGGATGCCAACCGCCGTGGAAGCCAGCAGCTGGATCAGCCTCTGGAGCCTAGAAAAATACAAGGCCCTGGGGGGGAGGCCCCCACTGAAGGAGGCGCTGCGGGAATTCAACACTGGGTATGTCACTACGGCCCTGCTGGCGGTATTCTTTTTGCTCATAGGATACCGCACCCTTTACGGGACCGGAATCGAACTCAGCGGGAACGCCGTTATTTTTGCCGACCAGGTAGTCTCCCTTTTCACAACCCATATTGGGGAATGGGCCTATATTTTTATTGCGGTTTCGGCCTTTGCCACCATGTTCAGCACCTGCATGACGGCCCACGATGCCATTGCGCGGGTGAGCGTGGATGTTCTGGAATATCTACGCCCGGACAAAAAACGCTTTGATAAAAAATGGCACTACGCGGCTGCCGTGCTTGTCCTTACCGGGATGAACTACCTGGTGGTAACCGCATTCAGCGCAAACATGGGAGACCTGGTGGCCCTGGCTACTTTTATCTCCTTCGTACTGGCTCCGCTGGTGGGGTATATGAACCTGAAGAATGTTAGCAGTGAAGACCTTCCCAGGCAGTATCACCCGGGCCCGGGATTGCGGCTGCTCACCTATCTTGGAATTGTGTTCCTATCGTTCTTCTCCGTCTATTATCTCTGGATGGTACTGGTCTGAAGTCCCGCTCATAGATCGTTGTAGTTGACCACTACGATGGGATAGCGTTCATTCTGTTTGTGCAGCATGTCCAGACAATAAACGCCGTCTGTACAGTTGTTGATAATCTGCTGCTCCCCAAAGCCAGCTACTTCGGAAATGGTTTCGGGAGCCACACCCTTTGATATGAGGTAATCCCTAATGGCTTCTGCCCGCTTCTGGGACAACTGCAGGTTCGTATTCCTGTTTCCCCGGCTATCGGTGTGAGCCTCAAGGCGCACCCGCAGTTCGGGGAATTTCATCAGGGATGCTGCCGCCTGATCCAAAACCAGTGCAATCTCAGGTGTGATCTCCGTTCGGCCCGCAGCAAAGTGAAAAGGTTCGGCCCGCAGCAACGCCCGATCGGCCTGTTGCAGTACAACGGCATCCAGCGGGGTAAGGCGTATGTCCAGGGGCTGCCCGGACTGCAATTCAGGACGTTCAGCCGTATTGCCGATCACAAGGGTCTCGTACCGCTCCTTGCCTGCCATTACCTGCACCCCTTCCCGCCAGGGGATTTCCATCCTGAATGCGCCATTGTCATCGGTATATGCTTCCTTGACAAGGGTACCTTCAGAATCGTAAAGGCGCACATAAGCCTTTTCAATTTCCAGATTGCCCAGATCCTGTACCGTTCCACGGACGATAAGTGTTTTCAACCCTGGCTTTTCCGAGACGGTAAAACCGTAAATATCATCTCCTCCCATACCCCCTGGCCGGTTGGAAGCAAAGTAACCGCTGTATCCCCCTTCGGGCATCTTGCGGATGATAAACCCGAATTCGTCCTTGTTGGAGTTGATCCAGGGACCCAGGTTGACCGGAATGCTGTAGAAGTCCTCTCCCTGCAATTCCGATTTATAGATATCCATTCCCCCGAAGCCGTAGAAGACATCGGATGAAAAATACAGGCTACCCTCAAAAATATAGGGGGCAATTTCATTGCCAGGGGTATTGATCTGCGGGCCCAGATTGACGGGTTGCGACATGATCTGCCCCCGGTTGGTATACACATAGTAGAGGTCGGTGCCCCCATATCCCTGGTCAAAATCCGCCGCAAAGTATAGCTTGCCGGTGGATTCTTCGTAAAAGGGGTAGTAGAAGGAAGTGCTGAGGTCCCTGAAGAGGAATTCCATCAACCCGTTCTTCCCCACCCTGCAAATGGCCAGGGCATTTTTTCCATCGGCATCATATGCCAGGGCATCTTCGTCCATATTGGACTGCACAAAGAAAATTCCATCAAGCGCCTCACTGTAGAAGGGGGTCGCCTGATGATATTCGATCTGCGGAACCCAAGCAAGCGGGCTGGGTCTGGCGGCCTGTCCATTAGATTCCACGGAGGCATTGTAAATATTCAGGAAGGATTCTCCTGTGGGCTCGTATACTTCTTTATCCGCCAGGGGCCGGCTTGAAGAAAACAGCAGGCGATCCTCGCCGTAAAACGACGGGGCAAAATCAGCTTGCGCGCTGTTGATATACGGCGCAAATATCTCATAGGTGCCGAGGGAATTCTCTGCATCTTCAAGAGTCTCCAGGTTAAATTCCGCATTTTCCAACAGGGTACCTGAAAGCTGCCCGGAGCGGGTGCTAAGAAAGGCCATGGCCCGTTCCTTGCCAGAGGTCCGTGAAAGGGCCTGAAGCATGGTGTTGAACTGGGTATTGGTCATGAGGCTGTCCTTCTTGTAGACCTCCATAAAGGTGTCAGCGGCTTGTGTATATTGCCCGGTCCTGAAGTAGGCATCTGCCAGGTTCAGTTGCTGCTCCTGGGATAGGACTTTTTTCCGCATTTCCTGCTGGTAGGCTTCCACGGCCTCTCCATAGGCGTACTGAAAATAATATTTATCGCCTTTGGAATCTTTTTGAGCCCAAAGGGATCCCAGGGTCAGAAAACATGCTGTAATGATCAAATGCCTCATCGTCATACCCAATTCTTAAAAGAAGCGTGGACTATCGATTTGTTTTCCCTTCTTGAGTTTCCTGCCCTCCTTGTCCCGAGGACCGTCTCCTCCCCTTCCGGGATAAAATTTAATGATGGCCTCATGAGAACCGCTGTTATACCCTCCCAGGCCATTGGTGTTGTAATCATAGGAATACCCCAGAAAAATGCTGTTGGTTATCTGAAATCCTGCAAGGCCGCTTATGGCATTGTCCCAGCGATATGCCGCTCCCAGGGTAAAGGCATCATTCATAAGGAAATTGAGGGAGATATTCCCGTTGATCGGGGCCCCATTGATGTAGTTCACCAGGAAGGCCGGCTTGAACTTCAGGTTGTCATTCAGTTGAAATACATATCCCCCAATGAGGTTAAACTGCATCTCATCTTCCACGACCTGAGCGACTTCGTTGCTATAGAGGCCATTGGTCAGGAAATTGGGAACCGACAGGCCTACATACCACATTTGGTGGTAGAGGAACAAGCCCGCTCCGATCGTAGGGGTAAACTCATTGATGGTTTCCTGATTGAGGATAGGCTCCCCGGGGTTTTCAAAAGTACCCTTGGAGAAATCCACATTCAGGAAACTACCCCCGGCGTCCAGTCCAAATGATAGATACACATCATATTCAAACTGGATCTGAAAGGAATAGGAAACATCCACAAAGGTCTGTGAGGTAGGGCCTAATTGTTCATTGACCGCATTAAAGCCAAGCCCGTGTTTCCGGTTGTTCAGGGGTGCATTTACCCCGAAGCGGATCGTCCTGGGTGCTCCGGGAATATCGATCCACTGGGATCGGTACAGCAAATTAAAGTCAGTGCTTTCCACGCTCCCGACATAGGCTGGGTTAAAGCTGCCAATGTTGTACATGTACTGGGTGTAGAAAGGTTCCCTTTGGGCCTGTACAGGAGCCAGGGCAAAGGCAAACACCCCGAGCAGCACAATACCTGTCCGAACCAGAAATCTGTTATGTCTTCTCAAATCTGTCATACTATCGGATCAGTTGAATCCATCCTTTTGAGACCTCCTGATCGGGGCCCAGTTCCAAAATATAGTAATAGGTGCCTTTCGGTACCTGTTTGCCGTTGTTTGTCCCGTCCCACACCTGGTCATTGGTCATCCCTGAAGCTTCAAATACCTGTTGTCCGTACCTGTTGAAGATCCGGATCGAATTGCCCGGGAACGTGGCAATGTCCCGGATGACCAGGAAATCATTCACCCCGTCCCCGTTGGGTGAGAACTGATTGAAGACAAATCCCGGATCGGCCTCCGTAGGTATATTGACATCCACCTCAATGGTGTCCTGGTAATTCCCTTCCTCCCCTGCAGGGGGCTCGGGGCTGATGATCCTTGCCGTGTTGCTGAAATCTCCCTCCCTGGGAACAGTCACCGCAATACGAAGCTCTGCCTGCTGCCCGGGCTCAAGCCCCGATACCGACCAGATCCCCGTCTCCAGGTCATAGGAATTCCCCGAGATGGGCGTAAAGGTATGGTAGAGGTAGTCAAACCCACTCTGCTCCACCGGCAGGATCAGATCCTCCACCCGAATGTTGGTCGCTGGGACGCTTGGCGATTCATTGCGCAGCAGCACCAGGAAGATCACCGTCTGCCCGGCCAGTGGGCGGACCACTCCCCGTTGGAAACTTCCAATATCCCCGGGACCATCCCCTACAGCAGCGTATTTCTCCAGCACCAGGTTCTCCCCTTGGCCTACAGCAATCTGCAACTCCACCGTGCTTTGGTTGTTTTCCGGAATCACGTCGTCCGGAACCGAGGCCAGCAACTCTGCCGTGTTGGAGTATACCCCGCTCTCCAGTACTGTTACCCGTATTTCCAGGGTTTCCGAGGCTTGTGATTCCACGGAGGAAACACCCCAGATGCCGGTCAGGGGATCGTACTCCCCAAAGGAGGCCGTATGGGAAACATAGGCAAAGCCGGTCTCCAGCAAGTCTCCTACTTCGATGTCTGTAATGATGCCGGAGCCTAAATTCTCCAGGGCAATGGTAAAGACCACTTCCTGCCCGATCTCTACCTGGGTATTGTCGGCCGTTTTGGTCACCGCCAAATCCACGCAGGTGGGACTGTCTGCATTGGGGACACATGGGTTGGTATTGGCCGGGTCCTGCTGGTCATTGACCAGATCCCCGTCGGTGTCCAGAATATTGGAATCCAGGGCATCGATAAATTCGTCCTCGTCTTCATTGAGCGGGTTGTCTGTATCAGCACCGACTTCCACCCCATCGTCTATGCCGTCTCCATCGGAATCCGGATTGTTCGGGTCCGTACCCAAGCGGGCCTCTATCCCGTCCAGAAGGCCGTCCCCATCGGTGTCCACATCACAGTCATTGACGCTTACTTCCAAATCCACAAAGGCATTCGTACAGGGCGCCACGGCACCGCTGGTAGTGTAACGGAACACGTAGGTGCCATCGGGGACCCCGGTGAAATTGACCAGGTTGCCGTTGTCTATGGAAAGGGAATTGGAAGGATCATCCTGTATGGACCAAACGCCGGGGTCTGCCCCGGTAAGCTGATCGTCCAGGTCAAGGACCTCAGGTCCATTGTTAGGGTCACTGCAGGCCGCTACACCGGTATTGGGCGTTCCGGGATTGGCCGGCACCTGGATAAGGGCCACGACCTCCGTCCTGGGGGAAGAGGTACAGCCATTGGCCGTGGCTTCTACCCAGTAAGAGGTAGTTGTCTGCAATTCAGGGGTTATAAAACTGGGGCCCGTGAAAATGGGCGTTCCCCCGTTTTGTGTTTCATACCAGAGAATGTCCGGAGCCGTGGCGCTGTTCGGCGTTTCCCCTTCAGCAGAAAGCGTTAGGGCGGCCGAACCACAGCTCTCCCCTCCGGTGGTGGAAGTGATGGAGGGCGTGGCGTTCTGCACCAGGGTAACCTCAAGGGTGGGGCTGGCACAAGTGTTTACCGCATCGTAAAAGAAACCGTAATAGGTTCCGGGAGTGGGGTTATCCACCTGAGTCTGGTTGAGGTGGCCATCGGTTACCAGAGGATCCGGGTTGATGCTCCATATCAGCGTAGCACCCGAAGGAGGGGCACTATTTGTGTAGGCATCCAGAGAAAGCAGCGTGTCCTCTGTGCAGAATTCCGTGGGTACCCCCGCATTCAATACCGGGGCCACATTGCCCGCCTGGCAGGGGTCACAAACAATTACACTAATGGTCACATCCTCCGAATCGTCCGGGCAGGGGGCAACCCCGTCTACGTTGTATCGGAAGGTGTAGTCACCGGTATCCAGCCCTGCAAAATCCACCACATTGCCAGGGCCTATGGTGACGCCATCAGGAGCGGTAACCACTGTCCAGCTGCCTCCGGTATCCTGCCCGGATAGGGTGGCGTCCAGATCCACCGTGGTGCTTCCAAATTCGTTATCCGTACATGCCTGGGCATTTGCTGCCGTACCGGCACTGACCGGATCCTGTACGGTAGCGACCACCTCAGTACGTGTAGCCGAGGTGCAGCCGTTCAGAGTTGCTTCTACCCAATAGGAGGTAGTGGCAGTAACCGTCGGGCTGAAGGTTCCGCTTTGTACCAGTGGCGTGCCTCCGGCAGCACTGGAGTACCAGCTGATGGTGGCCCCGGAAAGGTTTGCCGTGGCCGACAGGGTTACCTGGCCCGGGCCACAGACCGCATCTCCCGTGGTACTCGATATTAGAGGGTTGGGGTTTTCTATAAGTTCAATCTCC
>Ga0272442_10002731_pt1 | contig 25276 bp, 17 predicted proteins | sample SSMForm2O_FD_200262 | JGI IMG/M metagenome (GOLD analysis project Ga0272442, IMG submission 200262) | Marine sediment archaeal communities from Little Sippewissett salt marsh, Falmouth, MA, United States - SSM-Form-2O | ecosystem: Environmental > Aquatic > Marine > Wetlands > Sediment ... | reverse complement strand
GCCCGGTGCATTTGACGGGTCCATGGCCGGGATCGAGGCCTTTAAGAGGGCCGGAGTGGAATTCCAGATCAACACGACGATCACCCGTCTCAATCTGGACCAGATAGAGGATATCCTGGCGCTCGCAATCAAGATCGGAGCTGTGGCGCATCATATATTTCTCCTGGTCCCGACGGGGCGGGGAAAGGATCTCGCCGATCAGGAGATATCCCCGGAGGATTACGAAAGAACTCTCAACTGGTTTTATGAGAAAGACCGTTCTACCACGATTGAACTCAAGGCAACCTGCGCCCCCCAGTATTATCGGATTTATCACCAGCGGAAGAAGGAGCGTCGGGACACGTCGCCGTCTATGCCGCAGGGGGCGCTTCATGCCATGACTCGCGGATGCATGGGCGGCAGTTCATTCTGCTTTGTCTCGCATACGGGGCAGGTGCAGCCGTGCGGATTTCTTGAGGTCGACTGTGGCCAGCTCAGGGAACAAGATTTTCGCACAATATGGGAAACCGCTTCCGTATTTAAGGATCTCAGGGATCTTTCCAAGTATGAAGGCAAGTGCGGGGTCTGTGAATTTTCTCGGGTCTGTGGCGGATGCCGTGCCCGGGCGTACGAGATTACCGGAAATTACCTGGCCGAGGAACCCTTCTGTGTCTACGAACCGCGGGCCAAAGTGACGGGTGACTCGTGATTAGTCGTCACGAACCCCACCGCCTCTGGTGGTGGACCCGGATAGGGGCTATCTGAGGCCTCCAACTATGCTGGAGGAGACTCACTGGCAAGTATCTCGCCTGCAGGGTGCAGAGAACAGTGCGTGTGTAAGTGGATAGTGCACCTTGCAGAACCGTATGGTTGGAGTCGGAAGTATGGATGACATCGATAAGAAAATCCTGAACATCATACAGAACGATTTTCCCATTGTGGCAGAGCCCTTCAAGGCGGTGGGGGAGCGTCTCGGTCTATCCGATGATGAAGTGCTTGCGCGGGTCAGAAACTTGAAGGCGGACGGGATCATACGGCGGGTTGGTGCCGTATTCGATCTCAGAAAACTGGGGTATGCGAGCACTCTTTGTGCCGCGCAGGTGCCGGAGGACAAACTTGAAAAATTTGTCAACATGGTGAATGCCTATCCGGGAGTGACGCACAATTATCGCAGAAAGCACGACTACAATATCTGGTTTACCTTTATTGCGCCCACGATGGCGGATATAGAGAAGGCCCTCGCGGAAATTACCGAAAAAACGGGTGTTACGGGAATCCTCAATATGCCTGCCAGGCGGACATTCAAGATCAACGCGAGCTTCAGACTTTAAGTGACTACATCGTAAATAAGCACGTCTCCGTGAAGCGTTGCTGTGCCGACGGTCATGTCATGGTTCCTCGGTTCGCAGGGTTTCCCGGTAGACAGTGATCCCGCAATGCACTGTCGAGTCGATGCATGAGATGCTCTTCTCTCATTCGTGTCCTGTCACAAAAGGCCGTCGAATGAGCCGGAAGTCCCGGCTGCTGCAAATTATGGTTCTTCATTGCGTTCCTGGTCGTGGCGCATGGCTGCCAGCTTTTCGTGCAGGAGCGCTCGCACCGCGTCCGGCTTATCCTGGATATATGTGGTGATCCCCTCCAGGATGATCCGGAGAAAACGTTCCTGGGTCGGCCGTGGTCCCAGGTCCCCTTTGGGCATTCCGTGTGCCTTTTGACGTTCGTAGTGGTAGTAGTCTTTGCGCGATCGATATTCAGCCAGTCTTGAGAGCAGCGTATGGTTGTCAAGGATAAGCGCAGTGATCGCGAGGGGCAGGGTATTGTAAGTGTCCCGGTTCCGGTAATGGGTGAGCACCTCTTCAAAGCGCCCGATTTCATGCGCCATCGGTGTTTTGAGCTCATCTTCTGTCGGGAGGCGCCCCTGGTTGAGTATGTCATCGATGAACCCCAGTTGGTGGGTATCCGTATCGAAGAATCTGTTTACGTGGGTCCGGTCGAGATGTTTCGCCAGGAGATCTCGTACCATCGCGGCCGTCTCGGTATCGCTTAAATGGTCGAAGGTCTCGTGGGGGATTTCTTCGAGGATTTTTACCCTGATTTTGTGCGTGCCGTGGAAATTCAGACTGTATTTCGGCAAGGCGTCTCGAGTTCCGTTGATGACGATGGGTAAGATGGGCAGTTTATTCTCCTTGGCCAGGAAGAAGGCTCCCGGTTTGAATGGTCGCAAGCGGCCTGTTTCCGAGCGGGTTCCCTCGGGAAAGATGAACACGGAATTGCCGCCGGCCAGGGTCTTGTTGCAGTCCTGAAGCATCAGGCGGATGCTCTCCTTGTCTCCCCGGATGAGTTTAATGTAACGATTCAACGTCATGTTCCATCCGATGAATGGAATTTTAAATATTTCCGCTTTTGATACCCACTTGAACGGGAAAAAAATTCGAAAGGCCACCAGGATATCGAGCAGAGACTGATGATTGGAAACGACGACGTAGGTTTTCCGTTGTATTTTATCACGACCCTCGATGGACACCGACCAGGCGGGCATGATCCACAGGTAGATCGAGGCCCAGAAACACGAGAAGTAATGCAGGATCACCAGGCGTTTATCGAACAAGACCGTTATCGCCCATATTGCCAGGGCACACACAAACAAAAACATGCAGGAAATTGCAATAAACACCAGAAAGCCAATTGAAATTATGCGATTGAACATGTGTTGAATTCCACCCGATTAAATGTTGTAATGTACCTGTTCACCATGAATGTCGGATATGCCGGTAAAAACGGCGGATACAAGGTGAACATTCGGACGAATGCAGCACTGGCGGCGAAGAAGTGTGATCAAACCACCACTCACTGCCAGGAAGCGAACACATCGCTATCTCATAATGTGAATTGTGTCCGAAGTCAAGAAGCAAACGCCGCTCCAGACACATTGCCCCGATGTGGACGAAATATTGCAATGACTCATACGCAATAACAAATGCTTACATTATCAACGGGTTCCGCTTACTGCCCGCTCCACATGATGAGCATACCGAAGCCGGTCACCGCGATGGCCCACAGCCGAAGTGTACTTTCCGGGCGTGCCAACCACCAGTGAATCAGTCGTTCGATTCGGGCAGGTCCCATGATCGGTAATGCCGCGCCTGCGAGAATAAATGTGATACCGAGGATGCGTACGACGGTCGGGGCATGCGTATCCGGTGCTGCCACCAGAAAGAGGATACCGGTAACGATTCTAATCGCCATTGCGTATTGCCACCAGTGCCGCTCCATGAATATCTGAAGAAGTCGTTTGAGCGTTGCCGGTGATATGAATATGGAAATGCTGAATAAAAGAATGGCAAGACCGACAATTACCACTATTGCAGACATAACTTCACCTCATTGGTTGTTGTTGATAACGTCGATAGAGAGCGTGATAGCATCCTGCGGAGGTTGAACAGTGTTCCAGCGGAACTTCCATCGTGAGGTGGGAGAATGTCGAGGAGATGCATCGCCGGGCAGGTGATATTCCGCCCACGCGAGCAACTCGAACCACCAGTTCAGGATTGCCTTGTAGCCGAAAAGATGGATTTTGCTCGCCAGACCGGCGTTGGTGGCACACAATAGATCGTACACGTCCCATGTGACGGCATCCCCGGGCAAAAGCACGGTCACATGCCGGATTTGAGAGAGTGCAGCGGTTCCGTCGTGCACGGGACCGCCTTCCTGTGTCAGCGTAACATGCGGTATAATCCCTTCCACTGGTGAACGGCCGGGGTTGTACAGTACAAGATTTGCCCTCTCGAACGGGATTTTTCTGTCTCTGCCGGTCTGAAGGGTGGAAGGAACCGCGTGCAAGGCGATCTCCAGAGGACAGCCCGGTTCAGTGGTGCCTGATTTCATGATTACCTCCCTTCCTTGTTCGAATTATGCGGCCGGGGCACACCGGGCGAACGGTTGCCACGGATCAGGGAAACAATCCAAAGATAACTCATTAAAACTACACGCCATACTATTTCCGGTCAAGCTCTAATATCTGTCATATGCTGCTCCCCTCGGTGTGCAGACACCACGGCATGGACTGCACGGTACACATGTCTGCGAGAGATTCCTCTATGGTTCTTCGACATCGATCTGATTGGCAGCATCGTTCTGAGGCTGGTCGTGGACGATACCATTCATTTCCTGCACCATTTTCGCCGGGCCTATGAAGAGACCGGGTCGGTTGTGCCGGCGGTGCGCGAAACCCTGCATTTAACCGACAGGGCCCCGGTGATTACCAGCCTGATACTGTGCGGCGGCTTTTTTATCTCCACGACTCACCAACCTGGCCTGTAATTCGTGTTTCGGCCTTTTGGCGGGTTGCGGCGTGCTCCTGGCCTTGGCGGCGGATTGTTTTATCGCGCCTGCCATGCTTTCCCTGATCTATGGCGATAGACAGGGTAAAAAACAAGGTGTGAATCACTATCTGATGATCGGCCGGGTCCATTCCGACGACCTCTTCCCTGAAATGATACCCAGAGTGGTATTTTCTTTACTGATGGTATATATTCAAACCAATGCGGACGATGCAAATCACCTCCGTTTGCCGCTGCCGGTTATCAAACATCCGATTTTTTTGTCCATACCCATCGAGCGAGAGGTACCATGAAAACAAAAAGACGCGCCGGGCAGGTCTTAAAGGACCTTTTGCGGCGCCGGATTTTTCTCATTGCAGCGGGCGCTGTCGTCTTCTACGCCCTGGTCGGTTTTTTTCTGCTGCCGTACGTCATCGAACGGACGCTGCCCGGCACACTCCAGAAAAACTTGAATTGCCGGGCGGATGTCGGCAAGATACGTTTCAATCCCTTCCTTTTCAAACTGGAAATCAACGATTTCAACCTGAAAGAAGCGTCGGGGGCACCGGTCATCGGATTTGACCGGCTGTTCGTCGATTTTGAAACATACAGTCTCTTTCGCTGGGCCTGGACATTTCAGCATGTGCGTCTTGACAATCCCCGGGTGAATATCGCGATGGCAACGGGTGGGGATCTGAACCTGACCCGATTGCTCCCCGCAGCGGAAGCGGAACCGAAACAAGCGGAAAACGATCCCGCAGAAGCCGCGGCGCCGGTCCGCATGTTGCTTCACGATATGCGGATCAACAACGGGGAGGTCATTTTTACCGACCAGCGGATGTCAACCCCGGCGGTTGCAAAACTGACCCCGCTCAACCTGGAACTCCGGGATATTTCCACACTTCCGGAAAGAAAGGGGCCCTATGTTCTGGCAGCCAGAATGCCCGGCGGTGCGGCGGTGCGCTGGACGGGAGAGATCACCCTGACGCCGATTCATTCCCGGGGGCTGGTGGAGATGTCGGACATTCCGATTGAAAACGTCTGGCAGTTTCTCCGCGACACGATGCGCATTGCGCCGCCTGCCGGCCGGCTCGACATCGCGACTCGATACCAGTTGGATCTGGGGGGGGACACGCCGGAATTGGTGCTGGAGGGGATCGATATATTGCTGTCCGGACTGGCACTGGCCATGGAGGGGGATGAAACGCCTGCCCTGGCCCTTGAAAAACTGCACGTCAGCGGCTCGCGGTTCGATCTTGCCAAACAGCAACTTGACATCGGCCAGCTGCTCATGTCGGACGGCCGCGTGCAGGGGACCATAGGACCGGATGGCCAATTGCAGCTTCAGAAGATGTTCAAACCGCAAACCGGGGTGGAAAAACCGGTACCGAAAAAAGAAGATCCCGCAAAAGCAGTAGCAAAAAAAGCGCATTCATCTGAAAGTCCTGCTGATCCCTGGGTGGTGAATCTTCACGAGTTTCTGCTGGACAATATCCATGCTGAATATCTGGACCAACGCCGCGAACCACATATGGCCGCCGGCGTCGAGAATATCCGGATTCACTGTAAGGCCAACGCTGAAATCGGCGGGGACGGACCCGACGTCGTCGTTCAGGATTTTTCATCCCGTCTGGGCGGTATTTCAGCAGGATCTGCCGGTGCTGAGCCGGACCTGCGGCTGGATACCGTGCTCATGGAAGGGGGGCGGTTCGAACTGGGCGCGATGCAGTTCACCATGGAACGGGTCGGTTTTGAAGGGGGGCATGCCAACCTGATCCGTGGAACAGACGGAGCGATCAACCTTGCCGATCTGGCGCCGCCACCCCGGACGGCGGCTGTTGAAGAAAAAGCGGACCTTCCGGAAGCAAAGGGCTCTGATCTGCAGTTTCTCGTTGGGAAGATCGACCTGAAGGATTTTTCAACCGCCTTTTCCGATCGCACGGTTCAAAGCGATGTCCCGGTCGTCCAACTGGATGCGATCCATGCAGTGCTGACCAATGTGGACGGCAAAGCCCCCATGGATTTTTCGGCGGGATTTGCGGTCAGGCAAGGCGGGCAGTTTACGGCAAAGGGGGTCATCGATCCCCAAGGTCCCACGATTCAGGCTGAACTCGAACTGGCCGGATTCGAGATCCCCATCCTTCAACCCTACACGAACCCGCATGCCAATATTCATCTGCAATCCGGAACCGTCTCCACCCGGGGAGAGTTCGGTTTCCAGGGGGAGGGCCCAAAGCTGGCGTTGTCTTTTATGGGCAATCTGGAGATGAACGATTTCTGGTTTTCCCGACCCGACTACAGTGATGAACAGCATGGGTGGAAACGGCTGACGGTTTCAAAAATGAATTTCAAGCTTTCCCCCGACAGTCTTTATATCGCTGATGTTCAGTTTCTGGGGCCTTCCGGTAAAATGGTCATCGATGAGACGAGGAAGGTGAATTTTGCCCTGATGGCCAGGGGACAGGTCCCTGATGAAAGTTCGCCGGAACCGGCATCTGCTGAACCATCCGGGGTTGATACGGGCTTCCCGGTCCGCATCGACCGGGTCAAAATCAGTGACGGCAAGCTCGAATTTTCAGACCTCAGCCTTCGCCCGCAATTTGCTACCAGGATTCATAACCTGAGCGGTGTGGTGAGCGGTATTTCCACGTCGCCCGATGCGCGTGCCCGGCTGACATTCAATGGCGATGTGGACCAGTACGGGGATGCCAGAATTGGCGGCGAGATCGCCATGGGCGATCCAAAGCACTTTGCCGACATCACCATGGCCTTCCGAAACATTGAGATGACCAACATGACGCCGTATTCCGGCCGGTTCGCCGGCCGCCGGATCGATTCCGGCCGGCTTTCCCTCAATCTGGAATACAAGATCGAAGACAGCCAGCTCCTCGGCGAAAACAAGATCCTTTTAGACAGCCTGAAATTGGGCGATCGAGTGGACAGCCCGGATGCCGTCAACCTTCCCCTGGACCTGGCCATCGCCATATTGGCGGATGAAAACGGGCATATCGATATCGGACTGCCGGTGCGGGGCGATCTCGAAGATCCGGAGTTCAGCTACGGTCATCTGATTTGGCAGGCCCTGGTCAATGTCATCAAAAAAATCGTCACCTCGCCGTTTCGCGCCCTGGGCGGTCTTTTCGGGGATGGTATGGAAAATCCGGACTTGGTGGTGTTTGAACCGGGACTCCATACGGTGTCCGCCCCTGAACGGGAAAAACTCGAGAAACTGGCTGCGGTGCTGACCCAGCGGCCACTGCTGCAGCTCGTGGTCCAGGGAAAATACAGCGTGGAACAGGATGGCCAAGCGTTGCGCGAACGGCACGTCCGGCGCAATCTGGCCGAGGCCCTCGGCGTGGAATTGGCCGTGGGAGAAGATCCCGGACCGGTGGAGTATACCAATAGTGATACCCAACAGGCACTGCGTGAGATGTTCGTGACGGTCTTTGGCGAAGACCGGCTGCAGGCGCTGATGCAATCCCTGATGCCTCAGATGCAGGAGAAAGGGACGCAAGAAGAATCGATAGAAGCAAAAGCGGCGCGAGGCCAGGAAGTCGGGGCTACCGCGAAAATTTCGGAGGAAGTTCTGGCGCAGGAGATGTTCAACCGTCTGGCGGCGGCGGTCCTCTTGCCGGAAAGCGAGCTGACGGCCCTGGCCGCTGCAAGGGCCGACGCCGTCAGGGACATGGTTCTGCAGAGCGGCAATTTGCCCACCGACCGGATCGGGACGAAGGACACGGAAGCCGTACCGGCGGGCAAAGCCATTGCCGTGGCCCTCTCGCTGGAGGCGATGAAATAGCCGGCCGCTCTCGTCTAGAACATATACCGTCCCCAAGTTCAAAGGCCGGGGAATTCAGGTTTATTTACTGCAAAGGGGGATTTGTGTGGACATACGAAAAGCCTGACAACCTGGTTGAATGGTGGGGCGAATGCCTTCAAAATTCAGGAACAATCCCCTGTTCTGGGTCCGCAACGACAACGGCACCCTTGATCCGGTAACATACGGCGAAATAGACGAACGCATTGACAATGCCCGCGCCGGCTTGGCCCATGCCGGTATTCGGGAAGGCGATTTTGTCGGCATTATCGCGAACAACCGATCGGAGGGAGTGGTTTTATCCTGCGCGACCTACGGCCGCAATGCCCGCTTTGTGCCCATGTACGAAAAAGAGCGAACCCTGGCATGATACTACATCCTCAAAGACCGTACGGTCAAAGTCCTGATTGTTTCCAGTCAGACCATCTATGAGCGGGTAAAAGGGTTTTTAAAAGAGATCCCGACGCTCGGGAAAATCTATGCCATCGATATTGGCAGAGATCAGGCCAACAGCCTGAACGCCCTTGAAAAGAGAGGGACTGAACATCCGGTTGAACCGATCGTCCCGACCCCCGACGACGACGTCGCCGTTCTGATCTATACGTCGGGCACGACCGGAGACACCAAAGGGGTCCTGCTCTCCCACGGGAACCTGACCTATGCGTCGAGCGGAGGATACAAAATTTATCCGGCACTGTCGGTGTTCCACAGGGGGCTTTCCATCCTTCCCCGGGCCCACTCCTGCGCCTTAAGCGGTGAATTGAACAACTGGATACAGTTCGGCGGCTTTTTTGATACTGCACCGCTGTTCAGTTCAACGAAGTGACTCATAAAAAATGAATCGCAAAAAAGGATTGAATGGAATGCCAGGTCGTGAGCAACCTTCTAATTTCAAAGTATATAAAAATATGTGACCAAATGGGGTCGGATTAAGGTAAGCGTCTGTATTAATATACAATTTAGTTAATGAAAGGCCTCTTTTTAGCCTTAGAACCGCCAATTCAGGCCCAAAATAGTGGCTTTAAGGAACTTGTATCTAAAAAAAACGAAACGTGGTGAGCGATACAATTGGTAGGACCATTCATGAAAGAGACGGGACGTGTGAACTTAGGGAACAATTTGTTTCATACAGTGCCCATTTTGACTCACAAAAATACGTTTTAAGATCCGAAAACACCTATTTATGGAACACAAACGTAGACATATTAGAGAGTTAACTTGGTCCGACACCATGCACACCCATTCATACAGCCCCATTCACACAGCACGCAGTTTCCTCTGTGCTATAACAATAACGGGTATACAAAGAATCAGAAAAACGACGGTTGAGGGCTCAGGAACCCCCTGCGCCTCTGCGAGGACCAGGCTTTTGCCTCTTTCAATGTCCAGGATGCCCCAGGTCAGTCCAGAGTTCAGTCCATCAATTTCGAAGCTCAGCGTATCCCACCCGGTGATGACATCGGCAAAGAGAAAGTCCCAACTATCACCGGCAGTGCCGCTGAAACCATCGATGAAGTCGAACGCGATCAGACCGTCCTCGAAGGTGGCGCTGCCGTTGATGTCCAGGACGTCGAAGAGCCCGGCAGCCAACCCCGCAATTTCAAAGATCAGTGTGCCGCTGCTGGTAAAACTGCCATCGACGGTCAATGTCCCGAGGGAATTGCCGGGCATGACCGAGGCGGCGCTGCCGATTGTGACGTCGCCGGTGATGATGCCTGTCCCGCTCAGTGTGCCGCCCTCGATGTTGATCAATGACTGGATCATGGTGCCGTCGTTGAGGGTCTGTCCGCCGGTCTGGTTGTAGGTTCCTGCGCCAGTGATCCAGCCGGCGTTATCCAGCGTGCCGGCGTTATTCAGCAAGCCGTCGTTATTCAGCAAGTCGTCGTTATTCAGCGTGCCGGTGTTATCCAGCGTGCCGGCGTTATTCAGCGTGGCGGAGTTATTCAGCAAGCCGTCGTTATTCAGCAAGCCGGCGTTATTGAGCGTGGTGTAATAGTTATCCGGCGTGGCGCAGTTATTCAGCAAGCCGGCGTTATACAGCGTGCCGGCGTTATTCAGCGTGTTGGTGTTATTCAGCAAGCCGTCGTTATTCAGCAAGCCGGCGTTATCCAGCAAGCCGGCGTTATTCAGCAAGCCGGCGTTATTGAGCGTGTGGTAGAGATAGTTATACAGCCTGGCGAAGTTATTCAGTGTGCCGGCGTTAAAGTTCCACAGCGTGCCGTCATTATACAGCCTGCCGGAGTAGTTATTCAGTATGCCGTAGTCTTCGTTATACAGCGTGCCGGAGTTATACAGCGTGTCGTAGTTATCCAGCGTGTCGTAGTTATTCAGTGTGCCGGAGTTATCCAGCGTGCGTTCGTTATACAGCGTGCCGGAGCGGTTATTCAGTATGCCGAAGTATTCGTTATCCAGCGTGCCGGCGTTATACAGCGTGCCGGAGTTATTCAGCGTACCCCAGTTTTTGAGGGTGCCGTCATTCCACAGCGTGCCGGCGTTATACAGCGTGCCCCAGTTATTCAGCGTACCCCAGTTTTTGAGGGTGCCGTCATTCCACAGCGTGCCGTCATTCCACAGCGTGCCCCCCTCGTAATTCCTCAGATAACTTTCCCCCCGAATATCTACTGTAGCCAAGATTAGGTTATGGAAATAACCATAATTATGCAACGAAGCGGTCGGCACTCCATTACAAAATTTATAAATGCTATCGGGGTTAGCATAAAAAGACATAGAGCCGTAATTGTACCAGTTTTCGAAGTTGTAAACGTTGGGATAAATGCCCAAAGCTGCCTTCAACTCATTAATGAATACGGAGTACGTGTCATACGTGTTGACTGTGCCGTAATTCTCCATCCAGTAGTCGACACTCCAGTCATCTGTTATGTTCAAGGTTTGACCGGAATAGACGGTGTAGAGTGCATCTGCGGGTGGTGCAGCCAGCATCAGGGTGGCGGCGAGGAGAAGAATCCCTGTCCAGGCCTTTAGTTTTTTCGTAGTCCTTATCATCGTTTTCGCGTCGCTCCTTTCACGTAAGGTCAAACCCGAAGTCAGGTCTTTCTTTTTTCCATCTATTCAGCTTACCAACCCCGAAAAAACCCCCGCTTTCCTTTCATACCCCCTTACGGGAATCGTTATTTAAAACGACTTACTCAACAATCTCCACTCTCAAGAGAACTGTAATCCTTCAGTTACGAAAAAATCATAGCATTTCAAATTGTATCTCCATAACGAGAAACCCAAATTCTGATCTTCATAATGAAGCGAACAACAGGAACCATTAACCGGATGTGTAATGATCCAAGTGCATCTCAAGGGAGATATTTCTTTCCGTTTCAAAGGTAACAGAACACATGAACGCGATGTAGAGATTGCGTATTCCATTCACGCAACAAGCAATAATCATGCAAGAATAAAATATTATAATACATATATTTTAGATCATAGTGTATGTATTTGATATAAAATAAAATACTTGTTACACGAACCGCACATTGTCTTTCCCCGAACCGACATGCCGGACCTCTTTGTGTTTCATATTTGTAAAGTATTCCGACGCGCTGCATTATTATAAACAAGACTGGCAAGATAACCATATGAAATTACTGCATCAAAACCGAGTTTCAAAATTGTAAAGAAAATCGACGGTATGAGACGTTGCGCTTATGATTTGGGGATGATTTGGAGTCGGAACAAGTTAACTCCCTGATATGTCATCACTAATGTTCCATAAATAGGTATTTTCAGACCTTAAAACGTACTTTTCAGGGGCAAAATGGTCACTGTAAGAAATCGATGGCTCCCCGAGTTCACACATCCCGATTCTTTCACGAACATTTCTTCCAATCGCGCTGCTTGCCAAGGTTCGCTGTGTCTCAGAAACAAATTCCTTGGTGCCGGCGATGCGTAATATGCCAGGCACAACCGGGCATGTACTGTCGATTAGCTCGGGCCATGAATATTCAGTCCCATGTTTAAAAAGCCTAGAGCCACTATTGTGGACCTAAAATAGCGGTTCTAAGGTCGAAAAATGGCATTTATTTGACAATATTATATATTAATACAAATGTTTATCTTAGTCCGACCCCCAAATTACACGTTTTGAGCGGACCATCGTCTGACAGCGGCATGATGTGTGATCCGCAGTGCAGACCATGAATCATCGCATCCTCGCATGCCCGGTCCTGCAGCCTGCATCCTAGGGGATAGGGCTCGCGGACATGTCGCAGCGCTCCCTCGGAATCTGTCGATTCCATTGTGGGGCAAAAGAACTGCGCCATGTTACGCCGTGTGTCCGAGTATGCGGTGCAGTGCTCTGCAGAGTATCGCTGACTCTTCGTCGGTGCCAACGGTAATACGAAGGAACTGAGCAATCCGATCCTGTTTGAAATGGCGTACGATGATGCCTTCTTCTCGCAGTTGTGCGGCCAGTGCTTCGGCGTCCCGCGCGGGATGCCGTGCGAAGACAAAATTGGCTGCGGAGGGCAGTACCTCAAACTCCATCCTAGACAGGGCTTCCGTCAGTTTCCCACGCGTGTGCATGATCATCTGTCTGGTTTTGTCGAAGTAGACCCGATCTTCCATTGCTGCCGTTGCTCCCGCAATGGCCAGTCGATCCAGAGGGTAGGAATTAAAGCTGTTCTTGACGCGTTCCAGCGCTTCAATCAGTTTTTGATGACCAACCGCAAACCCGACCCGCAGGCCCGCCAGGGCCCGTGATTTGGAAAGTGTCTGGATTACCAGGAGATTGGGGTATCGATCGACCAGTGCAATTGCCGACTTACTGCCAAAGTCCACGTAGGCCTCATCCACGGTTACCACGGATTCCGTGTTGTGTTGCAGGAGTCCTTCAATTGCCGCGAGCGGCAGGGCGATTCCGGTTGGTGCATTGGGGTTGGGAAAAATGATGCCGCCATTGGGTCGTCGATAATCGGCCGGTATGATCTCAAAGGTGTCGGAAAGCGATACCGTCTCGTAGTGCACCCCATATAGTTTGCAGTAGACAGGGTAGAAGCTGTAGGTAATATCCGGAAACAGAAGCGGTTCCCGGTGTTGAAAAAGACCCAGGAAGGCATGGGCCAGAACCTCATCTGAGCCATTACCTGCGAATACCTGATCGGGCTTCACCCCGTAGTAGCGGGCCACGGCCGTCTTGAAACTGTCCGCATTCGGGTCCGGGTAGAGACGCAGGGTATTCCCCACCTCCGCCTTCATGGCCTCCAGTACCCTGGGTGAGGGCCCGTAGGGATTTTCATTGGTGTTCAGCTTGATCAGGCGATCGATTTTTGGTTGCTCGCCGGGTATATAGGGGGTAAGACTGTGAACGATGGGTGACCAATAGCGACTCATGGTATTTATCCTCGATTCGGGCTCATCACCGGTGTGTTGGCGACGACTCCTGTGTAATGTTGTCTTCAGGGTGCTGCATGCCGGTCACGATGGAAAGTCGAGACCGCGGACGCACCGAGTGATGGTTATTCCGGTATTTCTCTGCCCCGCCGGAACACACCAACCCTATGGTGTTGTATCACAATCCGCTGATGATTCTACACTAAAATTGCGTCTGACTGGTAAATCAATCGTCAAGACATGGGTGTGGAAGCATTGCGGCAGGTGTTATGTGTCGTCAGTACTCATGATTTTCTCGCCACTATGGCAAATTCGGTGGCATCAGCATTGAACGGAGTACCGGCGACATCCGCATAGGTTTCCGTGATGGTGAATCCGTTTTCTCGCAGTTCGGCAGCCAGCGTATCCGGGCTGTAATGCTGCATCCAGTTGAATATTTCGTGAGTGCGATCATGGTCGATGATCGTGTGCTTGTAGAGGATGACCTTTTCTTTGTCATACTTATGGATATTCTGAAATTCATAATATGGTGCGGGTGACCAGAATCCGTGTGCCGGGGAATATCCATAACCCCTGAATTCTGCAGTCGTTTCGAACTGGTGCAGCGAACACACATCAAGTAATAACTCCCCCGAACCATCCAGAAACGCATGAAAATTCCGCAGTAGGTGTGTTCGCTGGGTGGGGCTCAGTGCACAAAAATCAAGGAAAATCATCGTAATAAGATCAAATTTTTCCGATGTCTCAAAATCGAGATAATTTTCAAGGTGGTATGTGATTGCCAGATTCCGCATTTTCGCGGCATTTTGTGCATATTCGATTGACCGTTTCGAAAAATCTATGCCGGTCACCTGTGCGCCGCGCTCAGCGAAGCGGTTTGTATACAATCCGGGGCCACAACCAAAGTCACAGATCCGTGAAGTGGTGCCGATATTGAAACGCGAGACGATCCACTCAATTGAACGCTCGATAAAGGCCTTCGTCCGCGAGGCTAATTCAATGTTTTCATCAAGATGCAGTTCGAGCATCCTTTGTGACACGTACACATCGTCCCAGAGCATTCGCGTCGTATAGAATTCATATGGTGCGGGGCGCCGGTTTATTTTTTCAAGTTGTTCGAACATATGATAGGTTCCTCATGCCCACTTTTCATACAAAGGCTGTCAACCCTGCAGTATGTCGAGCAGTGCTGAGTGCTCATGAAATCGAGCACGGAACGAAAGATCTGCAAATCACAGGGGGTACACGCCGCTTATAATGGCTGTCCATGCACTCGCCGTTGACTTGTATATCGCGTGCGAAATCATCGGAAGCGATCTGTTCCGATAGCTTGACGAAGACCCTGGCCGCGTCACTCCGGTATTGAATGCAGTCGCCACAGAAATAGCCGCACAGCGCAACACGTTCGTCAATTTGGGGGTTCATGTAATTGTTTCCGCCTCGTTTCATGTTCCATGGTACAGCGCCCGTTGTCTCAGGCCTCCAGAATCCTTTTCAGATGTTCACCCTCTTCTCGCATATGTTTTTTGACGGCGTCAAGGGCGGTTTCGAGTTTGGCTCCCGCAAATCTTTTCACCAGGCGTCCGACTCGCATGTGTGCCGTGGCGGTAAAGACGCACACCGCGCCCTGCGGTTCGATAGCAAATGCATTTCGAGGGAAGTACAGCCTCAAAAGCCGGGATGTCGGGGCGTATTCGATATGTCTGGATGGTATCACTCTGGTCACACGAAATTTCAACGTATGTACCTTACCGTGCAGGTACTCTTGCGCGCGGGCGATGGAACCTTCCTCCCAGGGATTCCCCGTAATCCATTCGAGCGCCACATGGTCGTCCGGATGCCAGGCACGATAACTTTTGTCATCGACGAGATGCACGAGGAAATCAAAGATCCGCTCGGGACTGGTCTTGATTTCTATCGAGTCTTTCAGGATAATGTCTTCCAGTAGTTTCATGTATCACCTCACCGGTGCGGAGCGGTCCTGCGGGGCGTGTCTCCATTATCTCGTGCATCAGCGCAAGAGTGTGACTCCGTGATTGAGACGTTTTCGCAAAAAGTCCGTTTCCCGATGACAATCGTATGCGTTTCTTGATCAACGCACATATTTTACAAGACACGCGCCGTAATCATCAATGGTGGGGGATAGCGCGTAATACAGATGGTGGACCCCATCAGGTGCAACCACCACTTATTTAATGCTATTCTCAGGACGGCGCAATGTCAAGGCCATATAAGATCTGTGGTGCGGATCATTTGCATTCCCATCTTTTGTGCCATGCTCTTTTTTCTTCAGCATCCGTTTCTCTGGCAAAAAATATAAGCATTTCTCCCCACACTGCGTTGACCGGCCGAAAACACGCGGGCGCAACAGTTTCTGTTTGAGAGTGTTTATGGGGTTTTACGATGTTTGCGGCCGGTCAGGCCGTTTACGAGTCTGCTAGCAGGGTCAGGTGCGTGGTCATTATTCCGCAGGGGTGCATTCCTGTCCGGACACCGCTTTCCTGCTCATGATGATGTCCTATCGGCTTGACACTTTTTGTGCATAGTGTTAGTGGAACTGGCGGATGGGTTCGACTCTGCACACCCCGGAAGTGACGTAACATCAGCAGGTCGAATATAGCCTCGATAGCATATCATATCGGGATTCTGATCCAGCTTTTCAAATTGTAACCGGTAAGGCACATAAACAAGTGCCGCTTGCACTGTTCTCGCACTGATCTCACACTACTCTCACACTACTCTCACACTACTCTAGGGAGGAAGGTATGCTTTCCAGGTATCATGAGGCGCGGTTTGCCATTTTTGATGGTATCCTCTTTTTGTCTATACTGTTGTTCATCATTCTCCTCGGGTCCCTTCCCGTTTCGGCCAATCCTGCAGGCGGTCAGGTGGTGGCCGGCCAAGCGACCATTCAGCAGCACCCCGGTACCCTGACCGTGAATCAGGCAAGTGACCGGGCCGTCATCAACTGGCAGGGATTTTCCATCAATTCCAATGAATTGACGCGCTTTGTCCAGCCCTCGAACAAGTCGGCCGTACTCAACCGGGTCACAGGGTCACTGTCGTCTGAACTTCATGGCACCCTCGAGGCCAACGGTCAGGTGTTTCTCATCAACCCCAACGGAGTGCTGGTGGGGCCCACAGGCCGCATCGATACGGCAGCGTTTGCCGCGACGACCCTGAACCTGCCCGACAGCTCCTTCATGGCTGGCGGTGATCTTCTCTTCTCCGGCGATTCCACCGCAGCTATTCTAAACCTTGGTACCATTTCAGCGTCTGACGGCGATGTCCTGCTTGTTGCCCGACAGATCGAAAACAGCGGCACCCTGAGCGCACCCGAGGGAACGGCGGCGCTGGCAGCAGGAAGTGAAGTTCTGATGACCATGGCCGGAGATGAGCGGCTCGTGATTGAAACCGGGCTCATCCTGACGGAAACAGAACAGATTGGTGTTGACAACAGCGGTCTCATCAAGGCGGGCCGCGCCGAGCTGAAGGCTGCCCACGGCAATATGTACGCCTTGGCGGTCAATAACAGCGGGGTAATTAACGCCACCGGCCTGGTCAATGAGGGCGGCCGGGTGATGTTGAAAAGCCTTGGCGGCACCATTGATAACTCAGGTTCTCTCACAGCCTGTAATATAGACCACAGCGGCGGCGACATCACCATTGCAGCACAGGGGGAGGACCCTTCAGCCGTGGTGAATTCCGGGACCCTCGATGTCTCAGGTACCACGACGAATGCTCTCGGCGGTACCGTAACCGTGACAGCAGAGACCATATCGCTTTCAGATGGCACGCATATCGATGCCAGTGGAGATGCCGGCGGAGGACAGGTGCATATCGGCGGCGGTTTCCAGGGTTCGAACCCGGAAATATTCAATGCCCAAAAGACCTTGGTCGACCATGACGTGACCATCTCGGCCGACGCCGTCACCAAAGGTAACGGCGGAGAAGTGATCGTCTGGTCGGATGAAAAGACCGGTTTTGCGGGCACGATCACGGCGCGGGGAGGCGTTGTTTCCGGAGACGGCGGATTCGTGGAGGTTTCGGGCAAAGAGTCGCTGATGTATAATGGCCTGACCGATACCCGGGCTCCTTCAGGCACGTGGGGAACGCTCCTGCTCGATCCTTCGACAATAGAGATCAGCGACGGATTTGAAACCGATGATACCGGCAACAACACTACCGACTATTGGAGACCGGCCACGATCTCAGGCAACCTGGCAGGGGGCAATGTGCATCTTCTGGCTGATGATTTCCTGCTTTTCGAGAGCGGGATCATCTCATGGGCCACTCCAAGCACCCTCACCCTTGAAGCCCCCAACCTCGTTGACATGTGGGGATCCAGTTCAATATACGGATACAATGCCGAGGGATCCCTGGCGATCCGCTCCGGGAACCTCCAACAGTATGCCGGTTCGACCATCGATGTCGGCACCCTGCATCTCTATCAAGCGATAGTTAATGAGGGGTCGGTCTCACTGCTGGGGACCATCTCGGCATCCGACCTGATTCTGGAGACCGCCGATCTTACCGGCTTGAACAATTACGGCAATACGTTTAGTGAAATCACCATCAACAATTCCAGCAACGCTATAGGCGCTGTCACTTTTTTGCGGGAAGACCCGCATCCCTCTGTTGAAGCACCCAGCTGGGCGAAATTCTCGAACGTCCACATCTACACGCAGGGCGATCTGACAATTGATTGCCAGCAGGATTCTGAACAGGCAGATTTGTCCCAGCGTTTTGCCACCCCTGTCGTAATGCAGGCCGAAAGGGACATTATCATCTCTGCAGGCACCCGGCTTGCTATGGATACCGGCCAGAGTGGTCTCGCACTGGTCGCGGGGCGCAACTTCATCAACAAGTCGGACGAAAACGCCCTGACAGCGACAGACGGGAATTCCAGGTTCAACATCTATTCAACCGACCCCCGCGACGATACCTGGGGCGGCCTTACCGGCTACAAACATTACAACACCACTTTTAATCCGGCACAACCGGCCCTGGGACAAATGGCTGCGTTTGGCTATACCCTCGCGCCCACACTCACGCTTACGGTCAATGATACGGACATGACCTACGGCGGGTCCTATCCAGATTTTACCGTGGACTTTGACGGATTGATCGCCGGAGACACAAGAAATAATTCTTCAAGTTTCACCCACGATACCGCTGCCACGGAGACCTCGCCGGTGGGTGACTATTTGGTCGGCATTGGTGGAATCAACGGCCCCCTCCTGTCCAATGCCGAGGGCTATACTCTCGTCTATGTTCCCGGGACGCTCACCATCGATCCTGCACCGCTGACGATTCGGCCGCAGGACTACACCCGGACATATGGTGCAGAAAATCCCGCAAATTTTTCGGTCAATTATACCGGGTTCGTGCTCGAAGAAGACGAGAGCGTGGTGACAGGACTTTCCGTCGGCACAGCTGCCTCGCAGCAGTCCGATGCAGGAGAGTATGCGATCGTGGCAACCGGTGCCCAGACGGCAAATTATGCCATCACCACTGAGGACGGCACCCTGACCGTCGAGCCCGCAGAGCTTATCATCAAGGCGAACGACGCCACCCGCCGCATCGGCGATCCTGACCCGGCCTATACCATCTCCTGCTCCGGTCTGATGGCCTGGGACCAGGATGCCCAGGGGAATTGCAATGAGGGCGTGATCGAAAACCTCTGGTTTGATGTCGAGGGCAGTCCCGGGTCTGATGCGTTGCCGGGAATCTATCCGATCATGGTAAGCGCCACAAGCCTCAATTACAACATCACTAACTGCTCATACGACGACCTCGGAGCCCTGATCATCAAGGAGCCGTACCAGCTCCTTATCAGCGCAGACGACAGATATCGCCTGTACGGCGAGGCCAATCCAGTGCTGAGCGTGTCCTTTGATGGATTTGAAGACGGCGACGATGCCTCGGTGGTGACCGGTCTTGCCCTGGATACGACCGCAGAGGAACGCTCGGACACGGGCACGTACCCCATCACGATTTTAGATTCCGGGTACTCACTTCCTCCCTACTATACGGTCATTTTAAGGGAGGGGTCGCTGACCGTCAATCCGGCCCCGCTTAATATCACGGCCTTAGACGCCAGCGTTACCTATGGATCGTCGCTGCCCACCTTTACCGCGACAGTAACAGGGCTCCTGCCGGGTGATTCCCTGGACACCCCCTACGACTTCAGCGTACCGGCCGGCCGTCTCGATGCCGGCACCCATGCCATCGGCATTACCGGCGGCTCGGCCGAAAATTATGAAATATTCCGTCACAAGGGGACCCTGACAGTGGACCCTGCGGCGCTTGTGATCAGCGCCGATGATAAGCAGATGATTCAAGGACAGCCCTATCCGCTGTTTACGGCCACAGCGACGGGGCTCATGTATGATGACACTATCGATGTCCTTTCCGGGTTGAACCTCGTTGCGGTGGATGAGATCCAAATGGGCGGCTCCGGGATGGTGGTCACGACCGTCCCGCCTGCGGAGAACATGATGTTTATCAATCAATCGGGAAATCTGACAGCCCAAAATTATGCGCCCATCACCTTTAAGACGGGATTGCTTACGATAAACGAGCCCCAGCTGGTAATTAACACCATTACCATAGAGACTGAAACGACGACCGACTCGAGTGGGACAGGAGGCAGATTCAACCCATATGATCTGATCCGCCCGCTGCCCTTTGGTGTCCCAGCCGACGGGCAGGGATTTATCCAGTATGCAGCCAAGCTCTTTATCAGAAAGGCTGGCCTGGATGTCCCCGACATAGACGAGTGGCTTCAGGATCCCGCGAGCAGGGCACTGGTACTCGGTCAGATGCTCGACCTGCTCAAGGCCCCCATCAAGGAAGGAACGGCATTGTATAACCAGCGGGAGGTCTTCAAGACCCATCTTGAGGACCAGATCCGTGAAATGAAGGTCGCCATCGCCAAAGACGCGGTAGAGCGCTACAACGCGTGGAAGGCCGAGCAGCAGGAGGACAGCAACAGGTTCCTGGGGCTTCTGGGTGGAAACCTTGAAACGCCGGATGAGGATTTTACCCAGTTGGCAACGATGGACTACATCGGTAAAAGGCTCCTGGGGATTCTGGATGGATCCCTTGAAATGCCGGATGGAGATTTTACCGATGACGAAATGGTAGCCTACATCGGTACGGCCGCCAACGCCGTGGCGTTGACAGCCATGTTCGATGTCGTGGGCTCCATGATGGCAACATCGTCCGTGATTACCCTCGGGGGAGTCGCGAAACACGGAGTCAGTGCTGTGGTCAATGGAATTGTTCAGACTGTCGATGTCTCGGGGTCTCTATCGAGTACTATCGCCACCCCAATTTCGGTCGCAGTCTTTGCACTTGTCACCACGGTCACGAGGGCAATTCAGGTAGCAGCTTACGATAAGGTGGAAGATAAATACGCCAACCTGGTAAGCGATGCGCAGAATTTCGATATCGATACCCTCATCAATGGAGACGATGCCGACCTGGGACAGCTCTATGACTTTATGTTTATCGCGGCCGCCCAGTAGGGCGCAATGCGAAGGGCCGCGGCAGGAATGGTTTTTTGGCGAATTTTATATAAACACGTATCTTACGCAGGAAAAGGTTGCATACGACATGAATAACACACGCTTTGTGGTTCGCAATGATCGAGTATTTTTAAGCATTGTATTCTTCATCTTTTTGTTCTGGGCATTCATTTTTCCGGCAGATCGATGTCATGCCCAGGACCTGCGTCAGATCCAGCCCGAACCGGTGCCGCCCCAGGTGGAGGCGCCAGAGGCCCCTGACATAACGCCCCAAAAACCGGCACTGCCCGGCCCGGCCGACGAGACCGTGATGGTGGATGCTCTAAAGGGCCTGGTCTTTGTCTCAGCCTCTGAGCAGGTGACTGCCCGGCCGTTTGCTGTCAAAGACGGCATCAACGCGAGCGAGGTTCCCATGCTCGGCAGTGATGATGCCCGAACGGTACTCGATCCCTTTATCGGGCAGCCCGTCTCCATGGCATCGCTCAATCGGCTGGTATCGAGCCTTTATCTCTTTTATATAGAACAGGACCTTCCCTTTGTCAGCATTACCCTGCCCGAGCAGGACATCACTTCAGGGGTCGTGCAGATACTCGTCATCGAAGGAGTTGTCGGTGAGATCGCCATAGAAGGCGCCCGTTATTTTTCAGAAGACCTCTATTGGTCCATGCTCCGCCTCAAGGCAGGCGAGCCCCTGCGCAAATCGGTCATGGAAGACGATGTTGAATGGATCAATCGCAACCCCTTTCGGGCGGGAAACTTTTATTTGAAGCCCGGGCCAGAGAAGGCGGGCACCACAGACCTCGTTTTTCGTGTTCGGGAACGTCTTCCCCTTCGTGTGTACGCAGGCTTCAATAACCGCGGGACCCGCCTCACCGGAAAACACCGCTTGGAGACGGGCTTCAACTGGGGCAATGCCTTTGGCCTCGGCCACCAGTTCAACTATCAGTTCACCACGAATGCCGACCTGGAAGATTACATCGGCCACAGCGGGTCCTATCTTATTCCACTGCCCTGGCGCCATTTTTTGAGCCTCTCGGGCAGTGCCGCCCATACCAGAAGCCGGATGGACGCGCCCCTTTCACAGAAGGGAAAATCATCGCAGGTGAGCCTGCGCTATGAGGCGCCGCTGTCGAACAGGGGACGATACTCCCATGGCGTCACCACGTTTTTGGATTTCAAGAGGAGCGACAATAACCTGGAGTTCTCGAGCATCCCGGTCACGGACAATAAGACCACTATCTATCAATGGAGTCTCCAGTACAACGGCAGCCTTCCCGATGCCTGGGGTGTGACCTCCTTTTCCGTCCGGGGCACGTACAGCCCGGGAAATCTGAGCTCCACCAACAAGGACGAGCCCTTTTCCATCAGCCGGGCCTATGCCGAGGCCCGGTATGCCTATGCCGTCTTTGATTTCACGCGGACCCACTATCTGCCGCATGCCTTTTCCCTCTACCTTCTCGGCCACGGCCAGATCGCCGACGGCAACCTATTGGGGAGTGAACAGGTGCAATTCGGTGGCTCAACCTCCATTCGGGGGTACGTGGAAGGGGATACCTATGGTGATGAGGGATACCTCTTGACGCAGGAGCTGCGCGCGCCGCCTTGTGCGCCCAGCCGGTGGTGTGGCATTGCGGGAGTCGATGACCGTCTGCAGCTTTATCTCTTCCATGACTACGGGGTTGCCCGCAATGTGGATCTCTTGCCCGGAGAACGGCGATTTACCACCCTGCAGAGCATCGGTATCGGGTTGCGCTACTATGTGGGGCGCTACGTCAGCCTGACCTTCGACTACGGCTGGCGGCAACGGGTGACGGAAAAGAGTGAAAGGGGCTCGCGGGGCCACGTCGCCGCAACACTCAGCTTCTGAGTCCCGGGTCTGACCCCGCTCCACCCTTTTTGCCACCACGGTACACTAATCGGTCAACGTGATCGTGACCTTGTCTAAGGCCCCGGTGAATGGGAAGGGATCGGTGTACAATTTCGATACCTGAGTCCCCGTATCCCGGCCCACGTCGAAAGTTTCCGCCAGCGAATATGTGCTAATGTGCATTTTGGGCATGGCAATCTCGTCCACCTTTTTGCCGTTGACGAGCAGCTCACCCGTGCCCGCGAAATCGCCGGTTTTGGTGAAGTTGAACTTCAGCTCCGTCCTGCCTGTGGGTAGTTTTGGGGATTTCAGGGTGTAGTAGACCCCGTCCAGGTAATTGTAGTCGTAGTAGAGCATGCCGTCCTTGATGAACATGGTGAAGCCGCCGGTCATGCCGCCCACGGCTACAACAACGCCCTTTTCGTTGCCCGTAAGGTCGATATCGGTAACGATGGTATGAGAACGATTCTTGACGGGTGCCGATGCCTTCTCGGCGATGCGGTAGGCCCCTGGCGCGTAGTAGACAAACAGCTTCTGGTCGCCGAACAGACGGTCCTGCTGCTTGGCGAGCCGTTTGATCATATCGTCGTAGAGTGGATACACGTTGTACTTCCAGGCCTCCTCATCGAACATTTTCTGGAGCTCGACGAGTTTCGCAGGGTATTGATCGGCCACGTCGGTGCTCTCTGAAAAGTCCTTGGCCACGTTGTAAAGCTCCCACACGTCCTGTTCGAACGGGAGGACGACATTGACGTCCCAGGGCATACGCTTGGCATGGAGGGTCACCGCTTTCCAGCCATCAGACCAGATCGCCCGGTTACCAAACATCTCGTAGTACTGGCGCTTCTTCCGGTTGGGCGCAATTGCATCATCGAACGAGTAGCGCATGGAGACGCCGTCCATCGGTTGCTGTTTCACGCCGTGATAGCTTTCAGGAATGGACACCCCGGTCGCTTCCAGAATCGTGGGGGCGATGTCGATGATATGGTGGTAATGATTACGAATTTCGCCTCTGGCCACAATACCTTTGGGCCAATGGATCACCAGCGCGTCATGCTGCCCACCGCGGTGTTCGCTCTGTTTGAAATAGCGGAACGGGGTATTGCCCGCCATGGCCCAGCCGGCGTGATAGTGCGGGTAGGTGGTGGGATCGCCCCAGTTTTCGTAGTGCCGCATATTGGCGTCAAAGGGCGTTTGAAGTCCGTTCAATACGTAGGTTTCATTGAAGGTGCCGGCAAGGCCGCCTTCACCACTGGCGCCGTTATCGGATGTGACGAAGATCAGCGTGTTGTCAAGTTCGCCAATTCGTTCCAGTTCTTTGACAACGCGGCCGATCTGGAAATCCACAAATTCCATCTGGGCTGCAAAGGTTTCCATCTGCCGTGTATAGAGCTTTTTTTCATCTACACTGAGAGACTCCCAGGCGGGAATCTGATCGATTCGTTCGGTCAGCTTGGTGTCGGGCGGCACAATGCCCAGTTTCTTCTGGTTTGCCAGGATCATCTCACGGGTCTTGTCCCACCCCATGTCAAACTTACCCCGGTATTTCTTCAGGTACTCGTCGGGTGCATGATGGGGTGAGTGCATCGATCCCGAGGCCCACAGCATCAGAAACGGCAGGTCCGGTTTGATAGATTTGTGCCCGGTGATCCAGTCGATGGCCCGGTCAGCCAGGTCCTTGTCCAGATGATAGCTTTTCCGGTATGGTTCGGGTGTGTGGTCGTTCCACATTACCGGGATGAACTGATGCACATCGGCTGCCATAAAGGTGTAGGCGTGATCAAAACCTTCACCACTGGGCCAGCGATCGAAGGGACCTACCTGAGATACTTCATAGAGCGGTGTGTGGTCCCATTTGCCGAGGGCATAGTTCACATAGCCCTGTGCCTGAAGATAATTGGCCACCGATTTGGCGGTATCAGGCACGATGGCATTGTACCCGGGGAAGCCCATCGCTGTGAGTGCATGGCTGCCCAGTCCGATAGAGTGGGGGTTGCGGCCGGCCATCAAAGAGGATCTGGACGGGGAACAGAGGGCCGTGGTGTGGAAATTGTTATAGCGCAGCCCGCTTTCTGCCAAACGATCGATATTGGGGGTCTTGATGAGACCGCCGAAACTGCCAATATGGGCAAATCCCACATCGTCGAGCAGGAAAATAATGATATTGGGTGCTCCCTCGGGTGGTCGAATTTCCTCAGGCCACCACTCCTGGCTCTCTGCGTAGCTCCTGGCGATCTTGCCCTTGAATTCCTTAGACACGCTTGCCGCATCTTCTGCCGTGGTGGTGCCTGCCGCGAAAAAAACGCTCAGGAAAAGCGTTATGCCAATCATGAGCATAGATCGCAAATTTTGAGAAATATGTTTCATGGCAGATGCTCCTTTCCTTTCTGATAGTCCAACGGGTGCGCAACATGCGGCA
>Ga0272442_10002730_pt1 | contig 25282 bp, 15 predicted proteins | sample SSMForm2O_FD_200262 | JGI IMG/M metagenome (GOLD analysis project Ga0272442, IMG submission 200262) | Marine sediment archaeal communities from Little Sippewissett salt marsh, Falmouth, MA, United States - SSM-Form-2O | ecosystem: Environmental > Aquatic > Marine > Wetlands > Sediment ... | reverse complement strand
GCCTGCTTTTGCCCTTTTGATGCTGCTAATAGTAGTGGCCATAGGGATGCTGATATACTATTTTGCCCTATCGCCGGTAGACAGAAAGACCGCACGTGAACAAAAGAAATCGCCAGATAAATATCCGTGGGTAGAGGAATGGCGAATCAAAGACCGTAAATCCAGCGATTCGGTCGAACAGCCGACTTCGGAGGAGCAGCCGAAAATCACAGAAATTCTCGAATACAGCGCAAATGTTCAGGAGAAGCGCAACGATCGAGGTTTATTAAGTTTTACAATACTACCCGATGGTACATTAGAAGGCGGCTGGGCCGCTGAATACGACACGCTTTCTCCGCGGATGAATTACACCGTGGTGAAGGCCGGTTTCAAAGGTAATACAGACCCTTCAAAAATCTACAGCGACGCAGACGGCGAAGACAAATCAAAACTTTTCTTCATAACAAAGGGAAATTTTTTAATACTCGAAACCAACTTCGATAACGGAAAAGTCAAAAACGTCATTGGAAATATCTATGTGACGGGGTGGATTAATCCTGACTACAGTGTAACCGGGAAAGTTACCATAACCTCAGATAAAAAATCTTTTCAGGCCTTCCACTGGCAAGGAGAGCCGCTAAATTAGATAATCACAGCTGAGTTAAGCCTATGGTAACTTTCAATATCAACCGCTGATAAAATCAACTATAACCTGCAGAGGCAAATCTACAACAAAGGCAACTTCGGCGGTTTAAACAAAGTCTTTTAAGATTTGCATTAGGGCGGAATCGGATTTATCATATATGTATGGTTCAAACGAAAAGAATAAAGGTAAAAACGGGCGGCAATTGTGATATCGTGGATATTACGGGGCATGTCAATGAGTTTATTCGTCAAACAGGCTTGGAAGAAGGGACGGTTACGGTTTTCAATGTGGGCTCGACGGCGGGGGTTACTACAACAGAATATGAGCCCGGGCTGGTAAAGCACGATATAGCAGCGGCATTCGAGAAGTTTGCACCGCAAAAGGGACGTTATGAGCATGAAGAGACCTGGCATGATGATAACGGGCATTCTCATGTGAGGGCTTCGATACTGGGGCCTTCTTTGAGCATACCCGTGGTCGATGGAGAAATGACACTTGGGACATGGCAACAAGTTATTTTAGTGGATTTCGATACAAGGCCGCGAACAAGAACGATAATATTTCAGGCAGTCAACTAATCGGGTAAGAAGCAGAGGTTAACGAGAAACGGGCGGAGAGGCCGATAAATTAAAGTTGACGCAAAATATCAAAAGGCGTAGTATCTAACGGTGTAAAAAAAGGAAAAAATGGGAATTCGGAGTAAAAAAACGCACAAAAGAAAGAGTCCAGTATTTTTGAGGCGTTGGGATCTATGAAAAATTACCGGAAGAAAATGGTTTGTTTATTGGTTATTTGTCTGTTTATAATCGGCTGTGGGCAGCGGGTTCAGGTCGAAGAGCCAACTACAATAGATGTGGACACCACAATAGGTTCACTTGCAGAGGTGTTCTCGTTTGAGTCAATACCGGTCAGTGGATACTCTCTGGTGGGAGGACTGCGAGGCACCGGCTCACCGCAATGCCCGCCATCAATCAGGTCCTACCTTGAACAATATATCCTGGGTAAACTGCCTGATACAGATATTGAAAAACTCATCAGCAGCAACAATACAGCCGTGGTCTCAGTCAATGGTTTTATACCGCCTTTAGCCTCGAAAAACGAGAGGTTCGATGTCAAGGTTGCCGCCCTGGCCGGGACACAAACGATATCTCTGGACGGGGGGCAATTATGGGGGGCAGACCTTACCGAGGCAAGGATGTTTGGCGGAACTCCAAAAGTTTCTGTTACTGCGGAAGGCCCGGTTTTCATCAATAAAATATCAGATGGCAATCTCCAAAGAGATAAAAAAGTTGGCTATATCCTTGCCGGGGGAAGGGTTCTTGATGATTATGGGTTATCCGTTGTGCTTCGGCGGCCGGACTATAAAATCTCAAGTATTATTCGCAACCTTTTGAACGAACGCTTCGGCAAGGATACAGCCACCGCCGTTTCGCAAAGTCTGGTTTCATTGAAAGTGCCCGCCAAATACAGAAATCAAAAAGAAAGATTTATCTCAATAGTTAGAGAAACTTACTTACTTCATTCGGCGGAAATTAAAAAACAAAGGATACGGGAGTCTATCGGAAAGCTTGCTGTTTCCGAAGATAAATACAAATACGAAATAACACTTGAGGCCATAGGGAACGAATGTTTGGACAAATTAGCCGCGCTGCTGAATTCGAGCGATGAACAGTTGCGTTTGCATGCAGGCAGATGTATGCTTAATCTGGGCAGCGACGCCGCGGTGGAAACCCTGCGGCAAATCGCAACGGATAAGGCATCACTTTATCGACTCGAGGCTTTGGAGGCAATAACAAAATCTGCACCCTATAATGACGCCACTGCAACATCGCGACGACTTCTTCGGGATGAAGATTTTGCTATCAGACTTGCAGCGTATGAAAATTTAAGAGAATTAGATGATATTTCCATAACAGCAAGTTTAATCGGGCGCAATTTTTACCTGGAGCAAATTACCCAGACCACATACAAAGCGATTTTTGTCTCCCGCAGCGGCGTTCCTCGAATCGCATTGTTCGGCGCACCGATGCGCTGCCGGGACAATGTTTTTATACAGTCGGACAACGGTGAGGTAACAATAAATGCTCAGAGAGGTGAAAAAGAAGTTTCAATTATTCGTAAACATCCGAGGAGGCCCAGTATACCGATTCGGCTGAAAAGTTCTTTTGAAGTCGGTGATATTATTCGGACAATGTGTGAGTCAGCGGACGTGGAGCAGACGTCTCAAGTAAGGCCCGGTTTGGGTGTTTCGTATGACGATGCAATAAGTATTTTAAAGCAGATGTGCGACAAAGGTGCAATAGAAGCCGAGTTTCGAGCAGGAGAGATGCCCAAAATCGACTAATTGTGAAGAGAAAACCGATTGTCGGCCGATAATAATGGTGCGTATTAGCAGAAAATCTATGCTTAAATTGTGTAACGTTAGTTTAGCCAAGTACTTACAACAGGAGAAAAATGAGACTTGAAAAAATTGCTTTGAACGGATTCAAAAGCTTCGCAGATAAAACAGAATTTACTTTTGATTCATCTATAACGGCTATTGTAGGTCCCAACGGCTGCGGCAAAAGCAATATTGTCGATGCGGTCAAGTGGGTGCTTGGCGAACAAAGCGTCAAGAGTCTTAGAAGCGGACAGATGGCCGATGTGATATTCAGCGGCAGCAGCAGCAGAAAAGGCGTCGGCACGGCAGAAGTAAGCCTGTTTATCTCCAATACCACCGGACAACTTCCGATTGAAGCCGACCAGGTTCAGATATCCCGTCGAATATACAAAAGCGGTGAAAGTGAATACCGGATAAACAACAAAATCTGCCGGCTTAAAGACATCCGTGAATTATTTATGGATACCGGAGTCAGTGCAAAGGCTTATTCGATTATTGAGCAGGGACAGGTCGAGCAGCTATTAACGGCATCCAAGACCGACAGGCGCAGCTTATTCGAAGAAGCGGCAGGTATAAGCAAATATAAAGCCCACAAAAAAGAAGCTCTTCGCAAGCTGGAGCGGACCGAGCAAAACCTGCTGAGGCTGGCCGATATTCTCAGCGAAGTTCAAAAACAACTTCGCAGCGTGAAACTCCAGGCTGGAAAAGCAAGAAACTATCTTCAATACAGTCAAAGGCTCAAAGATCTGCAGGTCAACTATTCACTGGCGGAATTTCATAAAATAAATTCGGAAGGGACAGAGAAAAAAACCGTTCTTAACCGAATGGAAGAACAGTTTGCCGTTATTGCGGCCGATATCGCAAAAAATGACGCTACGATAAGTAACCTCGGCAATAAAATAATAGATACTGAGAACCAGATAAATCAAACGGACAATCGCCTGGTAACGGCCCAAAGCAAGATTGAACAGCAGCTTCAGCGAATTGAATTTCTGCAATCGAGAATAGCGGAGCTTCAGGAAAGAAATAAAACTGCAAGTGAGAAAATCGAAGACCTGCGGGAGCAGAAAAAGCTTTTTGCAGAAGATTTGGTGAAATACGAAGCCGAGCAGAAAAACTGTGAAAGGATGCTTGAAGAAAAAAGTCAGTCTGTCGAGCAGCTTCAGGAAAGCCTTCAGTCAATAAACAAAGAATGCGTTTGTCTTGAAGCGGACCTCGAAGACGAGAAATCGGGCATAATCGACATAGTTAGAATGACGGCACAACTTCATAATGAAGTTCAGAGCATCTGCGTCTATCGAGACAATCTTTCCAGTCAAAAGGACCGTTTGTTCGGTCGGGCAAAATCAGCCCATGAAGAACTTGAAGAACTCTTTACCGTAAAAGCACAACACAACGCCCGCTTAGAGGATATCGAAACGGTACTAAGTGAACTGCAGGAGAACTTGGATTCCAAGCGCAAAAAAACAGAAGAAATCAATAGCCTGCTGGAAGGGGACACTAAACGGCTGGCGCACAGCAAGGAGGCCCGAAGTGCTTTGAGCAGTGAGCTGACGGTACTGACAGATATGGAGAACCGGCTTGAAGGCCTTAACAGCGCAGTTAAAAACATGCTTTCAAACCGCTCAAATAAATTCGATTACATCGAGGAAATATTAGCTAATATCATAGTAGCCGACATCGAATATGCCACGGCAGTAGAGGCGGCCCTTGAGGACCAGACAGACACGCTGGTAGCCAACAATACAGACAGGCTGCTGGCCGATATCGAAACAATCGAAGAGTTCAATGGAAGAGTCAATTTTATATGCTCCGATAGAATAGAGCCTTTTGTTGACAATAGAGACTTGTCGAAAATGCCCGGTGTAAAGGGCAGAGTTGTTGAATTTGTGAAATATGAGAATCAATATGCACCGCTGGCGTGGAATCTCCTCGGTAAAACGATAGTTGTCGATTCAATTGATAAGGCGTTCGAACTTGCTGAAATATTAGGCGACGAATACGCATTTGTTACCTTACAGGGCCAGTTTTACTGTGCGGGTGGAGTTATGAAGCTCGGTCCTTTAGGAAAAACAGCAGGCCTGATATCGCGCAAGAGCCGGCTGCGTCAACTGCAGGACATAATAGCCCGAATTACTGCCGAGATAGCGACCATCGAAGAGCAAATTGATAAAAACCATCAGACAAACGAACATTTAGACAAACTTTGCAAGGATTTGCGAACGGCGATTTACGAGGCCAATACTGAAAAGACGCAGGTAGCCTCAAAGCTTAACGCATTAGAGGACAATATAAAACGGCTAAAAGAAGAGGAACCGCTGATAAACAGCGAAATCGACCTGCTCGAAGAACAAATCGCCCAATCGGTCCAAAAAGAATACAACTCTAAACAGAAACTGGAGGAACTGGAGGCAGTAAACAATCAGCGGGCGACACGTATAAAAGAGCTTGAGACAAGATACGCTGAGCAAAAACAACAGCAACAAAATCAATCAAGTCAACTAACCGATTTGAAGGTTGCCCTGGGGCAAACCGCCGAACAAAACAAGGCACTGAAGCAGACAATTATATCTGTAACAAACCAGATACAGGCAAGTCATACTGCCAGTGAGACGGCACAGGCGGAAATAAAAAGCAGCAGCGAACAGCTGGAACAGGCCCAAATGAACATCCTTAATTGCGAAGCGGTTGTTTCGGAGCTTTTTGTGGAAAAAGAAAAGAGCCAGCAAGGCAGCAGCCTGCTACATAAAGAAATTGAAAAGCTGCTCGAAGAACAAAAACAAACCGAACAGCTCATCCGGCAAAAGCGCTGCGAACAAAGTGAAATCGAGCAGCAAATCAGTCAGCTCAAAATAGAACTCGGTCAATTAGAGGTAAAGCAGCAGAATCTGGCCGAAAGGGTTCAGGAAGAGCTGCAGATGGATTTGATTGAGGCCTTTGAAAACTACGATGCAGATAAGCAAATCGACTGGGACACAATAAGAGAAGAAATAACCGAGCTTCGGGCCAAAATCGAACGGCTCGGCAACGTCAATATAGACGCAATAGGACAGCAGGAAGACCTCGAGAAGAGGAACGAATTTTTAAGCACTCAGGTCGGAGACCTGAACAGCAGCAGAGGTCAACTGCTGCAGCTGATAAACCGGTTAAACAAAAAAAGCAGAGAGAAATTCAGCGAGACTTTTGAGGAAATCAGGCTTCACTTCCAGCAAATTTTCCGCAAGCTGTTCGGCGGCGGCAAAGCCGACATAATCCTCGAAGACGCCGAAGATATTCTCGAAGCGGGGATAGAAATAATAGCGAGGCCTCCCGGCAAAGACACAAGAAGCATATCACTGCTAAGCGGCGGTGAAAAGTCAATGACGGCAATTTCGCTGCTATTTGCGGTTTTCAAGGCAAAACCATCGCCGTTTTGCTTTCTCGATGAAGTTGATGCGGCACTGGATGAGGCGAACAATGAGCGATTCAACCTGCTCATCCGCGAATTTCAGAAAAACTCACAGTTCATAATAATAACTCACGCCAAGCGCACAATGAGTATAGCCGATATGCTGTATGGGATAACAATGCAGACACGGGGGGTAAGCAAAAAGATAAGCGTCAACTTCGACCAATATGACGGCGTAGAACAAGAAACCGTTGCAGTAGCGTAACAGCACTTCGTGATGCGTATAAATACGTTTACAGTTTACGCTTTTTTCATAACTTCAGCCAAAGCCGTCAGCGTTATGTCGATGTCTGCTGAGCTGATGCCGTAATGAGTTACCATTCTAAAATGAGCCGGCCCCAGACCTAATAATTTTATTCCTTTCTTTTCAAGACCTGTTAGAAACTGCTCATCGGTCATTGAACTATCGGTCAGGTCAAAATAAATTATATTAGTCTTAACTTTGTCCGGGTCGATTGATAAACCATCGATTTGAGTGATTCCCTCCGCCAGTTTCTTTGCGTTTATGTGGTCTTCGGCCAGACGCTCGACCATTTCCTCCAGAGCTACAATTCCTGCTGCTGCAATCACCCCTGCCTGGCGCATCGCACCGCCAAGAATCTTTCGTGTACGCCGGGCCTCGATAATAAATTCCTTAGAACCACAAACTAACGAACCAACCGGAGCGGAAAGTCCCTTGGACAGGCAAAACATCACTGAATCAACGCTTCGAGTCAATTCTTTAACATCAATCCCCAAGGCAATCGCGGCATTGAATACACGTGCGCCGTCAAGGTGGAGCGACAGGCCGTGACTTCGGGCAAGGGCAGCCACAGAATCTGTATATTCGGGTTCAAGAACAGCACCGCTGCAACGGTTATGAGTGTTCTCCAGACATATTAGCCGGGTTCGCGGGAAGTGAATGTCGTCGGAGCGAACAGCCGATTCGATATCAGACAATAGTAATTTACCGTCCGGTTGATTGCTGACTATATGCGGATGTATGCCGCCGAGGGCTGCCATTCCCCCCGCTTCATAATAAAACATGTGTGACTGGTCACCCAGAATAACCTCCTCGGCCCTTGCGCAATGGGTAAGCGAGCATATAAGATTGCCCATAGTTCCGCTGGGAACCAGCATAGCCGCCTGTTTGCCGGTTTTTTCGGCGGCAATTTCTTCAAGGCGGTTCACGGTCGGGTCTTCGCCGAAAACGTCATCGCCGAGCTCGGCAGAGTGCATAGCGTCCCTCATTTTGGGCGTGGGTAAAGTTAAAGTATCGCTGCGTAATTCAATTGTCTCCATCAACAATCTCCTGTACAAATACAACAAATTGGGCTATTTACCGTTGAAGGTCGCCTCCATATAAAAATAGCAGAAGGCCTAATTATTATCTTATACCCACCTCTTGATTTGTCTTCAAGCAAATATCGAGACTCTTTTAGTAACTGTCCCAAATTGTGTGGTTGAGGTATAAAAAATAAGCCTCTTTGCCGATGTTTCCTAAAAAACGCAGCAGGGAGGCTAAAATTGATTCGATATATTATTCCTTGGGTCAGCAGCAGCATAAAACTTGAGCAGCACTACCCTGATTGTGGCAGATTTGGTGGAAATATTCACAGGGGCATAAAATATCGCGCAATCAGTGATATAAAAGCAAGTTCAATACCGCAGCGTCAAATGAAATGTCCCTTTCGTAAAACTACCTGGACGATTAGGGCCGAAGACATAGCTGACGGCAAACAGCGAACTGACAGGCTCATTGCCATAGGCGTGATTTTATATATGTTTGGTTTGAGTTATCGTTTTGTGGAGAAGTTTTTCACCTTTTTTAGACTGTATAGGCAGCAAAAGTGCTATCGAAAGGGATGTTGCCCATGCGGGTCAAAAGGCCAAACTTTTGCACTTAAATGCACCTCAAGTACTTGTTCGGATTTTGGGTGTAGACGGCACCGGAGCAAAGATGGGAGAGCAAAGATTTTTTTGCAAAAAATTATATAAATTTTTGAAATTCAGGGCGCGGATTGGCTTTATTTGCGTCCTGTTTAATGAAGATGTACAATAAAGGCGTTAATGAAGAACCTAAAATGACTAACAAAACACTAAGCGAGATAGAACTGCTAAAAGCAAGCCTGCAAGGGAAAACCTCGGCTTTTGAGGTTATCGTAAAGAAATACCAATCCTTAATTTGCGCTATCACATACAGTGCGACAGGAAGCGTTGAAAGAAGCGAGGATTTAGCCCAGCAGGCATTTGTGAAATGCTGGAAGAACCTGGGGCAGTTGAAAGACCTGACCAAATTTAGAGCGTGGCTGTGCAGCATAGCCCGTCATGCAATAAGCGATTCCTATCGGAGGCAAGAAAATGACATTACAAGTAAGGCAATACCCATGGATTCGGTACAAGAGCAACCATCTGAAGATACAGGGCCTGTTGAGGCTGCTATAAGTAAGGAGCGTGAGGCTATTGTTAATGAGGCCCTATCTAAGATTCCCGACACCTTTCGAGAACCACTGATTCTTTATTACCGTGAAAAGCGGTCTTATCGTCAGGTGGCCGACCAACTTGGTTTCTCCGAACACACAGCCAGAAAGCGGATATCACGTGCCCGTAGTTTGCTAAGGGAAAAGGTAGCTTCAGTTGTGGAAGAAACTATCGAAAGAACCAGGCCCGGCAAGATGTTTACGACGGCTGTTATTGCATCTATTGCGGGATTGGCGATAAAAGGTTCCGGGGTCGTAGCAGCCGCGGGTGTTGGAGCAGCTACAACTACGGATGGAAGTGCTACGGGTATCTCAGCAATAATGAGTGGAGTAACAGCCAAGATAATCATAGCAGGTGCGGTAGCAGCCATTTGCGTTGGGGCAGTAGTTATTTTTAAGCATGTGACTAAACCAAGCCCTGAATCGAAATTCTCCCAAGCGGGAATGGCAGTTGAGGAACAAGAAGATGAACGGGATAAGGGTATAGAAAAAGCAATTGAGCAGTTCAGCGATGAAACGGCTGATTTTTCAGCTATTGATAAAGCACAGAGCGATTTAGAAGGTGGGGAATCTCCTGTCGCATCCCCTGAGCCTGTTTCAACTAAGAATGTCGAATATAAATTTGTGCCCAAGGGTATATTAAGCGGGCTAATTACGGATGCCGATACGGGAGAGCCAATAGCTGATACGGAAATTTGGATATCCTGCGGAAGGATTTATCAAACTAAAACCGATGGACATGGTTTCTATACCTTTGATAAAATTGAAAAAAGCGATAATTATGAAATTTCAATCAATTCGTGGGATTATGTTGGGATAGATTTTAATGCAGACCGTCCGCCCACGATTAGCCTTCAAAATGACAAGCAGGTAGTTCGGCATTTTCAACTCAAGAAAGCTTGTATGATTGAATTGACGGTAATTGACGAAGATGGAGAACCGTTAAAAGATGCAAAAATTCACGTCTCTCGATTATCAGATAGTAGAGGTTGGTCTGTAGGAGCAGAGGAAAGCGGAGGGAATGGTAACAAAACCAATGAAGAAGGAGTTGTTTTGTTAGGAGGATTTCCTCCAAACGATACGTACTTTATTACCATCCAGCATTCGTACTGGGTCACAGATGAGAAAAGAAAAAATTACATTATACCCCGATACGACTATGCCCCCGCTGGCATGGAAATATACCTGGACGAACCCAACATAATCGAAATCGTTGAAATGGAACTGCAAAAAGGTCAAACAGTTCGAGGGTATGCTCAATATCAGGATGGAGAACCTGCTGATGATATTAAGATTTCAGCGAAACCGGATTGGTGGCGTATCAACATATCCATTCCTTCGTTTGCGGTGGAGCCTAACGGGTTCTTTACGCTGGAACATATTGTTCCGGGAACCTACAATATACAGGCTCGTATCCTTGAAGGTGATGGATGGTCCGGAAGAAAAGTGTTACAGACACAACTACCACCGAATAATTCGGATATTTTGTACATTGATATACCGTTTAAATCACCTAAAAACCTTGTATCTATCAGCGGGACAATCAAATGGACTGGTGAAAAGAGACCAGGGTATATTGAAATCGATGCGTATTCAGCAGCCTATGGCCATTACTCTACCCGGATATGGAATTTTGAACAGGACACTTTTCTAATCGACCGTATGGAGCCTGGAACTTATCGAATTAAAGTTGAGGGCGATATTCTTGAGCCTGTGACAATTGACAACGTGCAGGCACCGTTGGAGAATTTGGTTTTGGAGTTGACATGTTCCGAAAAACCCAGACTCCATGGTATGGTTGTGGATTCGACGAGTCAAAAGCCTTTGCCAAGATTTGAAGTGCGTGTACGAAAGCTGGAAACACTTCGCGGCCCTAATTACACGCAATCAGACCAATGGTTTACTTTCGAAGGCGACAATGGGACATTCGAGATAGAAGTAGTTGGGCCGGGTATCTATGATGTACAGGGCCGGGCTGAAGGTTACGCACCTGCGTGGAGTCAAAGAGTCAATACAGATCAAAACTCGGCAGTCTCAATCAACCTAACCACCGATGGGGGCAGTATAAGGGGACGAGTTCTGGACGACAATGGCAAACCGATTGACAATGCAATGGTAATCCCTCTTTCCAAAGCTTGTGGCAATTCTTCCCATACGAAATATTTATTTGTTTCCCAGGAGGGAGCAGTCAAGACCAATGGGGCAGGCGAATTCCTTTTAACCGAACTGGCCGCAGGCTATGAGTCTCTAAAAGTTACGCATCCGGATTACACTTTTGTTATTGAAGGCGATATCGAGGTTAAAAATGGGCAGTGTACCGAGAATATTAACATTATCCTCCCAAAAGGCGGTATCATCGAAGGAGTAGTATATAATCAAAACGGTGAGCCGCAAGGCGGAGTTGTCATTCGTGCTCAGACTGAAATGAATTATAGCACAACCTCAGATGACCCGAGTATATTAGGAACGGCTGTGAGTGAGCCGAACGGTTTTTATAGAATAACCGGACTGCCGGAAGAGATTTGTTATTTAATGCAACAGGATGAATGGAACGCCTTCGGAGTTGTGCGTCGTACCGTTGCCCCACAATATGGCAAAAGGATGCATGTTGATTTTGGCGGTACAAATGTACTCACCGGCCAAGTTATTCTTGAAGGAGAACCGCTGGCGAACCAAAAGGTCATTATCTCAAGCCCTTATAGTTTTTATTCGGGCTTTCTGAAGGCTGTTGGCGAGACGGATTCGGAAGGACGATTTGTTTTTATGGGAATCGTTCCCGGGGATTATGGGATATTTTATGAAATGAACCGTCAGAGATCAAACTGGTTTCGGCTGACTGAATTTGAAATGGAATATGGAGATAAGGACCTGGGAATCATTCCAAAAGAGTCTTCGACTTTGTATCTGACAATTCAACAGCCTATTGGTTTTCCATGGGACATTAGCAGTGTATATTTTAAAAGTGAAACACAAGGCTCATCCATAGCGATTCCATATGAAAAAACCATGAACCCCGGTGAGCTTTATAAGGTTGGGCCAGTTACGCCGGGAAAATATTCCATTTCTGTTAATCGTATAGATGGCATAATTTATAACAAACAAATAGAGGTTTCACAGGAAACTGACGAAGTGACTGAAACTATTATACTGCCGGATGGGGATTGCGCAATATATGGAACAATCAGCGATGGCTTTGATTATGTTTTCTTACAGAGTACAGATGAATCGATCCAAGGGCATATTCGCAGAAATGATGAAGGAAGATATGAGATATCACACCTTCCAAGGGGCGATTATTGTCTCGGATTCTATCCGCCTATGGAAGATAATACAATTACTTTTAGTCTCACGACCGAACAGCCATTGGAGATAAATATTGAACCATCACTTTTTGAAGTTCCTGCAGCCGCAGCGCTGGCAATAGTCTCAACCGTATCAGAAACAGGAAAACCGCTCAGTGCTTCTGTATATTTATCTGCAAGTGGAACAATCATTGAACCTACGCATGAGATGGGTTGGCAAAAAATGTTTTTCGCAGCAGCCGGCGACTATCTACTTCATGCTTGCTGTGAAGGGTATCAGGATGCCGAAAAACAGGTGACGCTTAAATCTACTGCACCAGGAGAAATCCCTGTAATAAAGAAAAATCAAATATTGATTCGCTTGAAGCGGTTAAATACCAAATAATGTTAAGTGAACAAAACACTTGCTCCGGAGTGTCGTTTTTTTAAGGAATCGGGTTTTTTATTTTACAAGATATCTCTGGTTCTCGATGCTGCGCGTCGCTACGGTCGAAAGGACTCCTACGGCATAGCTGAAGGGGCAAGCTACAGCTTTGCAGCATGCGAAGCGGAAAAGCAGAGCAGTTGAGCAGTAGAGGTGAAAAGACATGGTTTTAGTCAGCTTTGGTGTTCTCAGTCCAAATGCGCGGTCTTTTTGCAGGGGCATCTGCGATGGTTTTTCCCGCTGCAAAGGCTGTATCTTTTAAGCATTCAACAACAACGCTGGTTTCTTCTCTGTGCTCTCCTTTGCCTTTATCTTTTGGTCTTTCCTACGATTGTTCTGCCGGGAATGCTGCCATTTTTAAAGTGCTTATCGACCCAGCCGCAAGTAACGTTTTCCCGCATATCAAAGTACCTGACATACGGCTTAATATCCAATACGGGTGTTTTGTCCAGTACATCAACTTCGGTGAAGTGTAAGATGTTTTTTTCAATGCGTTCGATTTTTACGACCGACAGGCCGATATGGTTGGGGCGGTGAGGACTTCTTATCGCAAATATGCCGTGAGATTTATCCTCGAGGAAAGGTCTGCCGAGAAGTTCCTGCTTTTTAGACTTATGGAAATAATAGAGAATAATAGCATGGCTGAAACCTTCCAAACTCTTGAGTCCGGGGGCATATTCGTCTTTTAATTCGATATGAGCTGAAACCTGCGGTTTGAATGTGCCCTGGATAGGCATATCTTTAACCTGCTTATAGGGCGAGTGTATTATGCCAATGGGTGCCATTGTAATTTGCTGCATTGATTGTTCTCCTGAGCAATATCCGGATTACTTGCTTTTGAGCTTTCGATAGGCTTTGCAGAAACAGCAGGATTTTTCCATTTTCCCAAGTTTTGCCGCATAAGCAGAGTTTGGCCATTTTCTTGCAATTATGCAAAAGGGACAGAGCTTACAAACAGCTGCGAGAATTTTTGTTTTTGTTTGTTCAGTCACTACAATCTAATCCTTTTACCAACAGGTCATAGCAAAGGCCGGCCGCGTCAAGCGGCTGAACATATATTCATAATAATTTTCATCAAAAAGTCAGGATTAGTCAAATAAGAAATGATTAATAGCTGAAAGCGGCCGTATAGCCGGAAGTTACAGGCGACTATTTTTTGCGTCGAAAATACCGGCAAGCTTATGATGTGAGGGAATCAGCTGCAAGCAGCACCGCCCAACTTTAGTTTAGCGATAATAGAGACAATGATTAATTCTACTCCCAGGAAAAGCGCTATGGCGGGCCCTATAGAAAAATCAAAGAAATATGCAAACAGCAGGCCTATCAAAGAGGCCGATGTGGCTGCCGCCAGGGCGATGAACATTCGCAAGGCCCAGTGTGCGGAAAACAGGGCGGATATTGTGGCTGGGATGATAAGGAATGAGAAAACAGTTACGACACCGGTTACTCTAACAGCGAGTGTGATAACGACTCCGAGCAACGCATAAAATATAAAATCCCACCAGATTACGTTCAGGCCTTTAGCGACAGCGCCCTCGTAGTTTTCCGACACCGTAAACAGGGGTTTTCTGAAGATGGCAAGGCAAAGACCCACGGCAGTGAAGACCACGATGCATAGAAGAATATGCTGCCAGGTTACCCACAATAGCTTTCCGGCGAGCATTTCTTCGGCGTGGGCGTGTCCCGGTGCAATGCCGATTAAGAACATTGCGCCGGCGGCTGTGATTGCATAGGAGATACCAATTACCGCCTCAATTGAGATTTGTACGACTTTTTTTCTGGCTACGGCATAAAATGCAGCAATTAACAATACGCAGGCTAAGGAGAACAAATACGATATCAATGTGTCTTCTTCTGCATCAAAAATCAGATGAGCAGCAATGGAACCTACGGCTGCGACCTGAGCGACGGCGATATCGATGAAAATGACTTCCCTTTTTAGTACGTGGATTCCAAAATAACCAAGTATTGTTCCCATGACCAGGCACATAAGAAACGGCCAGCCAATAATTTGTAGCAATTGCATCATTATTCGTTTCCTTTCGAAGTTAATCTAAAACGAGACAGTACGCTTCTGAGAACCATTGCACAGACGAAGAACAACCCGAGGAACAACACGAGAGTGGGTCCATAGGGGAAGTTCCAAAAATATGAAGAGCTCAGGCCGAGAACACAGGCCACAAAGCCTACACTCCATCCGATTAGAACTGCTTTTGCCCATTTTTTTGTAAACATTGCAGCAGTAGCGGCGGGAATCATAAGAAAAGCATAGGCCAGTAAGACGCCGGCGATAGGTACAATGAGGACTGTGATAATCCCCTGAGTGGTGAAGAAGAGGAAGTCCCAGAGTTTTTCGTTTTTTAAGGTTTGTGGTTTTTCGGCGAGGGTGATGAATGTGCCGCGGAAGATGTAGTGAAAAATCAACAGGATTATATATACAGCAGCCGTCACGCTGACTAAGGGCCAGGTTACCCATAAGAGACTGCCGGAAAGAGTCGTCGTTACATAAGCTTCCGCATCGGGGAGTTTGTCCGTCAGAAGGAGCGAAATAACCAGCGCCATTGCATACAGAATGCCGATGACAGCTTCGCGAGGTATGGCGCGTGTTTTTGGTTTCAGCAGGGCAAGCAGGAGAGAGCCCAATAGAACGGCCACCAAGGCTATCATATAGGAGCCGACGGAGGCGTATTTAAAATGAACAGCTAATGCTGCTAATGCATTGGAATCTGAGAACGCGTATTTGGTGTAAATGCCAACGCCCAAGAGGGCGCCAAAAGCGGCCAGCTGGTCCAGAACCAGGTCGGAAAAAATCAAAGTGCGGCGGATTATGTGAAGACCAAGGTATGTGTGAAGAATCAAGACCACTGCGACTAACGAAATCTGTAATGAAAATAGCTTTATCACCTCTGACATTATCGTTTTCCTTTATAGGTTCGGACAAGTTTTAGCGGATTTTTATTCGCTTACAAGGCCGGTATTCTTAGCAGCTTTTAACAGGCCGTTAATCCAGTAATCGACAAGCTGGAAATAATTTTCTATTCCGGGGGCTCCACCAACGAACAAAGGAACGACAACCGCTTCAGCACCGGTTCTGTTGGCGACGGTTCTGACTTTATTTTCATCGAAGTAATTTGCGGCAAGGATAATACGAATGTTGTCATCATGCATCATTTTGACCAGATTGGTTACGTGCTTTGCGGAAGGCGGGATTCCCGGTTTCGATTCAATCGTAGCGGCCTCTTCGAGACCGAAGAGTTTTAAGAAGTAGCCCCAGTTCTTGTGATAGGTTACAACCGAAGCACCACGTAAAGGAAGCATCTTTTTCATCCAGCCGTCCAGTTTATCAATCAAAGGCTTTCCCTGTAATTTATTTTCCTTTAGAAAGTCAATCAACTTGTCCTGCTCGGCCAAACTGCAGAGTGTTTCTCCTCCGAGCAGCTTAACTAATTCTTCGCCGAATAATCTTTTGTCCATCTCATCCTGCAGCTTTTTTAGGTTTTCTTCATAAAAGGTTTTTCCCTGCGCATCGTTTTTAATTAAGCCGGTAGCGATATTCCAGGCCACCTGCCTGGCATTGATAGGGCTGGTGGTAATGTGCGGATTGCCAAATACGTGCACATCGCCCTCGATTTGTGAAATAACCTGAGGTTTTTCAATCAACTCTATCCCCTGCGATACTGCGACATAGCCGGTTTCACCGCTGCGAACATGTTTGTTGCCGGATCTGTTTACCACTGTAGGCATCCAAAGTTCAAGGTCAAGGCCGGTTGCTATTAGCACATCAGCGTGCATGACCATATTAACAAAGGATGGCTTAGGTCTTATATGGTGAGGGTCCTGGACGCTGTGAACAATGGAATCTGTAACAACCCGTTCGCCACCGATGGCCTGTGCCAGGACGGCGTAGTCGGATAAGGTTGTTACCACTTGCAGGGGTTGGGTTTTCTGTGTGGGCATACGTGTTCCCATACGTGTTCGCATACGTTTTCGCTCTCTGGCGGCGTTTGCATCGTTGAAACATAGTACCGCTAATAAAACGGCGGATATAGTTAATATAAGAAAAGTTTTTCTTGACATTGTAATTGCCTCCTTTTTTCTGTTTTAGTAACGTTCATGCTTATGAGGACCGGCGCTAAAGATTGACTGGAACCAAAGTACATGTTCAGTATTCTCAGTGCCATGGCCGAATGCGTAATCATACTCACAACGAAGCTTGACCCATTCACTTTGCCACCAGGTTATATATGGACCTATTTGCCAGCGATAAGGGTTCTTGGCAGTATATGCCAATGGAACAATAGAAGCGTCAGCATAACTTTTGCTGTCCGGCTTATAGTAGTCTGCTCTAACTCCTATGTCTAAGTTGCGGGCTATTTTTGTCTGCAGATAACTGTAAGCACCCCAGGTTTGCAAATTGTCTCTGCCGGAAGCATCCGGCGCTATAATATCCCGATTTAGAAAGTACAATTCGTTTCGCCATTCCACGTTGCGGTAGAGAGCCTGGTCCGCCGGTTCCCAGAGCACAGAAAGGTCAGCTCCGAATACCTGAGTGCCTAACGTGTCGTGCACATCTTCATCGAGGACACTCCATTTGTCATTCCAGCCGAAGAGGCCGCTCAAACCAAACTCCAGGTAAGTATCTCTGGAAAGGTCCCGGTAATTCTTATAGTGGAAAAGTATGGAAGGGTTACCCAAAGTGTCTCCACCGAACAGACGTTCATTTTCGGTATTTGTAACCTGCAGAGTTAATCCCTGATAGGCACTTCCCCACCTGGGCAATGTCCACTCAATGGATGCGCCTGTTTGGTTTAAACCTTCATCGCCGAAGATTTTTCTTAAGGCCAAAGGATACTGAACCTGGTCGAGTGCATCTTCATGCCATCGGTTGACCACGCCGAACTGCTGGCGGAATCGACCCAGGTCCACGGTGGCGTTTTCGAGCACGGTGAAATGTGTAAGGTAAACCTCTTCCACGTCGACGCCTTCATCACTAATGTGGGTAGTAGCCTTCAATCTCGAGAAGGGGTCGAGATAGGATTGGAAATTCAACTCCAATCCTCTGATTTCTGCATCCGTCCGTTTTCTGGTTCCCGATTGGTGCCTGTAGTGACCTACAAAATCACCGGAAACGCTGATTTCCGGATTAAGCTGTTGCAGGCTCAGCCCGCCGAATTTATAAACAGTTTCTTCAGGTTTTTTCTGTTCTTTTTTTTCACCGGCCAAGCTTTCAGCCAGCTTTCTCAAGCTCTCGGCTTCATCCTGGGCTTTAGGCTCTTTGGCAGCAGGAACAGGTTGTCTGAGTTTGCCGATTTCTTCTTTCAAAGCATTGATTTCGATATCGTGATTTTGTTTCATTTCATTCATCTGCCGCTTCAGTTCGAGAATCTGCTCTTTGAGTTCTAAAAGGTCAGAATTTTCAGTCTCGTTATTTCCGGCAAAAGCAATACCGGATGAACCTATGGTAAAGAAAAACAAAAGCAGGCAGAATATTTTGTTTACTCGCATATTTATATCTCCTTGTTAGCGCTGCAAATTAGCCATAATATTTTATATTTTCCTGATTTTGACCCGTGTTTTTTCTACAGTCTATTGATGAATTGGACGTATCTAAAACTCAGGATTGCACTGGAGGCAGGATATTGACGCTCTGACTCCTGCGTTAAGAAATGGTGATTGATGGAGGCGCCCGTAAGCTAATCGAACAGGCCCACTCATCATGATTTACGACAGCCGTAAAACGTGGTAACGGCAGGGGAATAATTCGAATATCCGAGATGACTAAGGCCCAGTTATAGTTCACTTCGGTTGAGTTAGAGTTGTTTAAAAACTTACAGGCAGGGCAGAGATCGTTGTGGGATATGAAGTCTGTGGTGTCTGTAGTTTTTTTCCCAAAATGACAGTCTTCAATATGAAACAGATCGATTGCGGAGGTCACAAACACATATACAACAACTATCACAACCGACGCCGTATGGTAGGTCTTGAAGTGTTTTTTCGAAAAACCATACATATTCAGGTTGCCTTTGCTGGTTTACCATCCATTAAAAACGCTCTTACATTACAGGATTCTACACACACCAGTAGGATGAGTCAACATCCAATTTGCGGAAAATATCTGCACGTTATCAGAAGAACTTTTTAATATTTGCCGACGGGAAACAGGTATTCTTACATGTCTGGGAACTGCCGGAAGAACTTGAAAAGGAAATTGCCAGGCTTGTTAACTGGTATAACAAATCCAGATATCATGAAGCTGTAGGTAATTTGGCGCCTAATGATGTTTACTATGGCCGGCGTGAAGAAATTGAGGAAAGAAGAAAACAGTTAAAAGCAAAAACAATACTTGAAAGGAAAAGAATTAACTGTAAAATCATCGAAGCCGGAGTTGAAATCATCTCCTAATTTAAAGACAGATTTGCCTCATTTTTGCTGAAGACATACAGTGGCTTGACGATATTGTCAGTACCTGTAAGCAATTGTAACCGGACGGGTAAGGCTGTTGTGTATGCTGACGGCAAACAATTGGGATTATATGAATAAGTTATGTTGCTTCGGCAAAGACAAACATTGCGCGTAAAGCTGAAATATAGTGGTTAATTGATTCCCTGTAATAATTAAGTTATTTCAGGAGGATATTCCATCCGACAAGCTTTTTGATTATAAAGGTTTTATGAAATCGGGGTGATAGGATTTGAACCTACGGCCTCCTGCTCCCAAAGCAGGCGCTCTAGCCAAGCTGAGCTACACCCCGGCAATTCGGTGTTTTTATAAGAACGTTATTATAAAGTTGTCATTTCAATCGAAAAAACACGAATAATTTGCATTAAATAAAATATTCTACACAAAATAGTTCACGGCTGCAATGAAAACTGTATCGCTTTTTAGCCCTTGAAAAGGCTATTTTGGCAAAAACTGCTTGCATTTTTACATTGAATAGGATACAATTACATCGTAAGAACTGTTTTTTAGCTCATGAGAAACAGTAAAAAAATGAGACAAGGAATCGAAAGACGTTGGCTTCTGTCGGCGTTTTTATTTCTGTTATTGCTGTTTCTGTAGATGATAGCTGGCAGATTTGGCTCACCGGCGAGAAGCCGGGGCGAATCTGCAAACCGGCAAGAAGGGAGATATTTTAGTAATTCCGGTTTAGCTTGAACGTGGCAGCTACGGGATTGTGATGGTTGATACTGTCGCCCAGGACTATGTGGATTTACAGGTTGAGCAGCAGGGGCTTCAACCAGAAACGGCTGGAGCTTTTGGCGGCAAGAAGCTGGAAATATGACAGATTTCTACAGCATTACAGCACGGCAGAGCCTAAGCCGTAGCAGGTAAAGAAGATTATGGAAGAATTTGGCAAACTGGCAGAACAAAACCAGCAGGATTCTATTATAAATATTTTGGAAATAATTGGGCCTAACATCGCCCATTTGGACGATTAAGTATAATAAAGTTTTTTAAGGATTGTCAAAAAAGTTAAAAAAGGTAATCAGGCAGGAATTTAACCTGCAGGAGGATAGGTAATTATGGCTGGTATGTTCTACTCATTACAGGAAGTTGTTGACAAACTTCAAAAAACAGAGGAAGAGATAAAACAGATAGTCCGGCAGGGCAGGTTGCGAGAGTTTCGGGACGGCCCAAATCTCCTGTTTAAGGTTGATGAAGTCGAAGCCCTGATGGCCGAAATTGCTGCTGCCGCTCCTGAGGAGCCGCTTGAACCGGAGCCGCTGATGGAAGAAGAGCCTTCTGTAACTCCCGAAGAACCGCCGGTGCTTGAACCGGAGCCGCTGATGGAAGAAGAGCCTTCTGTAACTCCCGAAGAACCACCGACGCCGGAGCCCCTGATGGAAGAAGAAGTCGTTTTAACTCCTGAAGAGCCGCTGGAACCGGAACCCCTTATGGAAGAAGCTGTTATAACTCCCGAAGAACCCCAGATGCCTGAAGAGCAGGGTCTGGAGGAGGAAATTTCACTGGCTCCGGAAGCGACCGAAGAAGTGCATGAAGAGCTACTGGCAGAAAGCGAGATGCTCGCAGAAGGCAAAATGCCTGTTGAAGGCGAAATTCCCGTAGAAAGTGAGATGGCTGGTGCCGAAACCGCCATAACCGACCAGGAAATCGACCTTCTCAGTGAGACCGAGAGCACTTATCAGCCCGCAGATGATACAATGGCTGAGACCAAAATTACACCTGATGAAGCATCTATTTCGGGGACGGGAGAGATACCTATGGTCGGCTCAGCTGCTGGCGAATCGCCCTTGGTGGGCTCAGGCTCGGGTGAGGCTTCACTTGAGGAAATCGAAGAGGATGTTAATCTCGACAGTTTCGGCAGCGGTTCTGGGTTATTGGACCTCTCGTTACAGGCTGATGATACTTCATTAGGCGGCATTCTCGATGAAATTTACACTGCTGAAGGGGAAGAGGAAGCGGCCGCTCCCGAACCAGAAGCTTCGGCGATGGAGGTGGCGGCAGAGACGGAAGAAATACTCGCAGAAACACCACGCCCCGGGCTGGATGCAGCGGTTATGGCAAGGGCATACATTGAGCCGGAACCTGATGCGTTAAGCAATGCCTTGGGATATATGCTGTTTTTACCGCTTCTGGCGGTGATTTATTCCTCTATTATCGTCATTGCCGGATATAGAGGCGTAATACCTTCGATTCTGGCTCCTATACAGAAGTATATTTTGTTCATTATGGGAGGGCTTGTTGTAGTAGCGCTTGTTATTGTTGGTATACCCCTTATGCAGAGTATGGGTGGGGCCAAAGCCGGCGCCAAACCTAAGGTCAAAAAGGAAAAGAAACCTAAAAAGGCGAAGGCTAAAAAGGGAAAGAAGGCCAAGAAGTAAAAAAGCCGAGAAGCACCTTCCATCTGGTACGGAGTGAAGCGTTGATTTTGGGTTTGTTTTGCCGGAGGGTGAAGTGATGTTTCATTTCTATAATTCTTTGTTTTAACAGAAGTTACGTTCATTTCGGTATTTTTGAGATTGGGTTTGATTGGGTTTGTTTTTCAAACCGGCAAAGTAGAGGTTTCTGCTTGTAACAGTTTGTCAGATAAAGGTTTATGTTCATTAAATTGTTTGAAAAATTGGGTTTGTTTTTACAATTCGTGGTTTGTGGATCGTGGTTCGTGATTCGGTAAACATTTAAGAATCTTCTACATATCTACAGCAACATTTTTTTTAGGAGGGTAGAAAAATACCCTCTCTATAATTAGACGAACTTGCGCGTTTCGGTAGAAAAATTGTGGTATTCAAAAGGCGTGAAAGTTAGTAAGTACTTATTAGGAAAAGGGTAAAAAAAATTTTGGAAAAGTTCAATTTTTCATCTGCATACTTGCGCAAATGGAACGATTTTTTGCAGCAACAGCAGTGAGTATAAAGCGGGAAAAGAGGGAGGATTTTTTGAAAAAAAACGAAAAAAAAACGACAAAAAGTTCAAAAAAGTTAAAAAAAAGGGGGGAAAAGAAGAAAAATTGGAAAAAATGACTCGTTTTATTGTGTGTTTTTTGTAAAAGTTGCATGGTGTTTTCAATTCGTGCTAAAATGCCGCGTGGTCCCCTGTTGCTTGCCAAGATAGAAACTGCCCGGGGGTGACAAATCTGCCGGAGTTGGTGGAGGGTGGGTGAAATGTTAAAATGGGTAAGATGGGTAATTTAGGGAACTTTGTTTAGGATATACAGGGGAAGGGGGAAAGTGCCCCGTACCACGTAGGGTACAGGGTAAAATAACCGGCGTATAAATTTTGGGGTAAAGAGGAAAAAATGGGGCTTTTAGTGGAGAGGATATATTGGATATTTTTGGCTTGACAAGGTTTTGATGATTTTGCGTCAATGTTTTTCAAATGGCAGAATATTGTGACACACCTCAATCGAAAGAGAGGAGCAACGGGGAATACAAAGTATGCCTAGATGAAAGCGCAATATTACGTCTACTCGACCAGAAATTTATCGAAGAACGAGACTATTTACCTACCAGCCAGTGATCGGTTAGTATTTTGAGGTCATTTAGGTCAACACTACCGGAAAAGTCAATATCAATTCCAAAGCAATCGTAAGATATTAACCAGCAGTTGACAATTTCGAAAAGATCGTTTTCGTCGACATTGCCGTCATCGCTTAAGTCGGCCCGGCTGCAATTACCACAATTAAACTCATACCATTGTGCGGCAATTATGGCCAGGTCTCTGAAGTTGATATCACCGTCCTCAATTATATCGCAAAGATTACACTTTCGAGGACACTCTTGCAACCACTTAGAAGACAGTACTGCAAAATCGAAAAAATCAATCTCATACCAGCCGGTAAGATTGACTCGTTCCCACACCTGTTTCGGATAACTAAAGCCGTTATTAATTACCCAGATGTCATTTGCACCATTTGCTGTTTCGGTGACAAAATCCCAGCCATAGCCGGTAAAAGTGCTCTCCAGCCGCATCAGATCGGTACTCATGCCGTATGAGTCATTGCATCCGGAACCGGTTCCGCACATATTAATCTGTTCGCTTAGATTAACGTCCCATACGCAGGAGGAAACGCTTCCGCTGTTGTTTCCAACAAGACCACCCACATTTGTTACTCCACTCATCAAGCAAGCAGCATAAGCGTACTCAGTTTCAGTTGTGATTTCGCTTGTTCCGAGGAGTCCGCCAACATTTTGTTCGCCATCGACATTGCCGATCATATAGCAATTGCGGATAACAGAGTTACCTTGATTGCTGCCCACAAGTCCGCCTACATCTTGTTCACCTTCTACATTTCCTTCAAAAAAACATGTTTCAAAGAAAGTCTCGTGGGTGTCCCCTGCTAAACCACCCGTCATGTCGGCACCTTGAACGTTTGAGATTACCTTACACTTATAAGCGTTGGTCCACATTGACCGACCAATCAATCCGCCAACCTGGGCGTAATTTCCACTTATTTGAGCTGAGGTACGGCATTGTGATACAGTTGCATATCTGGTTACACCTGCAACTCCTCCTACGAATTGTACACCTGAAACACTTCCGGCTATAGAACAACCGATAATTTTAGCAGAACTGTTTCCAATCCAACCCGCCACTCCCCCTATACTGTAAAAAGTTCCGCTAATGGTGTTGTCAAGATTGCAATTGCTGATATTGCCTCTGAAGCTCCGCCCAACCAATCCTCCTATATATGCACGCCCAGATATGTTGGCGTTGACATAACAATCGGAAATTTCATCGTAAGAGCTATAGCCGACTAAACCGCCGACTGATTCTTGACCCTCTACATCACAAGTGCTGAGGCATCCAAATACCTGGTCCTCATTATAACCGAGTAAAGCGCCAACTCTCTCTGTACCTGAGACCAAACCACCTTGAATTGTACAATTCACAATACGGCCTCTGACCATAGTACCAGCCAGAGCACCTACATATCTGTTGGCTGTAACGTGTGGGTTTATCATTCGGAGGTTGCGAATTTCGGCACCTTCCCCGTCTATTCCTTTGAAAAGGCCGATTACGTTTCTACCTGAGTTAGTATATGTAAAATTAGATATGGAACGATAGTTGCCGTCGAAAATTCCAGAGAACGATACATATGTGTCTCCTATGATATGAAACTCGCTACCAGTATAACCAATAAGATTGATATCGTCCATAAGAATAAAGCAACTGTTCCAAAAGTGCGGTGACCTTCCGATACGATCCATCTGCTCTGCGGTCCAGATTTCATATGGGGCTTGGGGCGAGCCGTCACCGCCCCCAAAAGAAGGCTCATATTCAATTTCTAGATACGGGATTAGGTTGGAATCGGAATTTTCTCGACTTGCAAATGTTGCTGTCTGATTATAATTATAACAGGCAATGACAACTGTAATAGGCGTCCCTTCCATGTGAAGTTCCTGAACACTTTCGGTAATTGTCCAGAAATTGTCACCCAGATATACATTGTTTACTTCCTCGTAATAAGGTTCAACATAAGGTGCATTATTCCAGGTAATGTCGTTTTCGTCCCAAACTTCATATACATAAGAAGTCCCTATTATAAAAGGTGAATTGGGCGGGCTTACATCCATAGCATATAGATGAAGGTGTGCAGAAACGATGTATTCATTAAGTGGGATCTCAGAAAGATCAAATGCTATGTAGATGTGGCGAGTGTCAGTAGCCGAGTATTTGGTAATAAGCGTTTCTTCATAGCCGAAATTAGCGTTCGGCTCCTCGCTGCTGATAAAAGCGTCATCGGTAGGAAATAGAGAGCAGATAGTCCCGCCTTGTATGGGGGCGCAAACTAATAAAGAAAAGAAAAGAAGGAAAAATGGGAATTTTTCATCCAACTTTGACCTCGTCAAATATTGTCTATTTATGAAGTTATAACATCTAGGACTTTTCTCTTTACCTCTTTAATAATATAAAAAAAACTTTGATTTGTCAATAACTTTCGTTTTTAGAGGCTTAATCCAGGTATAAATTTCCGATCACGCAGAAAGGCAAATCAACTACATAAATTATAGCGAAAATGTGCGTTTTTCACGGAACTGTCCGGAAATGCCGCTGTTTTTCACCGACCTTCATATCGAGACAACAAAGAAAGAATAACTATTTTCTTAAATTACATACATCCTGTTGTTTTCAATTATTCTGTAGGGTTGATCGAGAAACATCCCGAGCGTATTTTGCAGCGA
>Ga0272442_10002729_pt1 | contig 25304 bp, 17 predicted proteins | sample SSMForm2O_FD_200262 | JGI IMG/M metagenome (GOLD analysis project Ga0272442, IMG submission 200262) | Marine sediment archaeal communities from Little Sippewissett salt marsh, Falmouth, MA, United States - SSM-Form-2O | ecosystem: Environmental > Aquatic > Marine > Wetlands > Sediment ... | reverse complement strand
TGAAGATGAATTCTGCACACCCGTACCGATTGGCCCTGGCAGGCGGGTGGGGAGATCACAACTTTGTCAATTTCCTGGCGGATGGATATGTCGTTGTCGTTCAGATAAAACCCACGGTCACCTTGCATGATCGATGCGGGATCTGTTCCAGCACGCGAAAAATCCTGATGAAGAAGTACCCGAAGGGCATTCCCGGGAAAACGGACCGGTACAAACTGGCCGCGGACCTGTACTACTGGGAAAATGAGCGGAAAGTGCCCATTGGAGGGTCCCAGGATGCATACGGCTCAGTGTATCCCGGTTTTAACCTTCTGCACTACGATTTCAGGCATCACAACGGCGTGCTCCCCAAAAAGGTAACCTCAATTCTGGATCGGCGCACAGCGAGGTGGTTTGAACGCAACTTCTGGATCGTGGAGTGTGTGGGACCCCGTCCTCGCGGATACAATCCCTTTGACGGGGGGCGATTTGCAACCCAGCGTGTCGTGAGTCAATTGGGACAGTCCGGGCAAGACTGCTTCACCGCCATTAAGAACAGGGATGTGGCCGCCCTGGGCGATTCGTTCAACTGCTGCTCCAGTGCATGGCGCAAAATGCTGCCCGCCATTTTTGAGCATCCTACCATCAAGGTCCCGGTCATGAAGAGATTGCGTCACTACCAGGGCCGGCATGCAGGCGCCATGCCGTCGGGCTGCGGTGTGGGGTATATTTACGTGGCCTCCTCCGAGCCCGTTGAAGGCGGATTCCAGGTAAAGGTCAATTTGGAGTAGGAGAAGGGCATGCTGAGCGACTGTTGTTATGCGGTGGTCATGGCCGGAGGTGCCGGCACACGGCTCTGGCCGTTGAGCACGCAGGATTGCCCCAAGCATTTGCTAAGGTTGTTCGATGGCAAGTGCCTGATCGAATTGACGGTGGAGAAACTGAAGGGCCATATCCCTGACGACCGCATCGTCATCTTGACGAGTGTCAATTACAAGGAGTTGACACAGACAACACTCTCGCACATACCGCCGGAGAATTTTATCTACGAACCCTGTGTGCGTGACACGGCAAGCGCGATAGGTCTGGCCGCAACTATCCTGAAACAGAAATGCGAATCCGCAACCATGATTGTGCTGACCGCGGACCAGATCATCGAGCCCGCGGATCGATTCAACGCGGCGATCGCCCACGCGACCCGCTTTCTCGAGTCACACCCCGAGAGACTGGTGGCCTTCGGGGTAGAGGCCGCCTCCGCAAACACGCAGGTCGGTTGGCAGAAACTGGGGAGGGTCCTGGAGTTTTCGGGTTGCGAGGTCAGAAGAATCGATGCGTTCACGGAGAAACCCGATCTGGCCACAGCACAGCGGTATATGGATGAGGGCGGGTATTGCTGGAATTCCGGGCAATTCGCCTGGAAAGCGGAGACGATCCTGAAGGAAATCGGCACGCACCTGCCCGAGGTCACACCGCTTCTCAGGGAAATCGGAGCCGAGTGGAATACCCCGTCCCGCGACCGGGTCCTGGACCGTCTGTTTCCACAGATGCCCAAGGGGTCCATCGACTACGAGGTCATGCAGAAAACCGACAACGCCTGCAGCTTATGCCTGCCCTGCAGTTGGGAGGACATGGGTACACACGCGGCGCTGATCGAGAGAATCGGCACCAAACAGGGGACGAACGTCGTTTCGGGCGGAGCTCTTACCCCAGGAACCGGAAACAGAATACTGAATCATACGGCTCAGTCCGTGGTGGTGGCATGCGACAACACGGTCGTGGTGGTGGCGAACAACACGGTGTTCATAGGAGCAGCGGACACGGATATGAAGGCGCTGGTGGAACGTGTGGCCCGGCAGGCACCGGAGCATTAGGAAGAGCGAAACGGATATGGACAGCCGTATTTCAGTGATCGACACCGTCAGCAGCCACTTCGAGTGAATGGCGGTCTTCTGTTTGATCCTGCATTAACCCGATGACGGGGATTATGCAATGACTCGTAACACAATCGTATGCTGTGCCTTATTCGCCATGACGAATTCCGCCATTGCCGTGGACTCTGTATTGCGGCAGCCAGACAGGCCCGAGCCGGTGGCTTGGTGGACGTTTGATTCGGCTGGCGATGGCACAGTGATCGACGGTGCGGCTGATCGGGATGATTGCGTCGAGGGCAACTTCAAGCTACTACGCGGCGCTGTCGGAAACGCTCTACTATTCGATGGATTCACGACTGTGATCGACCGACGGGCCGCCGATGCGCCACGCATCAGTGGCGACTTCTCGGTTGAAGCGTGGGTCGCTCAGGGAGCCTATCCCTGGAACTGGTGCCCGATCATCACCCAACAACGGGATGAAAAGGCTGGTTATGCCTTCAGCGTCGGACCGCGCGGTCAGATTCGGCTTCAGGTGGCCATCGACCGTGCGTGGCAGGATTGCACCAGTGAAGATTGGCTGGTTCCACTTCGCAAATGGACCCACATCGCTGCTACGTTTGAGGTTGGCAAAGGTATTACGCTGTTTGCCAACGGCAAGAACGTCGGCGTACTCGAATTGAAAGGTCAAGTAACCTTCGCTTCGGCCGTCGATTTGCGCATCGGCACCAACCACACCCTGATGAAACCCTCGAACATCCACCGCGAGCATGGCACCGTCGCGTCATTCTGGTGTCTCGACGGCGCGATCGATGAACTGAAGATCCACAACCGGGCAATCTTGCCGATAGAAGTCGCCGAGACGTTCGCTGCCACGACCCCGGTGCCCGACTGTGAGATCCAACCGCGTCGGATGCCTTCAGGGCCGAAGGGGCCCGCGCGGTTCGGCGCGGTTTACTGCAAACTGGAGTATTACGAGCAATGGGACGCGCTGTGGCGGGTCGATGAACATCCAGACGTGCTGATCCGCTTCGATCAGACGCCGGTGCGAGTGGTCTTCTGGCGCGGAAGCCGCTACTCGCCCGCCTGGGTCACCGACCGGGACCAGTGGATGGCCGACCAGAGCGTCGAGGCGTGGAAGACCGGCAAGGAAGATACCGACGGCTGCTTCGAACACATGCAGGATCGACTCTGTCGCTACAGCCACGTGCGGATTATCGAAAGCCACGACGCCCGAACGGTTGTCCATTGGCGGTACGCGCCGGTCAGTTCGAAGAACAACCTCTGGAATGTCGACGAGAAGACAGGCCGGGCCTGCTGGGTCGATGAGTATTACACGATCTATCCCGACGCCATCGGTGTGCGGAAACCGACCTGGAAGACGGGAACGCTCGGCCGCCCACGCCAGTTTCAGGAGTCGCTCCCGTTTACGAACCCCGACCAATACAACAACGATGTGGTCGAGAAGGACTTCTGTACGGTAGCGAACATGCAGGGCCAACAGTTGACACTTCGCTTCGTCGAAAAGCCTGCGAAGGAGTTGGAGGGCGTGCCGGAGGCGTTGACGATCCAACGCTACAACTTCCGCTCTCCGTACGATCCGGTGATTATCTACGAGCCCGCTAATCGCATGCACTATGTCAAAGACCGCGACCTTCGTGGTTACGAAAGGCCCGGAGCATGCAACCACTGGCCCGTTGGCCAGGCTCGCTGCGACGGTCGCACCGTGCAGGCGGCCGATCGCCCCACGCATTTCCTGGGCTTTCCCATCTCTTCGCCGCCGGTCCACGAAGAAGGAGGTCGCACTTGGTGGAACGGCATCTACGGCATGACCGACTTGCCGATGGAGAAACTGGTGACACTCGCCAGAAGCTGGAATTATCCGCCCCGACTCGAACTGAGCGATGGCTTCGAAGACCGTGGATATGATCGGGAGCAACGAGCATTCGTGCTGAGTTGCGCGGGTCCCCCAGCCAGCAAACTGACGATTCAGGTCGCCGCCGGCGCGGATAATCCCGTGTACAACCCCGCACTCGTGATCTTCGGCTGGGGCACCTCCGGTGCGACGCTAACGATCGACGACGAAGAAATTGCCTGCGGTCCAAAACTCCGAGTCGGCCACCGACACGGACTCGAGGACTCGGACCTGATCGTTTGGATAGAGCACGAAGCAACCGAGCCGTTCGAGATGACGTTGACGCGCCGTTAGACAGCAACGAAGGCGGGGAAACCGAACGCCGCAAGAAATACCAAGGTAGAAAGGAAATACTTATGAAACACCAAACCTGCTCCCTCATGACGATGGCGCTGGCTGCCACACTCTCTTTGCACGTGGCTTCATCGGCAGCTTCCAGGTTCTTGCCGGTTCCAGATCGCGGATTCATTAGTTCTCAACCAGCAAAAACGTGGGAGGAAGGTCTCATTTGCGGCAATGGCACGATTGGCGCCAATGCCCTGAGCCGCCCGCTGAACGAACGGGTGATCTTTTCTCATGAACGTTTGTTTCTGCCAATGGGTGCTCCGGTCATGCCTCCTGATCAGTCGGTTCGCTTGTTCGAAATCCGACGGCTCATTGACAAAGGACTCTACAAACAAGCCTGCGAACTTCAAGCCAATCTCTCGGGACAGGATGGCTTCATGTACCCGGACTACTACGTTCCGGCCTTCGACCTCACCATCCGCACGCAGGCGAAAGGCGAGATCCGTGACTACGCCCGTTCGGTGGATTTCCAGACGGGCGAGACGACAGTGCATTGGGCGGACGACCGAGGCGTCTTCGAACGGCGCATGTTCGTCTCACGCCCGGCGGGCGTGGCCGTATTGCTGCTTACCGCACCGAAAGCGGCGCTCGACTGCCGATTTGCGCTGGAACCGCGGGAACCAAGCGACGAGTTTAATGCGGATTCCGACATCAACAAACGCTCTGACCAAGTCTTCAAGGAACACGTGTCCGATATCAAGAGCACGGCGGGCGACTTCGGGCTGATGTACAGCAACCGGTTCACCAAAGCCTACCCGGGCAGCATCCACGCGTTGGAGAGTTACGCACGGGTCGTGGCCGTGGGAGGAACGAGCGAACCGCAGGACGACCGTGTGCTTCGCGTTACCGGGGCAGACCGCATCCTGCTGTTCGTCGACATCCGTTTGCTCTACGATCCCGCGAAGTCGGCGATGGAGGAAATGAAACACGTCCTCGAAGAGATTCCCGCTGACTATGCCGGCCTTTTGGACCGGCACGCGAGGATCCACGGCGAGATGTTCAATCGGATGCGTCTGGACCTCGGCGGCGGCGCCGACCACAGGCGGACCACGGAGGAGTTGTTGGAGCTATCGAGCTACGAAAGGATGAACCGGGCGCTGATCGAAAAAGAGTTCGATGCCGGCCGCTATAACATCATCTCCAGTACCGGCGAGTTGCCTCCGACCCTCCAAGGACTCTGGGGTGGAACCTATGTTCCCGGCTGGGCCAGTGACTTCACCCACAACGGAAACGTACCGTCAGCCATCGCCGCCAACCTGATGGGCAACATGCCCGAACTCATGCTGGCCTATACGTCATACATCGAGTCGATTGTTCCGTGGCTGGAGATCAACGCGAAACACCTGTTCGGGGCCCGCGGCGTCGTGCTGCCATCGCGCTCGACGACCCACGGCTTCAACAATGCTCTGAACCCCAATTTCGCCGGCGGCATGTGGGTTGGCGGAGCCGGCTGGGCCGCCCACTTCTTCTACGACTACTACCTTTACACGGGAGACCGTGAATTCCTCGCAAAGCGCGCCCTGCCGTTCATGGAGAGGGCGGCCGCGTTCTTCGAGGACTATTTGTACGAAGGGCCAGACGGAAAGTGGATCTTTTCGCCAACTCAGTCGCCAGAGAACACGCCAGGCAACTCAAACTCGCAAGCGTCATTCAATGCCACGATGGACGTCGCCGTGGCCAAGGAACTGCTACGCAACACGATTGCCGCCTCCCGTGAACTCGGATGCAACGAGGACAAGATTCCCCTCTGGCAGAAGATGCTGGAGAAGATGCCAGAGTACATGATTGACGACAACGGCATCATCAAGGAATGGTTGACGCCGCGGCTTGAGAACCGAGACAACCATCGCCATTGCTCGCAACTCTACCCGCTGTTTGATGGCATGCCTGAGGAGATCGCACAGAGTTCTGAACTGCAGGCGGCATTTCGCAAGAGCATCGAGTACAAACTCGACAGGCACTGGAAAAACAATCAGCGTGGCTTCATGTCGTTCGGATTGGTGCAACTCGGCCAGGCAGCCACCAGCCTCGGGGAAGGGGAACTCGCTTACCATTGCCTCAAGCATCTGGTGAACCGATTCTGGCTGAGCAACTTGGCCTCGATGCACAATCACCGCTCGCTGTTCAATATGGATATCAGCGGCGGCATGCCGGCCGTGATCATCAAAATGCTGGCAGCCTCGGAACCGGGCAGAATTCAACTGCTGCCCGCTATTCCGAAGGTCTGGCCGACGGGAACGATTGAAGGCATCCTGTGTCGCGGCCAACTTGAGATCAAAAGCCTTCAATGGTCTCCCGGTAGAGTGTTGATCACTCTTTGGACGCCGAGAGAACAGACGATCGCGCTGGAGCTGCCGGTGGCCGTAAGCCGCTTCATCGTGAAGAAGGGTGATGCCACTGCGAAGAAGGGCAGTACCCGAAAAGGTCTCATCATCAGATTGCCCGACCAACAGGAGACCACTCTGGAGATCAATACAGATTGATTATCGCAACGGTACTGTCATATTTGATCGGGAGCCACAAGAGGCGCACTTTGTACCTGTTATACGCATTAGGAAAAATCCTCGCGCGTCTGAGCGTTTGTCATCCTGAGCCGTAGGCGAAGGATCTCGCTATCGAAAAAGAGGCTCGTTCCGGCCGCAGGCCAGATCCTTCACCTCGCTACGCTACGTTCAGGATGACATGCCGCCCAAGAATTTATCAGAATTCGTATTAAGGGGCTGTGGGACAACCTTCGCAGCGGCGGAAACGCTCGGTGAAGAGGATGCCATGCGGGACACGGATGGTACATTCCTCATTCCGGCTTACGGATTGAAATAGACGCGTTCCATCTCACGCCATCCGGTTTCGCCTTCAAGGGGGACCTGCATTGGGTCACAGACCTTCAGCCACTCAATATTCCGGGGCTCTTGGGCCAGCTTCGCCATGTCCGCATCGAAGTCATCACCGGTATGCTCGTAGTATCCGAATTCGTACCATTTACCGTCGATCTGCGTCAGGAAAATGGAGAAATTGTGCATATGATACTTATTCAATAGATCGCGGACCCCCGGACGGCCGTCTGCATGGAGTCGCTTGTACTCTGCGATTTTGTCAGGCTTGATGCCGACCACCATCCCCACCCTCTTGATGTTCTTGTTAACGACATATCCCCTTGGCTGCTGCACGCAGCCCGAGACAATCAGAGCTCCAGCCATTGAGGTCAATAATACGATGAATACGGTCGCTTTCATGGTAACGCTCAATCGATCGGGGGCCGATGGTAGCGCTCGATCTTGAAGACGTAAGCATGCTTGCAGGGCTTTTTGTCGGGAGTCTCAATGACGAGCCCTTTGCGTGTCAGCTTCCAGTCGAGCTTCCTGCCGTCGCCGAGCATTGTGATGCGCTTGATTTCTTCTTTGTAAAAGCCCGGGTAACGGGGCCCTTCATCTTCCACGATTGCAAACGTCTCGCCGTCGTATGTTCCTTCAAGCTCAAGATCTTCCACCACTATGAATACTTCCTGTCCTTCCTGTTCGTACTCGCCGTCGGTGCCTTCGCCGGCCAGGCCGCCTGAGACACGGAGCTTGCCGTCGGCCTTGAATTCCCACGTGTACTCCGTACCATCGTCCTCTATAGTAAACGTTCTTTCTGCCAGAGACATAGCTTCATCTTCTTCGTTGCCCTCATCGCCTGGGTCCTCGTCAGCGGGTTCGTCTTGCTCGTCCTCGTCTTCGTCACCCTCCGCGCGCAGAGTCTCGATTACGGCTTCTTCGCCGGGCCAGGCGAGGAACGTGGCGTAGAGCACGTCGCCCTTGACGGTGAAGCGGATATCCTTGTTGGTGTACACGGTATCAGCTTCATTGAAGCCGATTTCAGTGGCCCGGCCGAGGTTGGTCGGGCCCTCGCCGGCAATGAACCAGGGGCTGGTGCCGTAGATGGCCTCGCCGTTCACGTCAAGCCAGGCACCTATCTCAAGGAGCAACTCGCGGGCGCCGTCGGGGATGGTGCCGTCGGGCTTGGGTCCCACGTTGAGCAGCAGATAGCCGTTCTTGCTGACCCGGTCCACCAGGTTGTCAATCAGTCGATCCGGCGTTTTGAAAGTCAGGTCGTGGGCATACCCCCACGCGCCGCGGTCATCGACAGTAGAGTCGGTGATCCACTCATGATACGTTATTTTGGGCTCCTGGCCGAGTTCCAGGTCGCGGACACCCGAGCCCGGCACAAGGTCGTTGCCCTTATAGGTAACGACGACCTCTTTGCCCCTGGCCTCGGCGTCGTTGTAGTAATAGGCGAGGAAGTCCTTGACGTAGCCCTCGGGAATCGAATCGAGAGCGAAGTCAAACCAGATGAAATCGGGGCCGTACTTGTCGATGACCTCGATAATCTTGCCGTACCACTCATCCAGGAACTCCTGGTTGCGCATGGCGCCTTCGGCGTGGGGCTGGCCGTAGAGGCCCGAGTATCTGGGGTCGCCGGTATCGTAACGCTTGTCCCAGACGGGGAAGAAGAACCAGTTGGCGGCGTGATGAAACGCGGTGACGAACTTCATATCGCGCTTCCTGACGGCGGCGGCGAATTCGCCGACGATGTCGCGCTTCGGCCCCATCCTGGCGGCATTCCAATCGGAGTAGTTCGTGTCCCACATGGCAAAGCCATCGTGGTGCTCGGCGACCGGACCGGCGAACTTCGCCCCGGACTTCTCGAATAGCTCAGCCCACTCGTCGGCGTCGAATTTCTCGGCCGTGAACTTCGGAATCAAATCCTTGTAACCGAATTCAGGCGTCAGTTTGCCGAAGTTCTTCTCGAAATGCCGACGCGCCTCGCCCCCGGGTTCCCTGTAGAGGGCGAATGAGTACCACGTGGTGTTCTCGCCATAGGCATGCACGGCATAGGGCCCCCAATGGGTGTAGATCCCGAACTTGCCGTCGCGCAGCCACTGGGGAACCTCCTTGTACTCGCGCAGCGATTCCCACGTCGGCTTGTATGTCTTGACCTGGTGTCGCCTTGCCTGCTCTTCCTGGCACCCCAACAACGCCAGGGCGACTAACGACAACAGAATCAATCTCAGCGTTTTCATAACAGCATCTCCTTTTGCTATCCGTAGCACCTTCGACTGCCTCGTATCTATGCTCTCTCTGTGAAATCCTCTTCTCTGCCGTCAATCTGACAGGTAACGCTCTACGATCTGCTGCATCGGCTGGATTCCCGACGTCCCTCTGGCACTGACGCACGCGGCTCCCACGGCATTGGCCAGGGCGCAGGCCCCGGGCAGGTTCCAATCATGGACCAGGCCGGCCAGAAAGCCGGCGACGAAGCAGTCCCCGGCGCCAAGGGTGTCAACGATTGTCTCCACGGAGAAACCTGGAATAATCACTGTCACGTCATCGGTATGCCGCAGGCAGACTCTCCGTTGTGGAGCGAGAGGCTCTCAACAAAGACGGCCTTTCTTTTTTCAGGCATCGATGCCACGGGATCGACCACGACATCCGCCATCTTGCTGTCTCTCCTGATCCATCGTCGGCTTCCTACTCGATGGAGACCTTGACGGGCGCCTGTTCTTCGAGTCTCAGCCAAATGATCCTCTGAGGCTCACCGTCGGTGTCATAGACGCTTCCTTGACGAATACTCGACCCGGCTTGCAGAGTCTTGCCGTTTACTGTCACGCGGGCACTGCCTTTCTGCTCCCACTGCTTGATCACAAATGCAGGATTCAGCAGGGGAGACTTGTGCGAGGCGGCCAGTTGGAAGGAAACCTTCGGGCTGCCGGCGGTCATCACATAAGCACGCTGGGCCCGGTCGTAGCTGGCATTCCTGGCCCCTGTGACATCCCGCAGCCGGGGCGCCTGGAACCAGGATTGGGCCAGTGTCGCCAACTCCTTCGGCGACTTGTTCGACATGCCTTCCAGCATGAGTTTCTGATAGAACGGTCGGTCACCGGAATTCTCCTTGTAGACCGGCCAGGCGATGTGGGTCAACGAACAGTGAGCGGTTCGGTCGGGATAGGCCGCATAGCGCCCATCGGACGGCATCTGGGCCACGGGCCAGTGGTTCCACGAGGGAAAAACGGCGTAGTCCGTGACCTCGCCGCTGTATACATTGCCTCCTCTGAAGTCGGCAATCGTGAACGGATCGTAGTCGGCCTGGTAGTTCACAATATGAATCGTCTTGTTCCTGTAGTCAACGCCCCGTGGGGGGCCGCTCGTCCAGTTGTAGGTAGCAACATCGCCGTCCATGCCGGCCAGTATCAAGGCGGGCTCGGTCTCCAATACCTGTTCCGGGTGTTGGTCCGGTCCCAGGATGGCCATCCCCTCCTGCCACTCATGATTGCGCGGCCCCTCCGTCCACAAGTGCATCTTCTTGACCGCCACGCCGTCCGGGTAAATGGTGTAATACCAGTCGGCCCAGTCACCCCACCCGGTGTCTTCGTCGTAGTTGGCAATCACATGGAAGACATCCACCAGGGGATAGCGCCACTGGACCACCACACGCGCCGGCGTGTTCTCGATGATCCGGGCGTGGTTGGTATAGGACTCCTTGTCGGACATCGGTTCCTGGCAGCCTTGCCCGCCGCTGCGTCCCCAGGTCTCGTTGAACTCGTTGCTGTACCAGTGTCCCCGTTCATTGACGAGCATGGGGATATAGCCGGTCCCCCGCCAGAATACGAACTTGCAGGGCGATTCGTCGAATTCGACCACGACATCGGGATACGCGCCGAAGCGCCAGAGGTTGTCCCAGGTCTCGTAGAATCTCAGATGCGTATAATAGGCGCCAAACCGGCGTCGGTTTTCGCCGCTCGGTAAGACGCGATCCTGCATGTCCGGATGGGTGACCACCCGGCGCGCGGGCCTGAAACGATAGGAAGACTGCCTTACCTGTGACTCCGTCAGGGCTGTATCATAGATACGCACCTCGTCGATCAGGCCGTCAAAGGCATACGTATCGACGAAGGTATTGGCGCGCACCGGCCGAATCGGTCGTCGCGGCTTGCCGCGTCCCAATCTGATATCCTTTTTGGATACCCCAATCTTTCCGGGCAAAAGCAGTTGGCGGACATCCGGCTTGCCATCGATATAGAGTCCCATCTCGCCGGTGCGACCGTCATACGTCCCGGCAATATGATACCAGCCGTGTCGTTCCAGAGGCCTTTCGGAGACGAGTTCCCGCCAGTCGTCGCCCACGCGCAGTTTCAGGCCCACATGACCGAGACCGTCGATACCGAGGAAGTAGCCGTTTTCGGCCTCCGGCTCGCGAACGATTTCAGATGCGCCTTTGCCTTCATCTTCGTCCTCTTCCTCACCCTCTTTGTCCTCGTCTTGCTCCTCTTCTTCAGCGCGGACCGATTCCATATCTTCGGGAACATCGTCGCATTGCTGCACGATGGGCGTCCAGTTCCAGGGGTACGCGCCGATGGCCACCCAGGCTTCGAGAGTGATGGCGTCGGTGATTGTGGGGGCCGCAGCGGCAGGCAGTCTCACCTCGGAAGTGTACCCATCGAATTGCACGGCCGTACCCGAGACGCCGGCCTTCCAGAGGCTCTTGTGACCGGCAATGGCCGATCGATGGCCGGTAACACCTTCAGTTGTCACGTCCCCTTGCGCGTCATCGAAACGCCAATAGCGAGCCGGCGCCACGACGAAGCCCTTCTTCACGGGACTGCCGGACACGGGGACTTGGGACGCCGAAGTGCCCGGCGGCGCGAGACTTTTGTCCGCGATCCCGCCGGCTGTCAATTTGAACGTCTGTACGGTTTTGTTTGATGGATCATGCCAGGCATCGATTCGGGCAGTTCCCTGCTTGACGGTACGCGTCACCGTCCCATCGCTGCCAAGTTCAAAGTACTCTTCCACGAACCTGGTGGCGTCCGGCCCGACATGCGGGTTCTTTCCTCCGAATTCGGGCAGGTAACGCCAGCAGATGAGCACGCGATCCGGCGTGCTCTCGGCAATGATCACGCGTGAGTAGGTGTTTACCTTGTCGGGACGCTCAGCCGGACCATCTCCCTGGCGCTCGAACAATTCGTCTACAAACCACTTGCCCCGGCTGGTTTCCCAATAGGGCAAATAGCTCGAACCCCGCCAGAAGACGAACTTGCCGTCCTCCAGCTCGATCACAATATCCGCGTAAGGACCGGTCCGCGAGTAACGCTCAAACTCCTGGCCGGAATCGATCTTCGTGTAATAGACGCGCATCTCCCGGGCATCGACAAGAGAACCGAGACACAAAGCGAGCATTGCCACTACGATATTTGTTCTGGACTTCATCTTTTGCCTCCCGAATCAGTTGATGCCTGCGGAAATTGCAAGATCCACACGCTCATTCGATTGTTTGTTCAGCCATACGATCAACGTGGGTATGCCATCGGTGTCTCTCACAATACCCTGTCGACACTTCTTCCCATGGGGCATTACTTAGCTGTTGATCTCCACGACGGCTTTCCAATCGGCCTTCCAGTTGTTCACCACGAAGGCTGGATTGACAAGCGGAGACGTCCTGGATGCTCTAACGGTAAATGATAGCTTGGGCCCGCCGGCGCTGAGCACATAGGCACGTTGGGCCTTGTCGTATCCCCGGCTGGTACAGCCCTTTGTATTCGACAGGGGCGGCGGATGATTCCAGAAACGCGCCAGCGGCACCAGGGCCGAAATGCCCCTGTCGTTGAAGCCGTAGATCGCCATGTTGAAATGTTCCGTGACGTTGTCGGCGGCTGCGACCGCTGCGTGCGTCAGGCGATCGTTCGCTACGGCGAATCTGCCATCCGATGGAATCTGTGAGACCGGCCAGTGATTCCACGGCCCGGCAAAGGGATCGTCCGTATGTCTGGATTGTCCCTGCGTCCCCCACGGACTAATGAAGGCGCCTTCCTGAAAGATCAGGAATACCTTGAAATTCGATCTGAAGTTCACCTGCTCTATACAGGCATCCGACAGCTTCTGGTCGTATATCTTGACTTCATCGATGAGCCCCTCGATGCCGTAGATAACAGGCATGTGACAAATCGGCGAACGTACCGGGTCCGTAGCCCTGCCAGGCTGGTTGTTCAACCCAATCAGCAGATCGACGGCAGACACAACGATGTCGGCGTATTTGCCGGTGATCCTCCGTTCAGCGCCCGACGCCGCGCTCTCTTCGTCTTCCTCCCGTTCCTCCTCGTCTTCTTCGGCGTCTTCCATGGCCTCGAGAATGGCCCTCGATTCGGCATCGGGTTGTGTCGCCATGTAATCGGCCTGGTCCAGGGGGATCACGTAAGGCAGCCGGGTGTAATGGGCATAGAACTCACCGGCTGCGACCGTACAGACCAGACCAGGAAGAACCAACAGGGCAATGATGAATGTGGTTAGCTCTCTCATTTGACATCCTCTCGATCTCGGTACGCACAAGGCTTCGGCTATCGCATGAGGACATAGAGAATCACCATCAAAGCAAGCAGTCCGACGGCCACGATTCGCGGGTCGAACGGGCCGGTGATCTTCGTCTCGGTCAGGACCTTCAGGGGCGGACGCCAGCCCATGCTGTCGAGTTCTTTCTCCGTCGGCGCCGGTGTCATCAGGCTCACCGTCACATAGACCGCAATGCACATCACCAGCAGGATGAGTCCCATCATCATAAAGGGGATGCCCAGGCCGTGCGTGACGTTGCCGTAGTTGGCCACCATCCAATTATCGGGCAGCTTGCCCGTGGCCAACGCGTCGGTCAATTCGCTGTCGCGAACGGAGCCGCTTGTCAGGATGATTTCATCTTGCGACACCGCTTGCGTTTCTAACGCCGGCTGTAGAAGACGGACTGGCGAGGCTGCGTAGCGCTGTGCTACCATCTCTCTGGCGTTGTCCTGGCTGTTCCACGCGTTTGCCTTAATCACAGCCTTGCTGACGCTGTAGGGTATCTTGCTCCAGTCATCGAAGCCCTTCTCGAGAGAAACGCCTGCTGCGAGCAGGGCCGATGCGTCCTCCTTGGGAAGCGCCGCCCACGGCTCCACCACTCTCTCGCCGGTCACGCGTTTGGCTTGTATCGCGGGTAATGCCTCGGCGGCCCAAACGTCGTGGGGCAGGTCGGCCAGAAAATACACCAGGCCGACGACGACACCTGCGGCGAACGTGGCCATGGCCGCTTGTTTGGTGCCGCGTTTCCAGAACGCCCCTAAAACGAACACCGTCGTGATCGCCGGCGCGAACATCATGGGCACCTGGTTGATGACCACAAAAATGTTCTCGAAGCGCCCACAGAAAGGCGACCATAGCATGGCCAGGACGATGACAACGCCGGCGGTGACGCGGCCGATCAGCACGAGCGTCCTGTCTTTGACGTTGGGCCAGATGTGCCGGACGATATCGTCTGCGGTCACCGTGGCGGTACTGTTGAGAGCGGCCTCAACGGTGCTCATCACCGCCGCCAAAAGACCCGCGGCGAAAAGGCCTTTGACCACCGGAGGCAGCAATTTGTCTATCATCACCACCAGCGTCTCGTTGGGATCGCCAATCTCAGACTTGAAAAGCACGTAGCCGAGAACGCCCGGGAACACCATGAAGAACAGAGGCAGGATCTTCAATGCGCCGGCGAAGACCGCCCCCAACTGGGCGTTCCGCAGATCCTTGGCGCCGAGCGTTTTCTGCACGATGGTCTGATCGGTGCACCAGTACCAGATGCCCAGCACGTGGTATCCGATCATCACGGTCAGCCACGAGTAGGGCGTGAAGTTGCCGTTGGCGTCTCTGAGCGAATGCATCATACTGAGCTGGTTCGGCTTGGTGGCCGCACGCAGGTCCGACCAACTGTGGATGCCCACGTCCCCTAAGGCCTTCAACCCGAACGCCGTCAAAAGGATACAGCCCAGCAAGAGAAGTGCCGCCTGGATCGTGTCCGTGACGACCACCGCCTTGAGACCTCCGAGGATCGTGTAGACGGCGGTAACGACAGCGATAATGATGATCGCCACGGTGGGGTCAATCCCGAAGAAGTACTCAAACACGGTCGCACCGGCAAACAGACTGACACCGATATGAACGAGCAACGCCGACCAGATGCAAATCACCGCTAAGACCATTCTGCACGTCTTGTTGTACCGTCGTTCCAGGAATTCGGGCAGCGTGTTGATCCTCGTGCGGAGGTAAAAGGGCACGAAGACCAAACCAAGCACGATCAGGCAGAATGCCGCCATCCACTCGAAGTTGCCGACCACAAGCCCTTCGCCAAAACCGGAAGCCGAAAGACCTACAAGATGAATCGTCGAGATGTTGGCGGTGAACAGGGCCGCGCCGACCATCGGCCACGGCAGTGTCTTGCCCGCCAGAAAGAACTGCTCACTCGACGTGTGGCGGCGGTACCCGACCGCTATCCCGAGCACCATGATGCCAATCAGGTACACCCATACGATCACCGTATCGATCGGCGTGACTCGTGCTGCTGCCAGCAGTGTTGCTGAAACCATCGGCCGGTCCTCTCAAAAGACGGCAGGTATCGTGGGAATTGCATACGCTGCGCAACTCAATCCAATTTCCTCTCAGATCTGGTGATCTGATACTCCACCCGGCGACAAAACCAGGAGTCCGGCGGCAGCCGCTCGAGCGAAGGATCGTTGCCCATCTGCGAAACTCCTGTCACGCACGCATATTATTTTCACATCGTTAGAAAGTCAATGGACAAAAAAGCTTGTCCGGCCGGCTTTCTCAAAACCAGGATGGTCTTGTTTGTCTTACTTCCTGTGATTCTTATGCCGGCTCACCGCCGTTGGGAGGCCAGGCGGGCATTGAAATTTTGCCTTTCGGCCTGCCCGGGCACCGCTCTGTATGGCAGAAAGCCGGGTTTTTTCCGTTCAGGGGTGCATTCGACGCGTGAGAAACGCCCCGGGATATGATGCCCGACAGCCGTTCCGGGGCTGGCCGAAGCCCGAAAAAATGTGCGAATGGGTTGACTCCGCGGGGCATCCGGGATATAATTTCACAGTGCAATAAACTTGTTTCTCTGATTTGCACGCATTCAGCCAAGGGTGTGACAAGTGAGAAACGCCTCGCCCAATGCGGACTACGCCTACGTACGACGGCTCAACCAGGTGAAGATCCTGAAGGTGATCCGCGAGCGGAAGTCCATATCCAGGGCCGAGATCGCCAAGGTCACAGGGCTGAGTCCGCCGACAGTGACGCGGGCAGTCGGCGAACTGATCAAACCGCGCGGCTTGGTGATCGAGGTCGGTGAGGGCCGGTCGCAGGGAGGCCGCCCGCCGGTGCTGATCCGGTTCAACGGCGAGCAGAACCTGGTCATCGGCATCGACCTGGGAACCACGCATATCTACGGTGTGCTGTCCGATCTGAACGGCAAGGTGATTTCGGAGATACGGATTCCCACCGAAGTCCAGACCGGGGCCTCGGGCGTGCTCGGCAGGGTCGAGACCGTCATCAAGCATCTGGCTGAGGATTCAGGCGTCGATGCCAAACGGATGCTCGGCATTGGGATGGCTGTGGCCGGGCTGATCGACCGCGACAGGAAGATTGTCACCTTCTCGCCCGACTTCGGATGGAAGAACGTCGATATTAGAGGCGCCCTGCGCAAAGGGTGCAACTTGCCGATCATATTCGACAATGTGACGCGCGTCATGGCCCTCGGCGAGTTGTGGTACGGAGCGGGCAAGCGCTTCCGTGACTTCGTGTGCATCAACGTTGGTTACGGCATCGGATCCGGAATTATCATTGACGGCAAGGCCCTGGACGGCGCGGAAGGCTTCGCGGGCGAGTTTGGACACGTGCCTCTGGACAAGGACAGCTCGGTCTGCTGCAAATGCGGTAATCATGGTTGTCTGGAGGCGCTGGCGTCGGGGCGAGCCATCGGCGTATCGGCGCAGAACGCATTGGCGGAGGGACGCACCAGCATACTGCGCGACATGTGCCATAACGACCTCACGGCGGTCAGTGCGGAGATGGTGGCTACTGCCGCCAAGCAGGGGGATGAGGTGGCGCGCGAGGTATTCCTGCAAGCGATGGAATACCTGGGCATGGGAATTGCGGGACTGATTAGCCTGCTGAACCCCCAGGCCATCGTAATCGGCGGCGGGGTGTCGCAGGCCGGGGATTTGTTTTTCGCCAACGTGAGAGAGCAGGTTGCAAGAAGAGTCATGAACGAGCGTGGCAGGAGTGTGAAGATCCTGCCGGTGACACTCGGCGTGCGGAGTGCCGTCATGGGTGCGGTATCCCTGATTCTCAACGAGGTGCTGAACCTGAACCTCGGCAACCATGAAACGCGTGGGGACTTGCGGGTCTGCATGAAGGCAGCGACGTGAGTGGGGCTTTGCGCCCACGACGGCAAGCGCTCGGGATACGATGATTGGGAGTGGTTTCGGAAGGGACCGACTCAAACAATGGGCTGTAGCTGTAACCATGTACGGGTTGGAAAACTATGAGAAGCTGATGTGCATGGTCATGAAATGGGCAAGACAGCCGTACCCGCACTACAGCTAATGAGATGGACTCTACTTATTGTAGTACACCTGCTCCATCATTTTCCATGATTTCTCGCCCTTCAGCGGGATCTGCAATGGATCACACACTTTGAGCCATTCTATGTTGCGGGGCTCCTCGGCAAGCTTGTTCATATCGCCTTCGTAGTCATTTCCTGTATATTCGTAGTAGCCGAACTCGTACCACTTGCCCTCGATCTCCGTAAGAAATATTGAGAAATTGTGCATATTGTACTTGCTCAGAAGGTCACGGACCCCGGCATTGTCATCGGCGTGCAACTCTTTATACGTCTCTATCTTTTCCGGCTTGATGCCGACTACCATCCCGAAACGTCGGACGCGGTTCCGGCTGCAGCCGACCAAGGATGTCAATAAAAGCACTGCGACAATGCTAATGCTCTTTTGAACAGTTTTCTTGTACGTCATAGTTATTCCTTTCAATTTTTGATGTTCTTGCGATACGCCAACGGCGTGGCCCCGGTTTCTCGCTGAAAATACCGAATCAGCTTTTCAGGTCCTGAATACCCCATAGCAAGGGCGATTTCAGTAACGGTCATGTTTGTTTCCACCAACATTCTGATTACCTGTTGAATTCGTACGCGCGTAATCTCGTCGTGTATGGATCGCCCGATTGCCTGCTTGAACCTGTTGTGCAGCATACGGCGAGACAGACCGACGGCGGCCGCAACATCCTCAACCGAAACCACCCTGTTGGCATGCTGGTTTATGTAGTTGATTGCTGATGCCACGACGTTGTCGTTAACCGCAAAGACGTCGGTTGACCGTCTCTTTACGACATGTGTAGGATGTACGGTAATTCTGCTGGCTATTATTTTCTTGTTGGCGAGCATTTTAGCCATCAGCCTAGCTGCTTCATAACCTGCTTTCTGAGTATTCAATGCGATACTTGACAAAGGCGGATCTGCCAGCTCACATACCAATCTGTCATTGTCGGCTCCAATAATCGCAATTTGTTCGGGGACCTTCAGCTCGGAAAGCTTACAGGTCTCAAGGACATGCTGGGCGCAGTCGTCATTGCAGGCCATTAACCCGACCGGCTTCGGCAAGGACTCAAGCCATCTACGGATAGAACGCTGCTCCTTTTCCCCGGAGCGAGGTGTTCTTGGCTTTGGCTGCTGGAACATGTGGCAGTCGTACCCCGAGGACCGAACCGTCCTGCAGAAGCTCTTACATCGCTTGCGCGACCACAGGACGTCTTCAAAGCCACAGAAGCCAAATCGTTTGAAACCGAGTTCTATGAGGTGGTTTGCAGCCATTCTTCCTATTGCGGTCTCATTCGTAACAATGTTGGCAATGCCCGGAATTTCTTCATTGACGTCGAGAACAATCATGGGCAGCTCCAGCTTGACGACATCCCGAACATGCTGGTTTGCTCGCATGACAACCCCGTCTGCACGGAGGCCCCTGAGCCAGGAGAGCACTCGTTTCCAATCGTCCGGCTGCAAATAGTACGGCGGGTACCGGAAGAACGACCATGGACCGTTGATTCGCGAGTACTTGGCTATCCCGTCCAGGATGCCACGTCCAAACTCCCGTGATGTCTCCACCAACAACACAATCTTTGGAAATACATGCACAGCCTTAAGCCGCCAAATGCCCCAACGATTAGAAAATCACCAAAACAAGCTCTCGGCCAACCTTGGAGCAGATCGCCTACTGAGAGTGTTCTGCACCGATATCTGACAAGAAGACCGTTGTTGGGCATTTCCTTATATGGTAATATTGCCGCATAAACTGGCAGAGTCAACTTGTTTTGTGCTCGTTATCAGTTTCGCATGGTAACAAGCCGGCTGGTGGTTGTTCTGCTTGTGCAGCGTCATGTTTGTGGCCGTCAGTCTGTGTACGCCGAGGCCGCTTCCGGAGCAGCTTGAGAATCTCTGCTGGGGCGCTGCTTCCAAACCATCAGGCGCCATTCGCAAGATAGCCGGCGCTGGGGATCCTCGAATCATGGCGAGTGCTTTGTTTGTGTTGATGATTCTGCTGTACTGTCTATCAGTGTGGTTATAGGATTTCGCACCATCGATTCCCTCGGTGGTTAGTAGAAAAAGGGCAAGATTACGAACGCTGTCTGTGCGCATAATGACAATGTTTCTGCGCAACATGACGTTGTGATAGATGGTTTCGGGTGCTAACGTAACTGTTGTTTTATGATTCGGCACATAAGAAAGGGCAAACGGGATTGGCAAGGCACACTGCGCCGTCCGCGGGTGACTTCCCTCAACGGAGTAAGCTGTGATAATCCTCCTTCAAAGCGATTGGGTATCCGCGCGGGCGATGAAAACGGCCATGGAGATACTCGAGCTGCTTCGGCCGTCGATGTGGCAAAACGCCTCGTGGCGTAGGAGAATGCCTGCATTTGACTCAGGCGCACGAAGTTTTCAGGCTATGACTTTGGAGGCCGGACTATGACTGGCAGAGAGAGGGTCCGCAAGTGCCTGATGTTTCAGAGTCCCGACAGAGCGCCGAGGGATTTGTGGGCCTTGCCTTATATAAGCCTGTATCGCAAAGAGGAATTCGACAAAGTCATCAAGAAATACCCGATGGATATCGGCCTGAGCCAGCTCAGCCCGGGCTGGGACGACAAGGTGGTGCAGGCGGCTGCCAAGGCTGGCTGCTATCAAGATGACTGGGGGAGTGTATGGCAGGTGGGCGAACCCGGTGTCATAGGCGAAGTGAAAGGTCCGGCAATTGCCCGGTGGAATGATTTTGACGCATTCCAGCCACCCTGGGATCTGGTTCGCAATCGGGATATGTCACAGGTGAACAGACTTTGCGAGGACAGTGACAAGTTCATGCTGTCCGATGTCACTGCCAGGCCCTTCGAACGCCTCCAGTTCTTGCGGGGGACGGAGAATTTGTATCTTGACATCGGCTATGGCACGGCAGAAATGCGCAAACTGCTCGATATGTTGCATGAGTTCTACATTGAAGATGTAGCGGGCTGGTGCAAGTCGAACGTTGACGGTATCTTCTTTATGGATGATTGGGGCGACGCCAGGGGCCCGCTCATCAATCCGGACGTATTCCGTGAGCTGTTCAAGCCCCTCTATAGAGAATACTGCGAGATTATTCACTCTCATGGCAAGTTCGCATTCTTCCACACGGATGGTACTACCCAAGAGATCTACGGCGATTTCGTCGAGGTTGGAATGGACGCGATTAATTCACAGCTTTTCGCCATGGATATCGAGGAACTTGCGCGCCGGTACAAGGGCAAGGTGACATTCTGGGGCGAGATGGACAGGCAGTGCGTGATGCCGTTTGGAACCAGGGAGGAGGTCCGACGGGCCGTACGAAGAGTGCGCAAAGCCCTGGACGACGGCACCGGGGGCGTGATTGCCCAGTGCGAGTGGGGTAAGGCCGATCCACGAGAGAACGTAGAGGCGGTTTTTGAAGCCTGGGGTGAATGACCCTGACTTTGAAGACCCGTTCTGCGGCCGGGAGTCTCTGGACGCTCGGACTGAATTTGGTTCACGGGATACCCAGCAGGGGCCGTTAAGCGTGCAGCGTGGACGCGGTGTGCATTGGAAGGGTGGCTGGCTCTTTTTCATATTCATCAGGAGGCACGACGACATGTTTGTACGAACTTCCGTTGTTTCTATGCTCATTCTGACGGCCATAAGTTACCGCGGCGACCAGGTCGATAGATATACAGCTATGACCTTCATGACGTTCCTGTCCAACTGGAACGAGAAGCTGAACTTCTATGCGGGCGACTGGAACGGTAAACACAACAACGGTGTGGCTACGTTCATGCCGCATTTGCTGTTGGACCAGCCGTATATGAGGGCCTCAACCGTATACAATTGGCGCTACCGGCCCATGATTTTCCGGGACAAGCTGGATCGCGTCACAGTCAAAAAGGTGATATATAACACCGAAGGATTTCCATTCAGCGGTTGATTGGAAGGTCAGGCCTTTGCGATTCGCTCCGGAATCGGTTGGCACGCGCGAACCACACGTTCAATAGAAGTGGATACAGGTACCGTGAGATCAAACGAATGGACAGCGATCCTGATGTGAAAGAGGGTATGGCTCAGCGAAACGCTGACCGCATTGCTGAACGTAGCGTTTTGCTCTCCGAACGGGCACCACACGATCACGACAACCTTTGGAGGACCTGACGAGATGACTGAAAAGCTGTTGGCGATATTGCTTTTAGCGATTGGCTCGACTTCTGCTTCTATGGCGCAGCGGACGCTGGTAGTGAACGATCTGATCGACCAGTACAACATTGTATGGAAAACGCCGAGCGAGAATGCCGGAGGGTCCATGCCGTGTGCAGGCGGAGACGTCGGTCTGAATGTTTGGGTGGAAAACGACGACCTGCTGTTCTACCTCGGCAGGGCAGGCTGTCGAGACGAAAATGGCGCACTGCTCAAATTGGGCCGCGTTCGGGTCAAACTCATTCCAAATCCCTTTCAAAGCGGCACTTTACGCCAGGAACTGAAACTTCGCCAGGGATATGTGCTGGTCAGCGCCAAGCAAGCCGATGGGAGCCCCCTTGCAATAAAGGTCTGGGTGGAAGTCTTTCGTCCGATCATCCACTTGGACATCGAATCGGATAGTCCTGTCACGGTAGAGGCGACATACGAATCGTGGCGCACGGAGACGATAGAGCTTCCCAACGACAGGAGCAAACACGATCGCCGCGCCATGTGCATGATCAACTATGACGCTTATCCGGGAAAGGTCTTTCTCTACAGGGACCGGATCGACCCTGCTGAAGCGCTCGTTCGTTTCTACCATCGCGTGGACAACGAGAAGGACTGTTTCAACTTCCAGGTCAGACAGCAGGGGCTGGAACCGATTCGCGACAGATTGGTCAATCCACTTGAGAATCTTGTCTGGGGTGGCGCGCTTGTCGGCGACAACTTCGCCCTGGCCGGAGAAACCAGCGGCAAGTATGCGGAATGCCCATTCCGTGGTTGGAAATATGCCAGCAAAGTGCCCGCCGAATCGCATCGCATTCGTGTTTGCCTGCATACCGATCAGGTTGAGAATATGGATGACTGGCAAACGGGATTGCAGGAATTGATAGTGTCATCGGCAGTAGACAATCGGGAGGCGTGGAAGAAGAATTTGAAATGGTGGTCCGATTTCTGGAACCGGAGCTATCTTGTTATCAACTCCGGCGGCGGCGAGAAGGATCTCGGGTGGCGTCTTGGCCGCAACTACCAATTCTTTCGCTATATGCTTGCAAGCAATGTGAACGGCCGCGAGCCGACCCTGTTCAACGGCGGCTTGTTCACATTCGATCCTCTTTATGTCAATGGGAAGAAGGGGCCCGGCTACACACCGGACCATCGTCAATGGGGGGCGGCGTTCACCGCCCAGAACCAGCGACTGGTCTATCGCCCAATGCTGAAAACCGGCGATTTCGATCTGCTGCTGCCGGGCTTCGGCTACTACCTGAACGGCCTGCCCAACGCCCAGGCCAGGGTGAGGCATTACTGGCAACACGATGGCTGCTGCTTCGAGGAGCAATCGGCCATTACAGGTTTGCCGGGGGCATGTCAGTATGGATTTGTAGAGGGAGGCCGCCGCAGTCGGCCAAAAGACTTCGAGGTCGGTATACAAGTCAACCACGCAGGTGGAAAGGTGTACGAGGAGCAGTTAGATTGGTCGTGGCTGATGCTGCAATACCACTATTTCTCAGGGAATGATCTTGCCCGAGAGCTGCCGTTTATCGAGCAGTCCGTAATCTTCTATGATGAACATTACCGTTATCGCTGCAAACAGCTCACCGGCAAGGAACTGGATGATGACGGCAAACTGGCGATCTACCCGGCAAACACGCTTGAGGCACATTGGGATGCGCGGAACCCCACAAGCGTTATTGCCGGACTGCGGCGAGTGGCGACGGCGCTTCTTTGCCTGCCTGATAAATACACGACACCGGAAAAGAAGCGGCGCTGGCAGGCGATCCTGGATAGGCTGCCGGAGATGCTGATGCAGACACACTTTTCACTGGACGAGCAGCGCAGCGGCAAGCCGGGAAGAATACGGTTGCTTCCGGCCTGGCCTGCCGAGTGGGAGGTGGACTTCAAGATGCATGCGCCGTACAAGACAACCGTAGAAGGCAAAGTTCGATCGGGCCGGATGACATTCCTGAAAGTGACCCCGAAAGAGCGGCGAAACGCAGTAATAGTGCTTCTTAGCAGGGAATAGATATGACATTAGCAGCGATCGTTACTTCTTTGCAGCTTCTTTTTGCTGCGAATGCCCCAGCGACACAGACCCCCGTGACACTGGATACGGGCGAGGTGTTTGTCATGAGTAACGGCTTGGTGCGCATGGGTATTGCTCAAGATGGCAGGCTCCGTGAGCTTTCATATCGGGGCGGCCCCAACCTCGCCAGTAGCGGCTACTGGAACTTTAACGGCAATGGATACGACGCTGCGGGAACGCCACTTGGGCAACGTTTCAGCACGCTTGAAGGTGTAGCCGAAGTGATGCGTCAATCCGATGATCTTGTGGAGGTGGCATTCATTCATCGACCTGCTGAGCCAATGTTTTTTCAGACGTCACTGCACTACGTGTTGCGTCGGGGCGATCCCGGATTCTATCTCTATATGACTGCGGCGCACGACGATACCATGCCGGCCGGGTATATCGTTCAGTATGCCTACAATCTCAGGCTTGCTCCGGAATACTTCGACTATATCGCAGTCGATGATGCTCGCAGGCATATCAGCCATAGCTGCCAGGAGGAAAAAGAAGCCGAGGCAATCATGGACGCAACGTTTCGCCTTGCGGACGGTGCAGTCGTAAGCAAGTACAATTACACGCACGCAATTGAAGACGGCGCCTTCCATCTATACGGATGGGCGGGGCCGAAAGCCGGCGTGTGGTGGATCCAGCCCAGCGGCGAGTACTATAGCTCGGCCCCGTTCCGTGTCTTGCTGACGAGTCACCAGACGGCGAAGACGCCCGTCATTATCTGGCAGGCGCAATGCACACACCGAGGCGGCTACAACATCGAATTTCCCCCAGGCAGTTCCGCCAGTTGGCAAAAGCTCTACGGCCCCGCGTTTGTTTATCTCAATTCGGGTAGAGACTACGACGCCATGTGGAGTGACGCCAAGTCGCGTGTCGAAAGAACCAAGACCCGGTGGCCGTACCGGTGGATGTCGCACGAGTTGTTTCCGCTTCAACGAGGCGAAGTGAGGGGCACACTGAGCTTTGATGGCGGCGCCCCTGCTGCCAATGCCTATGTTATCCTGTCCCCTCAAGGGGAGCACTGGTCGAAAGACAATAAAGGTTACCATTTCTGGACCAAAACCGATGCAGATGGCTGCTTTCGCCTAAAGCATGTTCGGCCGGGGGACTACACGCTTTTTGCCTGCGGCGCCGATCAGTTTTATGAGTTTTCGCGAGACGGCATAACAGTTGCCGCGGGTAAGAAACTGGATATGGGGAGGTTGTTGTGGAAACGTGTTGTACACGGCAATCGCATCTGGCAGATCGGTACGGCGGATCGGTCCTCAGGTGAATTTGCCAATGGAGATGATTTTCACCATTGGGGGTTGTGGCGTCGTTATCCGGCCGATTTTCCCAATGACGTTCATTTTGAGATCGGCAAGAGCGAAGAACGCAAGGACTGGAATTTTGCGCACTGGAACTGGTACAGTCAAAAGAATGCATGGGACGTCAGCTTCAAACTGAACGAGGCGCCGAAAGGCAAGGCGCTGCTGACCTTTGGCATCGCTGCTGCCAGGGGGCACAATTCGAGAGGGTATGGGTCAAGCGG
>Ga0272442_10002728_pt1 | contig 25305 bp, 21 predicted proteins | sample SSMForm2O_FD_200262 | JGI IMG/M metagenome (GOLD analysis project Ga0272442, IMG submission 200262) | Marine sediment archaeal communities from Little Sippewissett salt marsh, Falmouth, MA, United States - SSM-Form-2O | ecosystem: Environmental > Aquatic > Marine > Wetlands > Sediment ... | reverse complement strand
AACCGTTGGAAAAAGGGTGGCCTGGGTTGCGATGAGCATGGCCAGCGCGCAGGTCCAATATCGTGCTCTCAGTCTTTCCATTTCCCTACCCCCGTACCTCAGACGTTGCGATGTGGCCAGGCTCCTGCGCACACGTTCGGCGCCGAGGACCTGGGATTTGACGGGGCTTGTCTCCGTGCGCCTCCGTCACATTACAGGATACCAAATGCGCGGCGTTCTGTCAAGTGTTTGCTGGGCCGTTGCGTCTGTTGCGCGGCCCCGTGCGGCTATTTGGTGATGGGTGTCAGGACGATGTTCCGGTAACTGACGGCGGTGTGGTCGCCCTGTAGATATATGGGACCCGGTTTGAATTCGTCGGAGGTGAGGGCGCCGCCGGTGCAGCCGAGAAGAGGCTGGTTGTCGATGATGGTCTTGCCGTTGAGGATGACGGTGACGTGGCGATCGAGGAGGGTGATGTCCATGGTCTGCCATTGTCCGGCCGGTTTCTCGGCGGCGACGGTGGGGGTGATGCGGCTGTAGACGGCGCCCATGTTGTGCGAGTCGAGATCGCGACCGTATGATTCGGTGACCTGGACTTCGTAGATGCCGCGCAGGTAGACGCCGCTGTTTTGCCTCTCGTCGACCTTGACTTCCAGCTTCAGATTGAAGTCCTCGAATTCGTCAACGGTGCGCAGGTTGCCGTAGTGGACTCGGGGGCCGCCTCTACGCCGTGGAGCGACCTTGTTGACGAGGATGCCATCCTCGATCGTCCAGGCACTCGTGTTATCGGGGTTGACCAGTTTCCATTTGTCGAGGGTGGTGCCGTCGAAGAGGGCGACGGGCTTGCCTCGCTTGAAGCTGGACAGGTCCGGCGCCGAGGGCAGCGGGGGGATGCGCTTACCGGTGAACTTCTGCTCGTTGGTACCGATGCCCGTACGGGGCAGCCGGATTTGCATCAGTTCCATGTTACCATCGTATACTGTGGCTCGGATTATCTCGGGGAACGTCTGCGTGCGGACGACCTCGCCAGCGGCGTTCTTACGGTCCACGTTGCTGTAGCGTATGACGTACAGTTCGTCCTCGACGACGAATACGGTGGGGACAGGGACGACGCTGCCGCCTCCCCAGAGGAGGCTGGCGTCGAGGTAGCCATCCTTCTGTTCGACGCCGAGCCAGCCGGCGCCGCCACCGGGGATGGTCAGGGCCCATCGGCCGAGGAAGGGATCGGCAGGAGACGCGGCGAGAACGGCGGTGGAGCTGAGGCACAGGGCGAGGCAGACCAGAAGATAGCGGGCGTTCGTCGTCATGGGAAGGCACCTTTCATGGGATTCGAGATTGCTCCATTCCGGGCGGCCGGATCGTCGGCCGTCACGGGTACGGTGATACCCGAAATTGGCGGCGAAAGCAAGGAGAAGGAAGGGGCGATCGCGCCACGGGTGACGGGGACAATTCGGTTGCGGGCTACTGGCTGGAAGGCTACCCTGGCCTGGACAGCAGCTTGCGACGAATTGTCCTGGAGATGGCTGAGAGGTTCTGGCGATGGAAGACATGCGTGTGGCGTCGGTGCAGTTCGAGCATGCCAGCGGTGACAAGCGGGCGAACCTGGATAAGATCACCGCCTTCGTCGAGCGGGCGGCGGGGCAGCAGGTTCAACTCGTCGTGTTTCCTGAGTGCTGTGTCACGGGGTATTGGTTTCTGCGGAATCTGTCGCGCGAGGCGTTGGAGGCGCTGGCGGAGCCGGTGCCGGATGGACCCTCATCGCGGATACTACTGGGGTTGGCGGAACAGCACACGATGACGGTCGGGGCGGGGCTGGTCGAGATCGCTGGCGACGGAAAGCTGTATAACACATACGTGGTGGCAATGCCCAACGGGGAAATCCGGCGGCATCGGAAGCTTCACTGTTTTATCAGTCCGCACATGGCGAGCGGGTCGGAGTATACACTTTTCGACATGCCGGAGGGTTGTCGCGCGGCTGTCCTGACGTGCTACGACAACAACATCGTTGAGAATGCGCGGATCGTGGCGTTGCAGGGCGCGGAGCTACTGTTGGCGCCGCACCAGACGGGCGGGTGCAAGACGCCCAGCCCACATTGCATGGGGTTGGTTGACCCGATGCTATGGGAGCGGCGAGACGAGGACCCCGAGGTAATCGAGGCCGAGTTGAAGGGCCCTAAAGGTAGGCAATGGTTGATGACGTGGCTGCCGGCACGGGCGCACGACAATGGGTTGTTCCTGATCTTCAGCAATGGGGTGGGTGTCGACGACGACCAGATCCGCACGGGCAACGCGGTGATTCTGGACCCGTACGGGCGGGTGCTGGCGGAGACGTGGAAGGCGGGTGATGAGATGGTGGTTGCCGATTTGAAGGCGAGCTTGCGGGACAATTGCACGGGCGCCCGCTGGATGAAAACGCGGCGGCCGGAGTTGTATGGACCGCTGACCGTGCCGACGGGACAGGAGGAAGACCTGCGACGCTCGCGCTTCGGGAAAGATGGGTAAGCGGTCAACGCGCGGCGCCATTCTCACGTCCCTGTTTCAGTTCTCGGTTTTGCGCTTTGATCTGGCGTCACGGTCCACTATGCTTGGAGGGCCCGTAGCATCTCGAACTGGATCGTGGTGACCAAGGAAAGAGCGCGACTATGGCAGTGACTCGCCAGCAGTGGCACAGCAGGACGGCGTTCATCATGGCGGCCGTCGGTTCAGCGGTGGGGTTGGGGAACGTGTGGCGTTTCCCTTACGTGGCGTACAGCAGCGGGGGCGGGGCGTTTCTGATTCCGTACTTCGTGGCGCTGTTCACGGCGGGCATTCCGATGCTGATTCTGGAGATGGGTCTAGGCCAGCGGATGCAAAAGGGGGCGCCGCTGGCGTTTGGGGCGGTGCGGAAGCCTTTGCAGTGGTTCGGCTGGTGGGCGGCGGGCCTGAGCGCGGGTATTGTCATCTACTACTCGACGATTCTGGCGTGGTCGTGGGTCTATCTTTGGCATTCCACGGGTCTGTCGTGGGGCGCGCAGCCGGAGGCGTTTTTCTTTGACGAGGTGCTGAAGCGCTCTGCGGGTCCGGGCGAGATTGGCTGGCCCGTTCCGTCACTGGTGCTGGGTATGGGGTTGACCTGGTTGGTCATCTACCTGATCTTGCGCAAAGGCGTGCGCAGCGTCAGCAAGGTGGTGATGATCACGGTGCCGCTGCCTCTGATCCTCCTGACGATTCTGCTGATTCGCGGCCTGACATTACCGGGGGCGATGGATGGGATTCGCTACTACCTGACGCCTGACTTCAGCAAACTGAAGGATGTGAAGATCTGGCTGAGTGCCTATGGGCAGATCTTCTTCTCGCTGAGTCTGGCTTCGGGTGTCATGATTGGCTACGGGTCGTACCTGGGCAAGAAGGCGGAGATCACCAACAGTGCGTTGATTACGGGGCTGGCGAATTGTGGGACGAGCTTCTTCGCGGGGTTCGTGGTTTTCTCGATGTTGGGCTACCTGGCAAAGGTGCAGGGATTGCCTGTCCCGGATGTTACGGCCAGCGGGACGGGGCTGGCGTTTGTCGCGTTTCCCACGGCGATCAGTCAACTGCCGGCGTTGAACGGGCTTTTCGGTATCATCTTCTTCGTGACGCTGCTGACGCTGGGGATTGACTCGGCGTTTGCGTTGCAGGAGGCGTTCACGACGGGCTTCCACGACAAGTGGCATATTCCGCCCGAGAAGCTGGCGCGCTACTTCGTGCTGGTGGCCTTTCCCACTTCGCTGATCTTCGTGACGCGGGGGGGCTTCTACTGGTTCGACATTGTCGATAAGTGGATCTGCGATTTCGGGCTGGTGATTTCGGGCCTGGTGCAGTGCATTGTCATCGGTTATCTCTATCGCGTGCAGGAGTTCCGTGACTACCTGGATGGGCAGTCCGAGGTGCGGCTGGGGTCCTGGTGGATCTGGGCGCTGCGGTACGTGACGCCCGTGGTGTTGACGATTATCCTGGCGATGAACCTGCGACAGGAAATCAAGGAAGGGTACGGGGACTACCCGCGCTGGGCGACGCTGATCGGGGGTTGGGGGACCGTGCTGTTCTGGGCGGTGCTGGGTTACTGGTTGTGGAAACGTCCGGCCAAATCGGAGCAAGCATAAGGGAGACACACGATGCCATTGTCTGCATGGATCATGTTCTTGTTTGGCTGTCTGGTTTTGTACGGTGGATTGGCCTGGTGCATCAGCATCGCCATCCGCAATCGCGGCAACGCGCCGGATGACGCTGATTAGAAAGCGCACGTCGTCACGCGATGTGCATTGAGGAGAATCGACTGATGGATAGGAAGGCTATCGTTGCGTGCGCACTTGCCGCTGTGGTGCTGCTGGGCGCGACGGCTGGGTTCGCCAAGGACTATGAGGTGCAGTCGCCCGACGGGACGATACTTGTCAAGGTGGGTGTGGACAAAGTGACCGGGTTTTCCGTGCTCGTTGACGGCAAGCAGGTGGTCCGGGTGCCGGACTTGACTCTGACGCATGAGGGCGGGCCCATTCTCGGTTGGGCCGCTCAAGTCACAGGTGTCGACCGTGAGTCCATCTCCCGAGAGGTCCGGCCGGAGATTCGGGAGAAGAACGCGGTGATTGCTGAGCGATACAACGAGCTGAGGCTGACCTTCGGTTCGAACTTTGCCTTGGCTTTCAGGGCTTACGACAACGGGGTGGCCTATTGCTTCTCTACGTCTCTGCCGGGTGAGATCACCGTCCAATCGGAACGGGCACGCTTTGCGTTCGCCGATTCGGCTTCCATTATCTGTCAGAAGGAGAAGGGCTTCCGGTCCAATTATGAGAAGCCTTACACGGAGCAGCCGGTGAAGGATCTGAAGGCCGAGGACCTTTGTTGCCTGCCGGCGCTGGTGACGCAGCCGGGCTGCCCCAAGCTGGTCATCACGGAGTCGGACCTGCGGGATTATCCAGGTCTGTGGCTGCGCGGGACGGGCCAGGCGTCTCTGGACGCAACGTTTGTGGGTTACCCGTTGGAGGAGTCGTACGAAGGGCCCGCTTACACGCAGGGGAGGGTCACGAAGCACGCCGATTCTATTGCCAAGACCGAGGGTGCGCGGACATATCCCTGGCGGATTCTGGCGCTGGCGCGCGAGGACGGTGACCTGATTACGAATCAGCTCGTCTACCTGCTGGCGGCGCCTTTGGCGCTCGATGACATCTCCTGGATCAAGCCCGGGGTGGTGACGTTTGACTGGTGGGGCCGGCGCAATATCTATGGCGTGGATTTCAAGGCGGGTATCAACACGGCCACCGCCAAGTACTTCATCGATTTCGCTTCCGAGTACGGCTTCGAGTATTTCCTCTTCGACGACGGCTGGTCCGACCGGACGAATCTGCTGGAGGTCATCGCGGATCTGGATATGGAAGAGGTCTGTGCCTATGCCAAGCAGAAGGGCGTCGGGGTGATGCTCTGGATGGTGTGGGCGACGCTGGATCGGCAATACAAGGAGGCATTCGACAAGTTCGCCGAGTGGGGGATCGCGGGGGTCAAGATCGACTTCATGGATCGCGACGATCAGAAGATGGTCAACTTCTATCACCGGATGGCGAAAGAGGCGGCGGCGCGGAAGATGGTCATCGACTTCCACGGCGCGTACAAGCCGACGGGTCTGCGGCGGGCGTATCCCAACGTGCTGACGCGGGAGGGGCTGATCGAGGTCGAGCAGAACGGCTGGAGCGACCTGGCGAATCCGGAGCACCATACGCTGCTGCCGTTCATTCGCATGGTGGCCGGGCCGATGGATTACATTCCGGGCACGATGAACAACGCGCAGAAGCACAACTTCCGTCCTGTCGGGGACCGGCCCATGGGCCTGGGCACGCGGGCGCATGACCTGGCGCTGTTCGTGATTCTAGAGAGTCCGATGCAGATGCTGCCCGATGCGCCGTCGGACTACTACCGCGAGCACGAGTGTACGGAATTCATGGCACAGATTCCTGTCGAGTGGGACGAGACGCGCGTGCTGGAGGCTAAGGTCGGCGACTACGTGATGCTGGCCCGGCGGCGGGGGAGCACGTGGTTCGTCGGGGCGATCACTGACTGGGACCGCCGGAAGTTCGAGCTGCGGCTCGATTTCCTCGACGACGGGGCATACGCGATGGAGGCGATCCGGGACGGGATCAATGCCGACGTGCGCGCGATCGACTACAAGAAGGAGAATCGCGCAGTCCGGAAGGGCCAGACGCTGGAACTCGACCTGGTGCCAGGCGGTGGCTGGGTGGCGCGGATCTCCAAGTCCGGTACGGGTGCGGCTCGCTGAGAACCGCGCACACGATATGCCTGCCGCTCAGCCGCAGGTTACTGCGCGGGCGGTGGGCAGAGGCGGATGTGGTCGAGGTAGAGGGTGTCGAGATCGTCCCCGGTCTGGGATGATTCGGCGCCATCGCCCAGGCCGATTGTGAGCCTGGCGATGGTCGTCAGGTCGACGCCGCCGTCGGCGAATTGAGCCAGATCGATCTCCCATTGGCGCCAGTGCTCGGTTTGCACGGCGTAGCTGAGGGGATGGGCGACGGTGGCGCCGGCGCCTGCGGCGTCCTCAAGACGCACGTACAGGCGTTGCTCGACGTTGTCGTCTTCGCCACGGAAGGCGAGGGCCAGGGTGGTGACGCCATACCGGGTCCAGTCCTGCGGTGTTTCAAATGTGCGGGTCGCCTCGGTGAAGAAGGGCTCAAACTGGTTCTGGTACGTCAGGCGCATGGCGACGGCGCCGCGCGACCGCTGGCTGGTCTCCCGGAAGATGTATTGGTAGTCGCCCGGGATGTTGTGGACCCAGGCGGCGGTGATGGCGGCGTCCGTGGGGTAGGTTTCGAACTCTTCGACGACGAGGGCCGTGTCCGTAGTGAAGGACCAGACGGGGCCGGTGACGGTGCCGGCGGGTCCAACTTCCACGATGCGCCACTGGTAAGTCCGGCCGAATTCCAGCGGGCCCGGATTGGCGGTGGTCCCGGCAGGGTCGGGCTCGATCTTTTGCATCGCGCCTGAGGGCCCGAACCATAGCTGAGACGCGGTGGCAAAGGCGGCCGGCTGCCACTGCAGGTTGCCTTCGATGGAGACGGCTGCGGCGCCGTCGCGCGGCGCAACGCAAGCGGCGGCCGGACCATCGGAGACCGAGGAGATGTCATCGAAGGTCGTATGGTAGCCGGCCGGCGCCGGATGCTCGTTGACGCCTCCGACGCCCGTGATGCCCCGGGCGAAGATGCCGTCGTAGACGTCTTCCTGTTCCCAGGAATCGTGGCCTTCGGTGTCGACAAGCGTCGGGGTGCGGGCCACGAGCGGACCGCCCTGGTACTCGTAGAGGCTGCCGGTGATGTAAACGGGCCCGGCGCCGACGATGTCCAGCTCGGCGTAGTAGCTGCGCGTGTGGGCGAGGCCGGGGACGGTGATCAGTTCATACCGGGCCATGTTGTTGGTCAGGTTGACCATCTTGCGCACGTCGATGGCGAAATTCGCGGGGCCGTCTTCCCAATCGAGCATCATCAAATAGCCGCTGGCCAGTGCGCCCGGGGCTCCGCCTGTGGACCCGTCGGAAATCGTGTAACTGGCGCGACCGGCCAGCGCAGCATAATTGCGGTTGGCATCGCCTGTGACGTTGACAACGGCGCCGACGCGGACGTCGGTGAATTCGGCGCCGCCGACACCGGCAAAGCCGAAAGCCGAGCCCGGGGGCATGCCGCCGACGGAGTTCGTCTCGTCCAGGCTGAGGTATCCGTTGCCGGTATCATCGCTGGTGACGGTGTGGGTGAAGGTGCCGGCCACGTCCGGATAGCAGAGGAAGATCCAGCCGGCTTGATCGAGAGCGTTGTCGCTGAAGGTCTCGACCCAGTTGGTTTGGGCGAAGGCTGCGGTGGCCACAAGCAGAACGATGAGGGCCGTTTGTCGTTGCCAGGTTCGTGCCATTGTATCCCTCCTTCAGGGAATAGGATGGGCAGGGCAAGCGTGCCAGCGCGAAGCGCGATGTTGACAAACACGTTGGTGCATCGTATCTCCCCCTCCTAGGACGACGGAAGTACCATGACATAACCAGTATACCAGTTTCGGTTCAGGCACGCAACACGCGATGTGGCAGCGTCCGTTGTGGCTGGGTCCGACGGTGGCATGAAAGGTCAACGGGGTCACGCCTTGCGGCGCGACCCCGAGTCTGGTTTTTGCCCTACACTATGCTACCAGCGTGTTGGTTTGTGAACGTCCCCGTTCCGTCCGATGGCTGCGTGGACTAGCCCGTGACGAATATCCACTCTCCGTCGTCAGTGAAGTACCAGTAGTAGTTCATCCCATCCGGGGGATCTACCGGCGGAATCTCGGACGGATCGGACGAGCCACTGGACGACTCGCCTGTTTCACGGCGGCTATGTCCGTCATCATCCAGTTCCTCGATCAGTTCGTCGACGGCATGGTAGACGATATAGGAAGAACCGCCGAATTCGAGCATCGAGCCTATGACACCCTTGTCCGCGAAAGCGGTTTCGTAGTCGTACGTGTTGACGATGCCCTGCATCTCCACCACGTTACTGGCGAACTCGAGCGGCACGAGCAGGACCCAGTCGAGGGCCTTGTCGGCCTCAGGGTCGTTGCCGGAGATCAGCTGGACCGGCACTCTGGCGATATTGGTCACGGCCTGGCCGGCGTGCTTGAGGACTTCGATGATGTCCTCGATGCACATGCCAATGGTGCCGGCGACGTTGTCGAAATAGCCCCAGGTCACGGCGTTGCCGATCTCCCCGGTCGTCATGAAGACGCCGCCGATGATTCGGCCGGTGAAGATGAGGGGCCGAACGATCGGATGGTTGTCACTGTAGACGTTCTTCTCGCGATCCGGCAGTGAATCGAGCGTAATCAGATCGGCAAGGGAATACAATCCGTCGTCCAGACTGATGACGGTTTCGCCGATCTGCATCGGTACGCGACCGGGTTCGTCCAGGAACCCTTTGCCATCGTTGCCTCTGAACGGCGCGCCGCGGTCGGAGGCGTAGCCCAACGTGATGATGTTCGTCGTGTCTTCGACGGCCAGGCCAATCCGTTCGAGGGCCTTGCCGAGACTTTGCCCGACGTCGCGCGAGCCTTCGCGCACCGCGTGGCTGCGATACTTGTCCAGGTCCGTGCCCAGCGACCAGGGCTCTGCGATCTTCTCACGCTCATAAAAGTTCTTCGCTTGCGAGATGTCCGTTGCCGCGTAGGCGGGCTGGGTCAGTGGATCACGTATTGTCCCAGACCCAGAGGACGCATCCTTCCCAGATAGGGCGAGCATTCGGGACGACCGTTCGAGTCTGGGCGGACCTTGACCTCTGAGCGTCAATCTACGCGATGCCTGGTCGGTCGTCGCGTCTGCTGTTGCACCGTCGGTCAGCGCTGTTGGGTCTTCCTCGATCAAGCCCATCTTGCTCAAGGCGCGTCGGGCGGCTCGGTTCTCGGTCGACAGCCAGGTGGCTTGGTCCAGGGCCGGCTTGGTTTGCGCCGGTTCCGGGGCTGCCTGGGCGATCGTCGGTGTCGGGGTTACCGGGCTCGCTGCCGGCTCGGACGGCTGTGGCGTCGCCGGGTTCGGCACGATACGGTCCTCGGGCGGTGGCCATGTTGGCTGCTGCGCGACAGCTTCGCGTGTCGCGGGCGCGAGGGCCGCACGTTCATCGGGCCGCGGCCATGCTTCCTGCGGTGTCGCCGCTTCCTGCGGCGTTTGATCTGCCAGGGTTGGAAACGTTGCCCATGGAGAGGTGCTCGCTGTCGGAAGCAACGGTGCTGCCTGACTGCGGACTGGCGGCCATGGCGTCTCTTGCGCTGCCGGGGCCGGCGTTGGGGCCGCTTGGCTGTCGGCGACCGGCTCAGGCGTCCGGCGTGTCAGTTCTGGCTGCGCAGGCGCCTGGACCGATTCCCTGGCCGGGGTGAGCCATCGTGTGTGACCTATCGATGGCTGCGGCGGCGCTACGGGCGCCGGTGTTGAGGCTGCTTGCCCGCGCGAGGTCGGCCATGGTTGCTGTTGCGCAACGGTTGGTGCCGGTGCCGAGGTCGCCGGGCTGGTCGGTGTCAGCCATCGGGTCGTGTTCGGCACCACTGGCCTCTGGGCCGGCTGACCGTAGGGTCGCGGCCACGGTTGTTGCGGTGTCACTGGTTGCGCCGGCGTTGGTCTCGCCGCTGGCGGGGCGCTCGGTGTCAACCACCTCGTATGGCCCGTGCTTGGCGTTGGCGTCGTCGGGCGACCTGGCGATGATGAACGTGACCGACTCGCGGACGGTTGTTGCGTTGCAGGTGTTCGGGCTACCCGATCACTCGAAGTCGGCCATGGTCTTTGCTGTACCACTGGCTGCCGTGGCGCCGGCGTGGCCGCTGCCGGGGCGCTTGGTGTCAGCCATCTCGTTTGGCCTGTCTCTGGCGTTGGCGTCGTTTGGCGACCAGACGGTGACGAGAACAACTGGCCCGCGGACGGCTGTGGCGTTGCGGGTGTTGGCGTTGCCTGATAGCCCGACCTTGGCCACAGCGTGTGGCCGGGAGCCGGCTGCGAAGGCGCCGGTGTCCAGGTCGACGGGTTGCCGGGCGTCAGCCACGTTGTGGAACCGAAGGAACTTTCGGGCTGGCCCGTCTTCTTGGTTGGCTGGCGGCCCAGTTCCCGCCACATCCTTCCGGTCGCAGCCGGCTTTGAAGGTGATGTCGATTCCGGCTGTGTCACTTGACGGCCGGAGTCGAACCACTTGGTATGCGGCATGGCCGGCGCCGGCGCCGAAGGCCGAACGATGCGGCTGTTCGCTGAGGCAGGGATCGTGCCGCTGACGGCACTGTTACTGGGACGCGACCGGTCGAGAGCGGATTGGCTTAGAACGGCATTGCCGACGGACGAGGAGTTCATCTTGGTGGCGAGTTCCATGAGGTACCCCTGCGTGTTGAAGGGGCTGTCGATCCTGCTCAGTGGCTCAGCCGTCTCTTGCGTTGGCTTCTCGCGTTTTCCGGATGCCTCGGGAGCCTGGCCTGCCATGCACACGCCGGCCACGCCGACCCAAAGCAGCAGGCCGGACAGTCCGATACGTGTTGGCCGCGGCGTCGCAAAGATTCTGTCCAGAATCTGGATAATCCAAGCGAATCCGCCCATGAAAAGATTCGCCAGTCGAGTCCTCGTGCAAGACTGGTCCTCTCGCTCTGTGCCGCGCATTCTCATCGCCCCCATTTCCCGCGTCCGTTCACCCGGCAAGACACGCCAGGGTCCGGGACAATTCTAGCATCCCAATACTGACATGCTGTCGTCCTCCGTGATGGTTGCCGAATGAGCCACAAACGGCCTTGCCGCCGGCTCAATCCGGTGCTTATCGGAACCTGTCCTCATAGGCTCCACGTCTCATCTGCCGATAGACATTCAGCAGTGCTGCCCGTCCGTGGAAAACCTTGGTTCGCTATAACAAATGGTGTCGTTACACCCCCGAATGATAGACGCATTCTATCATAATCGCCGGTGCAGGTCAAGGATTGTTTCGCGCCGCGGCGCGCGGAAAGGACCCTGTGTGTTTATCCGGACGTGCCTTCGGACAGCGGCGGCGCGCCGCGCAGACCTACGCGGCGCATACCATCAGTTCGAGAAACCCCACCCCGATCCACAGAGTCATCAGGAGAACGAAGGCGACCAGGCAAAGGCGTTGGATCAACCTGTCTCCGGCCATGAAGGACCACAAGACCACGGCACCCATGAACACAAGGACGACCAGACCGATAAACGCCGACGGTGTATGCGGCGCCTTGCCGCCGTTGGGCCACTGACTCGCCAGGACTCTGGCCCACGGTCCGAACAGGTTCGCGGCGCCCCCAACGAAGCGAGTAGGAACGTCGATGTAGTGTGGCGCGCAGACGAGATGGACAACCAGAGCCAGCGCACCACAGGCCAGCCATACGATCAGGTAGATGGCCACCAGCCTGATCCACGTCATCGGCGCGAATCGGTCTGCATCGTCAATCGTCTCGTCTCGATCGATCGTCATAGCGTCCACGGGCTGCGCATGGCGCGGGCCATCATGCGGTCGGCCTCCGCATCGTTGACAAAGCGCTCGGCCTGCGGGTCCCAGGTGAGCTTGCGGCCCAGTCGCAGACAGATGTTGCCGATGTGACAGACCGTCGTCGAGCGGTGGGCCACCTCCGGCGGGGCGATCGTTCGCCCGCGCGTCCGGACGGCGTCCAGGAAGTCACGATGATGCCCCTGCATGAATTCATAGCCGCGCTGCGTTGTGTTGACCTTCTGGAGAATAGCCTTGCTGGAGGCGGTGATCTTGCCGGTGTCATCGACGCTGACCCAGCCTTCGCTCCCGACGAACTTGTTGCCGCGCGGCCCGCGCCCGGGCTCGGTCTCGTCGTGACAGATCATCTCGACCCCGTCGGCATAGGTGGCGCGAATCTCAAAACGCACGGGCGTATTGAACAGACCATCCTTGGGGAACTCGGCCCAGCCCTCGTACGCGACCGGCCCCGTCTCCTGGCTGTCGTTTGCCCACTGGGCCAGGTCGACGAAGTGGGCGCCGAGATCGGTCAGTTGCCCGCCGGAATAATCGTAGAGCCAGCGGAAGCTGCCGTGACACCGCCTCGGTGTGTACGGTTCGTACGGTGCCGGACCGAGCCAGCGATCGTAATCGAAACCTTCCGGGACTGGCTGAGGCTTCTGCGGCGGGCACGTCGGCCCATTGTGGTAGTAGCAGTGCAGTGTCTTGAGTTTGCCGAGCATGCCGCTCTGGGCGATGTCCACCCCGAACCGGAAGCACGCGTTGCTGCGCCGCTGCGTGCCACTCTGATAGATGGTCCCGTAACGTTTCATCGTCTCCGCTACGGCGCGGCCTTCTGCAATGGTTAGCGAGATAGGTTTCTCGCAGTAGATGTCCTTGCCGGCCTGGGCCGCTTCGATGGAGAGCAGGGCGTGCCAATGGTCCGGCGTGGCGATCAGCACCGTGTCGATGTCGTCACGCGCCAGGATCTTCCGATAATCGTTGTAGGCGGCGCAGGCGCTGTTGCCATAGGCCGAGTCCACCGTCGCCTTGGCCCGCCGGAGATGGGCCCTGTCCACGTCACAGACAGCCAGCACGTGCAGATCGCCGAACGTGAGGAAGTTCTTGAGGTTGTGCATGCCCTGGCCGCCGAGCCCGATCGCGCCCATGGTGATGCGCTCGCTCGGGACGGCCCCGCCCCTGGCGCTGTGCAAGGGCAGAGCAAAGTAGGGCAGTGCGGCGGTACTCGCTGCCCCTGCCAGTAGCTGTCGTCTCGAGATCTTTTGCATGGTGATAGGACCTCCCGTAGCATGGTTGCGACTCCGTTTCAGACCATGGTCGCTCCGGAACCGGATCGAGTCAACACTAAAGGCCGGTGGGCTTTGGTGCCGATTAGAATCCGAGATAAACAGTTGACGGGCGCGGACACTTATACTTGAAATAGAGACGATGACCTCCGAACAGGGACAACCCGCTGACGAGGCGAAAAAGGGCAAGCCCAACGGCTCGCGCCGGACGCTGCTGACCAGCCCGGAAGGGCGACTGCTGCTGACGGGCGTCACACTGGCCTTCGCGTACACCGTCTGGCTCGGAGCCAAGCTGATACTGTCGCCGGCCGATTCGCAATTCCTCACCGGCATGACGGCGACCACCCTGGTCTTCGGCCGGGCGGCTGGCCTGGCCTTCGGCTACTCCACGGGCCTCGGCCATGCCACAGTCATTCCCGTGGCCATGATCGTCGAGACCTTCCACGTGACCGTATTCTACCCGCTCTTCGTCTTCAGTTGGCGGCACCTGCTGGTGATCAAGTCGCTGAAGAACGTCTTCGAGCGGATCCACGATAAGGCCGAGTCTCACAAGGCGACGATCCAGCGCTACGGCATCATCGGCTTGTTCGTCTTCGTCTGGATTCCGTTCTGGATGACCGGCCCGGTGGTTGGCAGCGTGATTGGCTTCCTCTTGGGCCTGCCCGTCTGGCTCAACATGACGGTGGTCTTGGCCGGTACGTACGTGGCAATCCTGGCCTGGGCCTTCTTTCTGCGCGAAGTGCACGAGCGCGTCGCCTCGTCCGATCCCTACGCCGCGATGGTCCTTCTCCTCCTGCTGATCGTCGTTTTTCTTCTGGGCCACCACCTGCGCCGAACCCTCCACGAGACCAAACACAGACCATAACGCGACCGAAGACGCCGCTTCTCATGGGACGGCAATGGACGCCCGAGTCATCGCAGGTCTTGCAGCTTCGGGTTCTCTGCGGTAACCTACCTGCTCTTAGCGGTTTCCCCTCTTCTGAAAGGCTGTGAAGCGATGGTCAAGACCGAGCAGATCCAGGTCGGTACGCAGGGCAACAATCACGTGGTCGATATCACCGACGAGGTCGCTCGCGCCGTCGCCGGTTGCGGCGTGACGAATGGCGTGGTGACGGTCTTCAACGTCGGCTCGACCGCCGGCATCACCACGACCGAGTTCGAGCCGGGCCTGGCCAATCACGATATCGAAGCGGCCTTCGAGCGCATCGCGCCGGCCGACGGCCGTTATGAACACGAAGAGACCTGGCACGACGACAACGGACACTCCCACATCCGCGCCTCCCTGCTCGGACCGTCCCTGGCCGTGCCCCTGGTCGATGGCCGCCTGACCCTGGGAACCTGGCAACAGATCATCCTGGTCGATTTCGACACGCGCGCCCGCCGGCGCACCGTCGTCTGCCAGATCGTCGGCGAGTAGGCAGGAGGCGTAGCACACCCCTAGCGCTCGCCCCCCGTGATCCAGTCCTCCGTGAAGCGGGCGTATTTGACGGTCTTGTGGGGCGCCTCCCCGCGGTCGTTGTGGTGGTAGCTGTAAACGACGTGCAGCGCCCCGTCGCGACCCTGGATGATGGAGGGATAATGGCTGCGCGTGGCCTGGCGATCCCGCATGTCGTGCTCCAGATGGCGCGTGTGCGGCCACGTCTCGCCCCCGTCCGTCGATAGCGAGATAGCCAGACTGTGACGCCCGTCTTCGGTGTCGTTATAGGCCAGCGCCCAATGGCCGTTCTTCAGCGTGACGACGTCGGCCCCGGCCCCTGGGTTGGGCAATTCGGAATCCTTGACGAGACTCCAGGTCGCCCCATCGTCAGTCGATTGGCTGACGTGCAGCCGTTGCGGGGGCGGCCCATTGTCGCGCATGTACGCCACGAGCGTGCCGTCGGACCGGGTGGCGATGGAGGCCTGAATGTTGCCGGCGCCGACCAGCGGTTCGCTGAACGACCACGTCTTGCCCCCATCGTTCGTCAACGCCATCAGCGAGAAGCTGAACCCGTCGGAATACAGCGGCACGATCATGCGACCCGTCTTCGTGAAGATCGCCTTGTTCTTCGTCTGCCAGCCCATCCGCCGAAAGTACGGATAGCCCAGTTGTGCGTCGGTCCGGCTGCCTTCGTCGTCAACGAGAATGCCCTTGGCCATCATGTCCTGGCCGCGCGCCTTGGCCAGCATGCGCGTCCCCCATAGCTTCCACTGTGTCGCCATCAGCGTTGCTCTCGTCTGGCTCGACGCGCTGCCACGGATATAGTCTTCGTACTCAGCAATCTGCCGTTCGACCGACTTGACAAAAGGATCGTTGGGCTGAATCCCGCGCTCGGTGCGACCGCCCGGCTTGACGTGCACCACCTCTTGCCAGTCCCACGCTGGCGCCCCGTCACTCGCGCCGGGACGATTGCAGATCCGGTACTTCAGCAGCGACGTCTCCCACTGATTCGCGATCACCGTGTACCACATCAGCCACAGCCGCTCCTGCCGGTCCATGAAGAGGATCGGATTGATATCGGGAAACTCCGGCGTGTCCGCCATCACGAACGGTTCGCTCCAACTCTCGGCCCCGCTCTTAAGGCGAGAGCCCATGATCGCCACGTCATCGGCCCAGCGCTCCCCCGAGCCCTGAAACCACGCCGCCAGCAGGTCCCCGTTGGGCAGTTCCGCGATGGTCGAGCCATGTACGTGTTCGCGGACGTAGGGGAAGATCTCCATGGTTGTCAGTGCCGCGGCCCCGTGGGCAGCCGGTACCGCAACCAGCGAGCAGAGAACAAAGAGAATCAACAACCGTCGTATAGAATAGCTTCTGGCTTGCATTCCGGTCTCCTCGAATCGATGGGCGCTGCGGCGCTATAGGGTCACAATCTCCAGCAGGGTGATCTTGAAGAGCGCATCCTCGCCGGCCAGGGGATGGTTGCCGTCGACGACGACGTGGGTATCCGTCACCTCCTTGACGATGACGTTGACGACTTCGTAATCGTCGGTGGGCAGGCGCAGCCGCTGGCCGACCTTGGGCCTGATGCCCTCGGGAAAATCCTTGCGGTCGATGGCCTGGATCAGATCGTCGCGCTGCGGGCCGTAGCCTTTGTCCTTCGTCACCACGACCACCTTCGACTCGCCCGGCGTCATGCCGATCACAGCCTTCTCGAGGTCGGGCAGAATGTCCCGGTGCCCGAGGATCAGCTCCATCGGCGCGCCGGCCTCGCCCATCTCGAACTCCCGGCCGTCCGTCAGCCGACCCGCGCAGTACACGCGGACGATATCGCCTTCCTGGGCCTTTGCCATGCCGGCCTCCCAAAGGTGCAGCCGTTGCCATTACCATCGCCAGACGGCCACCCTATCACAATCGCCCGCACACTGCAAATCCCCCGCGCCGCGCCGCCGGAAGCCTCTAAAGCCACCCCGCCAAAGTGCCGATAACTTCTGCCATGGAGACAGGAACCTTCAATCACGACAGCATCGCCGTAGCGGATCAGCCGCAGCAGGCCACCCCAAGCGAAACGGACCTGAAGCGCTGCCCGTTCTGTGCCGAGCAGATCCAGGCCCAGGCCATCAAATGCCGCTACTGCCACGAGTTCCTCAACGGCGCGGCCCCGGCCCGCCCCAAACCCCGGACCGGCAAGTGGTACCACGCCAACGCCACCGTTATCATGGCCCTGTTGTGCCTGGGTCCCCTGGCCCTGCCCCTCGTCTGGGTCAACCCCCGCTACAAGCTCCTGGCCAAAGCGATCATCACCGTCGCCGTCCTCGCCTTCACCATCGCCTGCACCTACCTGCTAGGCGCCCTCTACCGCCAGTTCCTAAACCAATTCAGCGCCCTCGGCCTATAGCTAAAACCCATAGCTCGCGACATTGCTACTGAGCCCTCTGTTGTGGTATCATTGACAGCGTAGCGTGCGGAAGCCCTATCCATGAAGGTAGACCAGAAGTTCCCCCCTGGTCGTCAAGGGGGCCCGCGAGATATCTGCATCTGATAGTGGAGGCGTCCTTGTGTCCGAGGCATTCCCTGACACCGAGCACACCGGTCAACAACGCCCGAGCCGTGGGCGTACCCTTGCCTTCCTGGTGCTGGTCGTTCTGCTCGTCGCCGCGCCTCTGATTGCCCGGGAAATCCTCAACACGGTCGAAGCCGCCAAGCAGAACGTTTACTTGATCGGGTTGGTTCTTCCGGTGTTGTCTCTGTCCCTGGCGGCCGCGGGTGTCCTGATACTCCGCAGAGTTGTCGGGAAGGAGCCTCTCGACATCATATGGTATCGGCCAAGACGCGCCGAGATCGTCGGAACCCTGCTATTGATCCTTGGCACACCGATCGTGGTTGGTCTTGTAAGCATGCTGGGGTCTCGCCTCGGCCTGGTGTCAGAGCGCTATCGGGTGTTCTACAGTGGTCGTTTAGACTTCGTCTACTTCGTCGCCCTTACCGCCTTCCTGGTTCTGCCCACTCCTGTCATCGAGGAGCTCTTCTGGCGAGGCTCGGCGCAGCCGGCCCTGGCCCAGGCCGTCGGTGCGGTGGCCGCGTGGGTCGTTCAGGCGGCCCTCTTCGCCGCCGTCCATTTTCGACCCCTCGGTGGCTTTCTGCCCCTATTGGCCTTCGGGCTTCTGACCGGTCTGTGGCGCTGGCGTCGTCGGACGCTGGTGCCCCTTATTCTGACCCATGTTGTCTTCAACGCCTTATGGTGCGCCTGGCATTGGCCGGATTGGCTCGAGATGAGCAGGATCAGGATCACGCATGACTACAGCGCCGAGATCGCCGAACTGACGACACCCAGTCCCTACGATCCGAACGATGATGCGCGCTACGACTATGAGCGGGCACGGCGAACGCTTCAGCCCCTCCCTGACGAACTCGACCCGATCATCTCGCAAGATCCGGCACGGTGGACGCCGCAACAGACAGACGCCGCGCGTCAGTGGCTCGCCGCCAACGCCCAGGCTCTCGAACATCTCGCCCGAGGGGCTGGAAAGCCGTACTACTGTCCGGACTACCGATTCAGAGGCACGCTCTTCCCGAGCGGCGTGTTTGCCGCCACCGAGAGGAACCTGGCCTTCGCCCTCAAGGCTCGGATCGGACTACACGCCGGGGAGGGTCGGGAAGAGGAAATGGTTCGGGATATCGCGACCCTGTATCGGTTCGGCACACACTTTGTCGGCCGCAAAGTACTGATGGATCAACTCGCCGGCACCGCGATTCGCGGCATGGCTGCGGTAATGACGAAGAGAGTGCTGGCCCACTATTCGTTCTCTACCCAGACCCTGGATACGCTGCGCGAACAGTTTCAGGCGTTCAGCGACGCCGACGATCATGTAGCAGACCTCAGCCTCGAGCGTCTCTACTGCCTGCACGAAATCCAGAGGATCTTCACGGACGACGGGCAAGGTCGTGGTTATGTCCCCGAGACCACGCTCCGGGCATCGCCCGGGATGACACCCGAGCACGAAGAGGCGTTCCTTAAGATGGAGCGCAGTGAAACCACCCAAAAGGTCGAGGCCTTCTTCGAGCAAATCCCCACGGTGGCGCGCCAGTCACCGTGGCAGCTACACAAAGAGCCCAACGACGTCTCACGAACACTACAGGACCTCATGCGCCGCAATGCCCTTCTCGACACCATGGGCCCAGCTTATCTCCAGGCCATGGATATACTCTGGCGGTCCAGGACAGAAGTCGATGCGGCATTGGCTCTACTGGCGATCCTCCGGTACGAGACCGATCACCACCAGCTCCCCGAGTCGCTCGAGCAACTGGTCTCTGTCGGCCATCTCAAACGCCTCCCCCGCGACAACTACTCACCCGATCCCCTCGTCTACAGGTGGACCCCCGACGGCTTCCTGCTCTATAGCTGGGGTCTGGATTTCGACGACGACGGCGGCACCCCCAGCAAGTGGGGCGCAGGCGAGCAAGGCGGCGACCAGGTCTTCTGGCCCATCCAGACCGCCAACTGAACGCAGACACCCAGGTATCCCCCGGCTTGTGAGATTCTCCCTAACACCGCAGGTGCGATGGTGTCTCTCAGGAAACAACCACGCCGGGCCTTGCGAATCAATAATCAACAATCATTCATCAATTCCGAAGATTTGCCCGTGATTTCCAGTCCGGCAAGCGTCTGATATATAGAGACCTAACCAGGAGGCCGAGAAATGAATACCGAACAACCAGGAAGTGACCACCCCAACCCCCGAAACGCCTGGTTATCTGTGCGTGGGAACACTCGCGTTTCGTGCCCGCACACTGCGGTCTTCCGCGCCGGCGTGGGGATTGTCTCGCATCCGGTCGTCAGGATATGGCGCTCCCAGCGGGCGATGAGCCCCGTCCCCCACGGGCCGTGTGCGCCAAACAAACCCAATTTTCCCCGTTTCTGGCCAGAAAACGAGGGTCCGCCGAAAAAACAAACCCAATTCCCTATGCGCGATATGGCTCCAGTGTCGCCACTGTGCGAAGGCCTCATGGCGCTCGCACTTAGCTGGCTCGTGGCCTGCCGGGTGTGGTATAATGGGCTTCGTTGCGGTAGATCGAAGGGAGGAAATCTCATGACCCGCTCTTGGCTCCAACTCTGGCTCATCTGCCTTCTGGCAGCGGTGGCGGTGCCGACCTTGGCCGACGCGATGACGATTCAACTGGGCGACGCCGACCAGACGTTTGTCGACGACGGAGAAACCTGGCGATTCTTCCGGGGCCTGGCAGCGCCGAGTGCCCCGGCCGACGCCTGGACGGCGGTGGATTTCGACGACTCGCTCTGGGAAACTGGCCCGGCTGGCTTTGGCTACGGCGATGATGACGATGCCACTATCCTTGATGACATGCGGGCCAATTACGTCACGGTCTACGCGCGCAGGGCCTTCTCCATCTCGGCGCCGGGCGCCGGGACGCTGGAATTGACCGTTGATTACGACGATGGGTTCGTCGCCTATCTTAACGGGCGCGAGGTTGCCCGCCGCTCGATGCCCGAGGGGCCCGCGACGTTCGAGACGACCGCTTCATCTCACGAAGCCGGTTCACCTGAGACGATCGTCCTGGGCGCCGCGGGCGATCTGCTGGCCGAGGGCACTAATGTCCTGGCCATCGAAGGGCACAACAGTTCGCTGACCAGCAGTGACTTCTCCCTGATTCCGGCCCTTCGAACTGCTGGCGATACCGTCCGAAACGGCGATACGTACATCGTGGCGACGGACACGGTCATCCTGACTGGACGCACGGACTTCTTGGCCGGAACGGCGGGCGCGACGGGGGCCTGGTGGGTCATGGTTGGGGACGCAGAGGCGGACGCCAATTTAGTCGACGGAACGTGGCACGCCGAGGTCCCGCTCTCTCCCGGCCTGAACGCCATTACGGCGCAGGCTTTCGGCGGGGATCCCCCCAGAGGGGGGGCACGAGATTCCGGGTCGATCGAGATTCTCTACGTGCCGCCGCCGAATCGTCTCGTGGGCGAATTGGAGGAGGATATCACGCTGGACGATGCGTACATCGTGGCCGGCACGGTCATCGTCCCGAAGGGCAAGGTCCTCAAGGTTGAGCCGGGCACCGTCGTCTTGATGGACCAGGGCGCCTCGCTGGTCGTGGGGGGGCAGCTCCTGGTCAACGGCACAGAGGACCAGCCGATCCGTTTCACTCATCTCGGCGACGGCGCGACCTGGAAGCAGATCCTGTTCGTCGAGGCAGCCGACAGCCGCTTTGACCATTGCCTCGTCGAGTTTGCCGATAGCGAAGGCGCCCATCAGGACTACTACGAAGAAGGCCCGCGCGACTATCACGAGGCGATCGTGGCGCTGGCCTGTCACCTCGACGTCAACGACTGCACCTTTCAGAATCTCCCCGATGACGGCGCGGGCGCCGAAGGCGATGCGCTGGCGATTATCTCCGACGACCCGGACCACCCGGGCGAGGCCACGGCGAACATCACGGGCTGTCAATTCCTCTCCATCGGGCAGGGCGTCCATACGCGCTTTGCCTATGTCCTGGTCGAGGACTGCTTCTTCACCGGCAAGCGCGGCGACAACGACGACGTCGACCTCTGGGGCGAGAGCACGCCGCCCCCCTTGATTCGCAACAACGTCTTTCTAAGCCCTGAGCATGACGACGCGATCAACCCGACGCGCTGTTCGGCCGTGATCGTAGGCAACCTCATCGCGCATACTGACGACCACGGTATCGTCCTGCGCGACCGCTGCTTCCCCGTCCTGATGAACAACGTCGTCTACGATTGCCGCAACGGCGGGATTGCCATCGAGAATTCGTGCGAGGCGCTCCTTGTCAACAACACCATCGCCGGCTGCGGCCGGGGCCTGCGCCTCTTCGACCTGGGCCGCTGGGGCCCGCCGTACCGCCTCAATCCCGGTGGTGGCAGCGCCACCGTCATCAACTGTATCATCTGGGACTGCTCTGAGCCGATCACATTAAGCGACAGCTCCAATACCGAGATCGAAGACCCCGGCTCACACCTGATGATTAGCTACAGCGACATACAGGGCGGCCCCGACGGTGTCTCCGTCTCCGGCCGCGCCTCGACCGTGATGTGGGGCGAAGGCAACCTCGACGCCGACCCGCTGTTTGCCGACGTGGAAAACCTCGACTTCCACCTCTTATCACAGTTCGGCCGCTGGGACCCCAACGAACAGGCCTGGCTCCTCGACGACCTAACCAGCCCCTGCATCGACGCTGGCGACCCGAACGACCCGGTGGCCGACGAGCCCTACCCCCACGGCCACCGCCTCAACATCGGCGCCCACGCCGGCACCCCCGAAGCCAGCCAATCACCAGAGGTCCCCGTCCCATGGTAGCAACCGCACTCCCTTGCCATCTCCGAGCGGTGGTGCTGTACGCAGGTATCGCAGCGTCTCTGCTGATCGCCGGATGCAAAGATGCGGCCCAGACGCACTATGCGCGCGGGCGCGCCTATCAGCAACAGGCCGAGTATGACAAGGCGATTGAGCAACTCACGAAAGCCATCGCGGCAGAGCCGCGCCACAAGAAGGCGTACGTCGTTCGTGCGGTGGCCTACCACTCCACGGGCGAGTATGATCTTGCGATCTCCGACTGCACAAAGGCCATTGAGATCGACGGCGACGATGCGATTGCTTACGCCTCTCGCGCACGCGTGTATTGGGACAAAGGGGAATTGGAGAAGGTCTTTGCCGACTGTAGCCGGGCGGTCGAGATCGACCCAAACCTTGGCTTGGCATATGCCTATCGGGGCTATGTCTATCTGCGGCGACAAGACTACGTCTCGGCCATTGCGGACTTTGACAACGCGATCCGCACGACGCCGGATTGTGAGCGGGCGTACTTGGGCCGCGGAGAAACCTATGCGCGCCAGGGGCAGCACGGGCGTGCACTGGTCGACTTCACGAAGTGCATCCAATTAGACCCCAACGAGGCCCAGGCTTACCACTACCGAGGGCGCACACACGACGTCCAGCGCCGGTATGACGAAGCGCTCGCAGACTACACACGAGCCCTTCGTATCGACCCGAACTATGGCGAGGTGTTTGTGGATCGAGGACATGTCTACCTCGAGAGGAAAGACTACGACCGCGCCATCACCGACTTCAACGAGGCCATTCGAATGATCCCGGATAGCGGTGTGGCCTACTGGGGCCGGGGCAAGGCCTACGTTTGCCAGGAGCAGTACGAGCGGGCGCTGGCCGACTTCACCACGTGCATCGAAATAGACCCCAACGATGTCGATGCCTATCACGGCCGGGCACTTGCCTGCTGCGGACAGGACCGGTTCGATGAGGCGATCGCGGACTGCACATGGGCCATCAGCATCGATCCCAACTACTCTGACGCCTACGACGGCCGCGGGCTGGCCTACGTCCACAAGGGCGATCTCGAGCGCGGCATGGCCGACTTCAACCGGTCCATCGAGGTCAATCCGAACTCCGCCATCACCTACATCAATCGGGCGTGGGCTTGCTGCCGCATAGGGCAGTACGACCAAGCCTGGGCGGACGTGCACAGGGCTGAGAGCCTTGGCACGACCGTCCCGGAGGCGTTCCTCAAGGAGCTGCGCACGGCCTCGGGGAGAGAAGATTGAGGTCTTGCTTGGGAGGAGCTAGTGATCTTTGAACGTGCGCATCCATTCGGGCCAGTCTTCCGGGAGAGCACCGCCGGCTTGGGTCCAGGGGCCGGCGGTTTCGAAGTCCTTGTGCCACTGGAGGGTCCAGAGTTCCTTGAGGCCCACCTTGCGGGCGGAGAAGTCCATGAAGAGCATGTTGATCCCGCCGTGGTGGCGGTTGATGCAGAGGGGGGACATCACGCATTCGGGGTCGTAGCCTTCTTGCTGCGGTGGGGGGCAGTGATGTTCGGGTTCGGCGGTCAGGCAGGCACTGTCGAACATGAGGGGGACGTGGGTAGCGGCCCGGATGTGATGGGTGCGCCAGCCTGGGTCGTCGGCCCCGATCCACTCGTTGAGGCCGTAGCTGCCGAGGGCGAACGCGAGGTCACTCGACCATGGTCGCATGTGTGACCTCGTGCGCGCATAGGCGTGGAAGGCGTCGCCCCAGCCGACGGGGTCGCCCGGCAGGGGTTTGGTTGCCGAAGGACACAGAACCAGTCCCGGGGTTTCACCCTCGTAGCCACCCCACCAGGGGATGGGCGTGAAACTGGCGTTGTCGTTGTCGTGGGCATAGACGGTGAAGATCAGGCCCCACTGGTGCATCTGCGATTGGCAGGTCACCGCGCGGGCCTGCTTGCGGGCTCGCTGCAAGGCGGGAAACAGCAACGCCATCAGCAGGACAACGATCGAGATGACGACGAGCAGCTCGATAAGCGTGAAGGCGCGGCGCGCGGTGTCGGGCAGAACGCGGTGGGGCGGGGTCGTGACGTTTGGGCGAGGACTTTGGATGTGGGGTGGTCTGGTGGAGATTTCTCCGTTGCGGACCGGCTTTGCCGGTCCTCCAGTCGAAATGACACGCGCGAAGGGGTGGAGCGGCGAAGCCGGTCCTTCAGTCGCAAGGACAAACCTTGGGATGTATGAGGCGAATGTGTTGGGGGTATCGCCGGGCATTGGTCAGTAGTCCTTGAACTGTCGCATCCAGGCGGGCCAGTCTTCGGGCTGTACACCGCCGGCCTTCGTCCACGGCCCACTGGTGTCGAACTGGCGATGCCACTTCAGCGTCCACAGCTCCTTCAAGCCCACCTTCCGCACCGACCAGTCCATGAAGACGCTGTTGACGAAGCTGCCGTGGCGGGTATCGCAGAACAGGCTCATGGTCCCCCCACGGGTGTCCTCGTAGGGGGGGGGGAATCCGCTGGGAACGGCGCGGTCCATCCCCAAGCACCATCCAGGAGGACCGGTACGCGCCCCGGGCTCCTGGTCGCGTCGACACACCGCCAATAGTACGGGATGGTGAAGTCCGAAGTGTCCCGGTGCTGACAGTCGTGGATCCAGTAATTCACCCCATATACGGACGCACGCCTGCGTCCGTCCTCCCGCCATCTCTTCGTCGGGCACTGGTCGACAGGCTTCAGTTCCCCACAATAGCTTGCGCTTATCGTCCGCCACCAGTCCCATGGCTTGTGTGAATCCTGACGGACGCGAACCCAGCGACCATCGTTCTCGCTGGTGTATTGCTGTAAGAACAGGGCCCACTGATGCAGATTTGCCTGGCACGCAACCGTCTCGGCCTGTCTTCGTGCCCGTCGCAGGGCGGGAAACAGCAACGCCATCAGCAGGACAACGATGGAGATGACGACGAGGAGTTCGATGAGCGTGAAGGCGCGGGCCGGGGCGGTCGTGACGTTTGGGCGCGGACGGTGGGTGCCTTCTGGTCTGGACGAGATTTCTCCGTTGCGGACCGGCTTTGCCGGTCCTCCAGTCGAAGTGACAAACGCGAGGGGGCGGACCGACTGGGCCGGGCCTTGGGTCCGCACGACGGGCGCGGGGGGGTGTGGGGTGATTGGGTTGGGGGTTTCGGTGGGCATGGGTCAGTAGTCCTTGAATCGGCGCATCCATTGGGGCCAGTCGGTGGGCAGGGCACCGCCGGCTTTGGTCCAGGGTCCGGTGGTATCGAATTGGCGACTCCAGTTGAACGTCCAATGCTCTTTTAGGCCCACCTTGCGTACGGACCAATCCATGAAG
>Ga0272442_10002727_pt1 | contig 25313 bp, 20 predicted proteins | sample SSMForm2O_FD_200262 | JGI IMG/M metagenome (GOLD analysis project Ga0272442, IMG submission 200262) | Marine sediment archaeal communities from Little Sippewissett salt marsh, Falmouth, MA, United States - SSM-Form-2O | ecosystem: Environmental > Aquatic > Marine > Wetlands > Sediment ... | reverse complement strand
AACCTCAGGAAAGGAGAACGTAAAAATCAGTTGCAATTACTGAGAAGTGCACCTTAATTTTAAACAGCAATTGTCCAACATGTTCTGACGACATACAGAATCGATCCTTGCCTCTACACGCGCCAGCTCTGCCTCCCTGTGACAGGTCCCGCAGGAGTCTTTTGTATTTTTCCGGTTCATCGCTTCTCGAATTATTGACGGTTCCGGCCGGGCGCTGTTGTCACCTGATCAAATGAAGTATGAGCCCTCTTTTTTCGACCTTTAGCCGGATCAATGTGTGGCCTGACCCCGGCCTGAACCGTTCACTGTTTGCCGATAACTCGTTTCTGATTTAAAAGCGCCAGTTAACTCCCAGACTGTAGCGCATCCTGCCGTGCTTGCTGTCCACCTTGCCGTAAAAACCCGCTTTTTCGGTGTTAAATCCCCCGACCAGTCCCTGGTTGCCGAGCTCAAGGTTCAGGGTGCGGAATCGCCGGGGGCCGGGCCATTTTTTTCCAGCTGGCTTTCCAGGATTTTCTTTCCCTGGTGCGAGGTCAAGCCCCGGCTCATCCCGTCTGCAAAGCCCTGGCCGAGCACGCCGCCGATCCCGGTACTCGAAATCCCGGCAACCACCCACTGGGCCACATCCACCGGGACGTCGGGCCAGAAGTTGTAAAGGGCCAGAACAAGGCAGTTGCCCAGGATCGTGCCGATCAACATGATTATTTTTTTAGACATTTTTTCCTTTCCCCGTTTTGAGAATTTCAGGCTTGCAGGACAAAAGTTTCAGGCCTTTTCGGCGCTGTCTCCAACGGACCGATCTGAACGTGAAGGTGCTCCCCCAGTGCTCCCACCTCGTGAAACAGGGCGGTGGGAGCCCCTTCCTTGCCGGAGTAGGGGAAAGCCCGGTTGATCCAGTCCTCCCATTGCCTGGCAACTGAGGGCTCCAGGCCGGCTGTTCTCAGGTCCGCGGCCCGGCCGAACTCGTGAGGGGAGCGGAAACCGGCACGGTCCGGATAAATCCGGCGCTGCTCGCGATCGGTTCTCAGCAGATGGGTCAGTACCGCGGGCCGGCCGGTGTGCCGGTAATACCAGTGTGCGGCAGCCAGCACCACTACATAGAGCGCCGGATGGATCTGCGAATCTTCACCGCGGGCGAACCACTCCCGTTGCTGGCGCGGGCTCTTGAACCTGATATATGGCGCGGGATACATCTCTCGACTCCTCCAGAGTGATTGCACTTTCAAGTTGCGCCTAAAAATAAAAGCGTTCCGGCCCTGCGTCCAGCGAATGCAGTTCGTTTTATGCACTATATTCGTATATGGCATAATATTTTTATTGTTATTTTGCACTATATCACTTTTTATCCCTCTATTTATAATTTCAAGCACTTTTCAAGTTTTATTCCGGATGATACCGCTCATCCGGGCGGGCTGACCCGGACGAGCAACAGCGGCCGGCTGAGAAAACCAGGGGAAATGCGACATAGCTGCTGTTGCTGGTGTGATAGGAAGAGAATTAAGGCAGGACAAAGGAAACGGCTTGTTCACCATTTCCTGCGTGCTGAAGGAAATCCTGAAAAGCTTGTGGAGGACGAGTTAAAGCAAGCTCGCTGTCAGTTGAAAATAGCGCCCGCCGTTTTCAGAGAAGACGAGCAACAGCGCAGCAGAGTTGCGGAGCATGACGACAGCGAATTTGACCGATCTTATTATTATTCGCTCCGCCGGCGGACAAATCACGACAAAGCCTGTCAACTCCTTTTTAATAAAGGGAATTACCGTCCACATCTCCCACAACGGCATTGCGAGGCAAAGCTCTAAGAAACTTGCTTTGATTTTACTTTCACTTTGGTTTTCCCTGGTGATAGCTTTCAATCAGTCGTTCCAAATCGCTCATTGTGAAACCGTAAACACGTCTCAAACGACCGAGCCGTTCACTGGAGGGTGTATCAAGGGGAAGGCTTAGTCCTTTGAGCAAGTAGCTTACCGGCACATTCTGCTCCTGCGAAACCTCAGAAAGGGTCATAAATCCCCGTATAGTCGAGGAGGTGCCGAGTCTCTTGTGTTCATGCTCTTCAACTTGGATGCCGGCTTGGGCAGCACTCATTGATTGCTTTTTCTCCTCAGGAGCGCTTTCCTGCGCTCCGGCCTCCACTTGTTGCGGCCGCTTTTCTTTCGGCTGCTTTTGCACCGGAATCCGCTCCACCACCGGCTCAATGGTATCTTCCCGGCCCACCTGCTGGGCCGCCGCCTGTAGCTTCATGCCCCGGAAACCGGACTCGCCGGCTGCCAGTTGCCTGATTTCCGGCTTGATTGCCAGCGGGTAAAAAAGCAACAACAGACAGAGGATTGAAAACACCCAGGCCAGCGCCCTCCTTGCTGCGGCTGAACCGATAAGCCTGCGGTACATGCACACTATCTGGTTCCAATGCAGGATAATATGCAAAACCATCAGCCCGAGCATGACAAGGGCCAGCACCAGGTGCACGTCACTCCACCCTTGACGGTCCAGCCCCAGAAAAAACAATTCCTTGTCGTGGCCGTACAACACGTTGCGCACTCTGCCCCGCGGTATGTTCCATGCCAGCATGAAACCGATCCCTGCAATCGCCGCCAGAACTATCATCAACAGGCAATCGATGACAAAATTAACCCTTGTCTTATCCAAATTTCCTCCGGATTGATGTAGATTGATATTTTGGCAAGTACGAAAAAGGCGTGCGATTTTTACAGGGGGGTCTCTATTATATTAATTACCGAGAGCGGAATTTTCCAGTTTTTGCTGTCCCGATCTGTTACCCGGCCTGACTCGTGCTGTCAGGACCCGGAAGCTGCCTACAAAGGATTTGATTTAGCGGAAGTTCTGAGCGGCGAGACTATTTCTCCTGCCCGGGACAGGGAGTATTTGAGAAGCACCGGCCCGGCCAGCTGAAAAACCGCAATCGACCCCACGACCACATTCTTGAAAGTGGGTCCCCAGCCGGGGAAAGTGTCGGCCACGATCACCGCCATACCAAGGGTCACCCCTGCCTGGGCAAAAAAACCGAGCCGCAGGTTTTCGCGCACCACGGCTTCCTCCCTGCCGATAACAGAACCGGCCCAGGTTCCCAGAAAGGTAAAGATCGAGCGGCTTACCACCAGCAGCAGGATTATCTGCCAGGTCCCGGCAATTACACCCAGGTCCAGATCAGCACCGGCAATCGCGAAAAAGACCACGTAAACCGGCAGCGAACTTTTTTCGATGGCCTTGATGAATTCCCTGCCCCGGCTCGACATGTTATTCACCACAAGACCGGCCACCATGCAGACCAGTAAGGGGTGAAGGCCCAGCAGGCTCGAAAGCTTGGAGGAGATAAAACTCAAGGCAATGATAAAGACCGGGGTTTCAGCAGTGATAAATACCATGTACGCGATAATACCCAGCCCGAGCAGCACGCCGCAGAGAATCGAACCGCCGATCTCCCAGGCCAGACCGGCCGCCAGATGCGAGCCGCCCGGCCCGCTGCCGGGTTCCAGAAGGGCGAACCCCGCGGACATCACCAGGGCAAAAGCCACGATCACCACCAGATCCTTCACTATGGTCACTCCCAGAACCATCTCGCTCACTCTTCCTCTGGCCCCGGTCTCTACGATTACCGCAACTGTCGAGCTCGGGCTGTTGGCCAACGCCACGACCGCGAACAGTGAGCCCACCACCACAACGGCCGCCTTACCGGCGACGAAATCCCCAGGCAAAAGGCCGAGCAGCAGAGTCATGCATGCCAGGACTCCGCAAAAAGTCACCAGTACCTGGCCGAATATTACAGTCAGAAAAGATCTCAACCGCGCATATATTCTCTTCAGGCTGACCTCACCGCCGGCGGTGAGTGCGATCAGGGTCAGGGCGAAGCTGTTGATCAACTGCAGGTCATCCACTGTTTCCCGGTCCAGGATTCCGAAACAGTAGGGACCCAGAGCCATCCCGGCCAGCAGGTAGCCGGTGATTCCCGGCAGGCCGAAATTGTTGCCGATTTTGCCGAGCACGAACCCGGCCAGCAGAAGGAAACCCAGCAGCATGGACAGCGGAGCGCCTGAGCCGCCGCCTGCCGGCAGGTAAACCAGAAGCCCCATCAACAGGGCCAGAACCACCAACCCGAATACCCTGCTCACCGTCCGCCTCCTTCCCCATCCCCGGCAAGCGCCCGGCGGGCTGCATAAGCGCTGAACGCCTCGGAAAACACGACCGCGCAAAGCACGACACTGACCGCCACAGTATCGGCCTCGCCACTGAAAAGGAACTGGTAATTGGCGATCAGTGCCACACTCATCCCGCCCTGTCCCAGAAGCGCCAGGCCGGCAGCCCACCCTCCCTGAGCAAGCTCCTCGCGAACAAACGGCCGGGCCGCTGCAAGGGAGACCACCTTACCCAGGACTCTCCCCGCCAGGTAGATTGCCAGAAGAGCCCCGACAGTAACCAGCCGACCCTGAGGGAACGGTATCCAGTTCGCCCCTACCAGGACCAGCAGCACGATCAGTACCGGCCTCTCCCGTGAGACCAGCACGCGGAAAATCCTCTCGCTGGTCGGCAATAAATTGGCCAGGGTTATCCCCAGGACGATATTGACAAAAAGACTGGAAAGGTTCAGGTAGGCAGCGATACCGCCGCTGAAAACCGTGAAAGCGATAATCATCATCGCCAGCTCGTTCTCGCTGTGGCGGTGCCTTGCGTATGAATAGAACAGCAGCCCGAGCACCAGGCCGATGAGCGCAGAGACTGCCGTCCACGCCAGCGCCGAACCGATTCCCACCTCGGTACTGCTGTGAAAAAAAGCGGTCGTGAAAACGAAAATCACCACCGGCAGCAGCGGATCTAGACTGGTCACATAATGGACCAGCCGGGCGAACCTGCGTTTAACAACACTGACAGCCGATGCAGCCAGTGCGGTCTCCGCAGGGCTGCTCACCGCACCCACTGCCGCGATTAAAACAAGCACCCGCCAAAGGCTTTCCCCCTCACCCGGCATGAACCGGCCCAGCGCCAGGTATATCACAAAGCCCACCACGGCAGCGGTAAACAGAGACTGGAGCAGGGTGATTTCGAAAAATCTTGGCGGGTAGCGGCGCAGGCGCCTGATCTCGAACTGAAGGCCGAAAAGGATTCCGATCCAGCCCAGCGCAAGGTCAACCACCGGTTCGAGGTTGGCCAGCATGTGTCGCTCCAGCAGGCCCAGGCCCTGACCGCCCAAGGCCAGGCCCAGCGCCAGGTAACTCAGCGTGGTCACCCTGAAAAGCTGCGGGCGGCCCTTTCTGCCCCGATAAAATCTCCCGCCTACCAAAGCGATAAATGCCACCAGCAGGATCAGCAGCACTGTCCGAGTGCTCTCGGCCATCGAATCTCCCGTCGCCTGACGCTTGAACCAAGCAGGGTCGAAGATAATACCTGTTCAACTAATTCTAATTTTTCACCGTTTTGGCAAGTAGAAAATTAGCTTCCGGTCGGATCATTCCACATCCGCACCCGCTCAGGCCGGACTGAAACCATTTTCGCGCCTCGATCTGAAGCAAGACCCGGGATTTCGAATTGGTATGATTTCTAATGAATCGGGGAAAGAAAAGCTGGAGAAAGCGCTCAATCCCGGTCAAGCCGCAGCACCCCGCGGGCATCGATCACCGGCAGGGCGAAAAGGATGCCGTTGCCGGGATCATCCAGGCTGCCGCAGACATCCTCGATCAGCTCGGCCGCGCGCTGGAAAGTGTCCCTGTCCGGCAGCACGGAGATAATCGTCTTGTTGTGGGGCCTTCCCCCGGCAAGGGTTCCCCTCAGCCCGGCGAATATCGGGATGTCGTAGGCCAGTATGCGCCCCATACCCATGCTGTCGAGAATTGTCGCGCCGGAAACACCTATTTCCAGAAAACCGGACAGAATTTCCTCGAGAAGTTCTTCCCGGTTGAGCACGAAAATCATCAGTAGCTGCTCATCCTTTGTGTTGCCCATCTTCTTCAGCCAGTATTTTAAGGATTTCTTCAGCCGTTTCGGCCTTCTTGATCGACTCGACGAAATTGGTGTGTTGGATAAGGCGGCTAATGCGGGCCAGGGTTTTCAGATGGTTGCTGGCGGCCTCCGGAGGACCCACCAGAAGGAACACGAAATAGACCGGCGCCCGGTCGAGTGAATTGAAATCAGCGCCCCCAGGAATTCTGGCCAGGGCGATAGTCTGCTCCCTGACCTCCGGGCTCACTGCATGCGGCACGGCGATTCCCCGCCCAATACCGGTAGTCATGATTTTCTCACGTTCGAGCAGGCTTTTCAGCATCGGGGCCGCGTCGCCGATTTTCCCACTGCGCTGGAGCATCTGGACGAGCTCAGCCAGAAGCTCGTCTTTGTCTTCAACCTCGAGCGAAGGAGCCACGTTCGAGAGCGAAACGAAATTCATCAGTTTCATTTTAGCCGCTTCTCTTTTGGTATTTGTTGATTATCGGTCTTGTTTAAGACCACATGTCCCAGTCTATCTTCACAGACTGCCACTTGCTGATCCTCTCGAAAAGAGCCTCTTTCACAGAGCCCAGGTCAGCCGGCAGCTCAATCGGAGTGTTGGCGTAATAAGAGTTGACCGCCTCCAGGTTCCCGCTGTGGTAGCCGGTCTTGAACCCGGAGAATTTGAGCCCGTGGGCCGTGGAGATCACCACCACCTTGTCGGAGGGTTTAATATCCCCTCGCCTGACCAGCTTCAGGGTTACTGCAAGCGCTACTCCGGTGTGCGGGCAGTTGAACAGTCCGGTCATATCGGCCAGGGCGGCGGCATTTGCCAGCTCCTCCTCGGTCGCCTGCTCCACGATCCCGTCGAACCTTTTCAGGGTGTCGATCGCTTTCTGGATCGAAACCGGGTTGCCTATCTGAATCGCGCTGGCCTGTGTCTTACCCGCCTCCACCGGCTCGAATTGCTTGAAACCCGTCTTGTAGCTCAGGTACAGCGGGTTTGCTCTGGCGCTCTGGGCACAGACTATCCGCGGCAGCCTTTTGATCAGGCCCGTCTCGTACATCATCAGGAAACCCTTGCCCAGGGCGCTCACGTTACCCAGGTTTCCTCCCGGGATTACCACCACGTCCGGTTCCTCCCACCCGAACTGCTGCACGATCTCGATCGAAACCGTTTTCTGGCCCTCGATCCGAAGGCTGTTCATCGAGTTGGCCAGATAGATCCTCTTTTCTCTGGTCAGCTCTTTGATCAAGGCCATGCAGCCGTCGAAATCCGTGTCCAGGCAAACCGTGATCGCCCCGTTGGAAATGGGCTGGATCAACTGGGCAGTGGAAATTTTGCCTTTCGGCAGCAACACCACGGAGGGGATTCCCGCACAGGCGCAGTAAGAGGCGAGCGCAGCAGATGTGTCCCCGGTCGAGGCGCAGGCCACTGCCTGAATTTCCGCTCCATCGGCGATCATCTGCTTGACCATCGAAACCAGCACGGTCATCCCGAGGTCCTTGAAACTCCCCGTGTGGCTGTTGCCGCAGAGCTTGATCCAGAGGTCCTCCACACCGATCATTTTCCCCAGCCGCTCGGCCCAGAAAAGGTTCGAACCGCCCTCGTACATCGATACCACGTTATCGTTGTCCACTGCCGGGCAGACCCACTCCTTCTTGCCCCAAACCGCGCTGCCGTAAGGCCACTTGGCAGCCTTATAGCGGCGGTCGAAAAGGTCCTTCCAGTAATCGGCGCTTTTGGCGCGAAGAGCCTCGATATCGTGGGCCACTTCAAGCAGGCTCCCGCACTTTTCACAGCGATAAATGACCTGTTTGATGTCGTAGTCAGCGCCGCATTCAGGGTTGATACAACGAAACCAGCACCGGTAATTCATGGCGGCTCCCCGGGTTTCCATTTTGCAGAATCTGAGATATCCCCTGCCGCTGTCGATCAGGCCCAGCCTCGGCTGAAAGGCCGGTTGGCGAATAAAGTTCGGAAAACAGCCGAACCCGATCGTCCCGGCAGCAAAAGCATGTTTAAAAGCAAGTTCCTATTTTCCAGAGAGATATATCTAATGAAGATACTTTTCGCAACAGCTATAGTCAATAAAAACTCTACTTGACCACGAGTAGAATCGTGCAGATAAGGCAGATCAACAGGAACAGGTTAAAATAAAGGAAATACCAGTGGTGGGGACTCAAGCGGGGCAGTTCGTGATACCGGATTTTGTCACCTTTGTTGGCAAGCGCCGGCCGCATTTGCCCGGGTATGGGATTAGCGTATGTTTTGTCCAGAGTTTCCTTGATCTCACTTGCTATTTTCGGATCAATACGCTCGATCATCTCCAGCGCCATGCGCCGCCTTCTTACAATACTCCGCAGACGATTGTTGCGCTGGCTTTGGTCCAGTTCTCCGGAGGACATCCTGGCTGCAGGCTGCTTAACGTTGGAGTGATCGTAGAAGCATTTCATGATCTGCAGCCGCTCGATAAGCATTTTCCTCTTGTGGGCATCCCCCACAAGGGCTTCAACCATTTCCGTACATATTTCCGTGAACTTTCTCACTCGCCATTCAATCTGGTCGTCATCGAGTTCCCGCATCCGGGTCTCTTCGATCAGATCGTCCACGGCTGATTTTATTTCATCCATGAGCGCTTACGTACACTGTGGAGAGAATGATATATACTGTATAACGAAAACGTTATAAAATCCGCTCAATTATATCCGGCCTGTTCCGGCCTGTCAAGACCGAACCTGCACGGTCCGATTTCACTCGACAATCATCTTGAAAAAAAGTGAAAAAGGAGTAAAATCTAGCTATATTTATATTTCAACCGGACAGGAGACGCATTCTTTGGCCCGCAAACTTCGATTCATACTTGGACTTCACTGCCACCAGCCGGTGGGTAATTTCGACCATGTGTTCGAGCACGGCTACCAGGTCAGTTACAAACCTTTTCTGGAAACTCTGGCCCGTTTCCCCCAGCTGAAAGTCTCCGTGCACTACAGCGGCTCTCTCCTTGAATGGTTATCGGAGAAACATCCGGAGTTCTTTAGCCTTATCTCCAGGCTGTTGGACAAGGGGCAGCTCGAGATCATCGGGGGCGCACATTACGAGCCGATCCTGCCGGTTATCCCGCATGAGGACAGCCTGGGACAGCTCAGGTACATGAGCCGCTATCTGGCCCGGCATTTCGGCGCGAAAGTGCGCGGAGCATGGCTCACTGAAAGGATCTGGGAACCGGGCCTGCCCGGCCTGCTGGCCGAGGCCGGCCTGGAGTTCACCGCTGTGGATGATTTCCATTTCATGGCTGCTGGCCTGGATACGGAAAAACTCCACGGATACTACGTGAGCGAGGACGACGGCGCCGCAATCAGTATCTTCCCGATCAGCCAGCGGCTGCGCTATCTGATCCCGTTTCATCCGGTCGAGGAAGTGATCGACTATTTCCGTCAGAAGGCGGCTTCTCTGCCCGAAGGCGGCGCGATAGTTCTGGCCGATGACGGCGAGAAATTCGGCATGTGGCCCGGCACCCACGACTGGGTCTATCGCCAGGGCTGGCTCGAGCGCTTTTTCACCGCCCTGACCGAATCCGGCCAATGGCTCAAGCTGGCCTCTTTCAGCGAAGTGCTCGACAGCACGCCTCCTGCGGGCCAGGTTTACCTTCCCTGCGCGAGCTATTTCGAGATGGGCGGCTGGGCCCTGCCCGCCGGGGCCGGGGAACGGCTGCAGAAGCTGAAATTAGAGCTGGAAACCGAGGGGAGGCTGGAGAGCTTCATCCCGTTTCTGAGAGGCAGTTTCTGGCGCAATTTTCTGGTCAAATACCCTGAATCCGGCTGGATGCACAAAAGAATGCTGGATACCAGCCGGCGGGTGCACGCCGCCCTCAGGGAAAAAGCGGGGGATCCCGGGCACCTTCCCGAAGCCCTGCGCAGGCTCTGGATGGCCCAGTGCAACTGCGCTTACTGGCACGGCATTTTCGGCGGACTTTACCTCCCCCACCTGCGCAAGGCCATTTATACCTGCCTGATCCAGGCAGAAAAGCTGATCGCAAAAGGCGGCTCGCGAGCGCACCGCATCGAATGCCAGCAGGCGGATATCGACTTTGACGGCCACCCCGAGGTGAGACTGGCCAACGAGCATCTGAGCCTCTATATCAAGCCCTCGCGCGGAGGTGCGGTCGTGGAGCTGGATGACTTCGCTTCCGAGTTCAACCTGATTGACACACTGGCGCGCCGCCGCGAGGCCTACCACTATCAGATGGTCGAGAGCGGCGAGCCCAGAGACGCCCGGAACAGCCACGCCAGCATCCACGAGCGCCAGTTTTCCGAGAAACTGCCGCAGGATGCGTTCGTTTACGATCCTTACCCGCGCTGGATGTTCAGGGAACATTTCTTCCAGCACGCGCCCCGGGATTTTCAGCAAGCCTCCCGGGGCGAGCCGGCAGATCTGGGCGATTTTGCCGACAGCAGTTGGAGCTGGCGTATCCTGAGCCGAAAAGACGGGCGGGCTGGCTGCGCGCTCACCCGCTCAGGCCGGATCCGGCAGCCCTCAGGCGAATACGCCTCCCTGCGGCTCGGCAAACGAATTTCCCTTGCCGCCGGCTCCCGGGTGATCGAGGCCGCCTATAAGCTGAAAAATCTCGAAGAGCAGCCGCTCGAATTCGTTTTCGGCATCTCTTTCAATTTGACCGTGCTCGGCCCTGCCGACCCGAAAGTCGGGCTCATTTGCGAGGACCGCAGTGAAATGGGCCTGGCCCAAGGCTCAATCCTGCCGGCCTGCAAGCAGCTCACCGTATTCAACCGCCGCGAGAATGTCAACCTCTCTCTCGGCTTCTCGCTCCGCGCCTGCTGCGCTGTTCAATATCCGGTGGAAACGGTAAGCCAGAGCGAAAGCGGCATCGACCGTACCTACCAGGCCACCTGTCTGCTCCCCCTTTGGCCGGTAACGCTGAAACCCCTGTCTTCAAAAAGTCTCAAGCTGTCCCTAACAATTTACAATGAAACGATTTAAGCGACTGTAATTAGTTTGTTGTATTGACACTTGCACTAGCTATAGTGTAAAATAGTAGTATAAAGACAGTAACTGCGTATTTTTCCTTCGTTTGGTCAATCGCACCTTAAACAGGCCCCACCCGGGGCATTCAAAGAAAAGAGCAAGCGAATGGCTGAGTTCAGACACGACCCTGTTCATCGAAGGTGGGTTATTGTCACAGTTGACCGGAAACGGGGGCCGAAAGATTTCGAGATCCCCCGAAGAGTGCCCGATGAGGGCTTCTGCCCTTTTTGTGAGGGGCAGGAATCGAAAACCCCTCCCGAGATTTATGCGGTCCGCAACGGCAGCAAACCTGACCGCAGGGGCTGGAAAGTGCGGGTTTTCCCGAACAAGTATCCCGCTCTGACAGGCCGGAGCGAGGAAATAGAGCGCGGCGCTCAAGGGGCTTACGACTGGATCAACGGCGTGGGCAGCCACGAGATAATTGTGGAACACCCCCAGCACTACGTGCTTTTCCATCAGATGGGTCGCGATCACATCTCCATGCTGATCGAAACCTACCGCCTCCGCCTGGCCGCGCTGCTGGAGGACGCCCGTTTCCGCTACGTGATGATTTACAAAAACCACGGCGCCACTTCCGGCGCCTCGCTGAACCACCAGCATACCCAGATTATCGCCATGCCGGTTATCCCGCGTATCGCGGCAATGGCCCTGGCCACGGCCAGGCAGCATTTCCACCACAAGGAACGCTGCCTGTTCTGCGATCTGATTGACCAGGAGCTGGCCGAGGAAAGCCGTGTTGTGGCGCAGAATGAGGATTTTGTCTGTTTCGTGCCCTACGCCTCCCGCTTCCCGTTCGAGTTGAGCATCATGCCCAAAAAGCACCACCATGACTTTGCTACCATGGATCAGCGGCTGCTCGGACCTGCGGCAGAGATCCTCTCCCAGGCAATCGGAAGGCTGGCCGGCCTTTTCGGCGACCCGCCGTTCAATCTGAATATTCATACTTCACCGAATACCAACCAGTTGCCCAGGCGCGCCGGCTATTGGTCAACTCTCAGTCACGACTGGCACTGGCACATTGAAATCATCCCCTGCCTTGGCGCTACCCAGGGTTTCGAATGGGGCACCGGGCTTTTTATCAATCCGACCCCGCCGGAGGAGGCCGCTCGCTTTCTCCGTGAGGCGCCTATTTAAAGGCGTTGAGAATCTTCAGCATGGAGAACATTCTGAATACAAGCCTGATTTTAAGTCTATTTTGAGTTTCACATCACCGATTACTGCTGGAGTTCCACACAGCGCCGTCATAACCCGATTGCGAGGCCGGTATGGATTTCGGGTGTCATTGAGAAGAAAAGGAGAGCTGATTTTGCCTAAAGGATATTTCACTTTCGTATTGCACTCCCACCTGCCTTATGTAATTTCTCACGGCCAGTGGCCCCACGGCATGGACTGGCTCAACGAGGCTGCTGCGGAAACTTACCTGCCATTGATCGATGCATTCGAGAGGGCCGGCAGCAAACACGGTGGCTCTATCGGGGTAACTATCGGCGTAACCCCGATTCTGGCTGAACAGCTCGCCGATGACCGTTTCAAGAGCTCTTTCTCAGAGTACCTTGATCAGAAAATCGCCACGGCAGAGGAAAACAGGTCCGAGTTCGATCAGGTCGGCGACAATCATAAGGCCCAACTCGCCGACATCTGGGGAAAGTTTTACAGGGGCGTTAAAGAACAGTTTAGCGAAAAGCTGGGCGGAGACATCATCGGCGCCCTGCGCTCTCTTCAGCAAAGAGAAAAAATCGAGATTATCACCTGCGCGGCGACCCACGGCTATCTTCCGCTTCTGAGCCGCGATGAATGTGTCAGGGCGCAGCTTGTTCAGGGTGCTGCCACCTACCGCCGGCATTTCGGCACACAGGCTTCCGGGGTCTGGCTGCCGGAGTGCGCCTACCGCCCCTCATACGAGTGGGTCAGTCCGCTGGCCGATGAGGGCTACGGCCCCACAAGCCCGGTCAGGCGCAAAGGGATCGAACAGTTGGTTAGCGAGGCCGGGCTGAGATATTTCATCGTTGACTCGCACATGCTCAAGGGAGGCAAGGCAATCGGGGTCTATATCGACCGTTTCGAGGCCCTGCAGCGGTTGTGGAAACAGTTCGAGGAGGCCTACGAGCCCCGGCCCGAGGACACCGAGCGCACACCCTACCTGCCTTACCTGGTGGGGGATACCGGCCACCACGAGCCGGTAGCAGTCTTCACTCGCGACCCGAAAAGCGGCATTCAGGTCTGGAGCGGTGAGTGGGGCTATCCCGGCGACGGGATGTTCCTCGATTTTCACAAGAAACATTTCCCCGGCGGACACCGCTACTGGCGGGTCACCTCCGCCAAGGCTGACCTGGCAGATAAAAAAGAATACGAGCCGCACCGGGTGGAGGAAATCATCCAGAGCCAGAGCTCTCACTTTGTCGAGCTGCTGGAGGAGATAATCAGCCAGTATCATACTGAAAGCGGCTCGGCGGGCATGGTCACCGCCCCCTATGATACAGAGCTGTTCGGCCACTGGTGGTTCGAGGGCCCGCGCTGGCTGGGTAGTGTGCTGGAAAAGGTGAGGGAGTCGAGTCTTGTCGATCCCTACACCTGCTCGGCTTTCCTGGAAACAGCAAGGCCCAGCACAGTGGTCAGCCTTCCCGAGGGAAGCTGGGGTGAGGGAGGTTTCCACTACATCTGGCTCAACGACTGGAACAAGTGGACCTGGCGCCACATTTACGAAGCAGAGGACAAGATGTGCGAGGCGGCCAGAAAGCTCAACGACAACGGCTCGGAAACCGCCCGCCGGGTGGCCTGCCAGATGGGACGCGAACTGCTCCTGCTCGAAAGCTCTGACTGGCAGTTTCTAATCAGCACCTGGAGCGCGCGCGATTACGCCGAGGCCAGAGTGGCCAGGCACTGGGAGAATTTCCAGCGCCTCCACGCAGTTTTCCAGCGCCTCCAGGCCGGGGATTCGCCTGAGGATGCAGAATGGCGCTTCCTTCAGCTATGTGAAGAGAACGATAATGTGTTCAAGGACATCGAACCATCTTTATGGCTACCCTGACCTCAAATAAAGAAGCCATGTTGAGGCTGGTCCTCCAGACCAGCTCAGAGGCTGTGCTGCTGCTCGACGGTCAGGGAACAATCCTGGGAGCCAGTCTCAGGCTTACCGACCTGCTGGGAACGAGCTGGCAGGATCTCCAGAACAAACCGTTCAGCTCACTGGCGCCTCCCGAACTGAACAGCGTGCCGCTTGATCCGCCGCCCGAGGGCAGGGTAAAGCTCACCATACTGGACGCTTCGGGAGAAAATATCCTCTCGCACTGGAAAATTGTAGCCTGGAGCCCGGATACGGAGTTCGGTATCAAGGAAAAGATGTACTCGGCTTATCTTCAGGAGTGGTTCGGCAGGCCGGGGACCGGCTACGAAAGCTTTCTCGAGCAGACAGTGCGCGAGAACATCTCCGACAGCCTGCCGATCGGTCTGCTTGTCACAGACCGCAAGGGCAAGATCGTCCTCTATAACCCGGCTCAGGAAAAAATCACCGGCGTGGACAGGCAAAGCGCTCTGGGCGGCATTATTTTCAAAGACTACGCCAGGCATGCCCCCCCCGAGGCGGTCGCCTCTTTCGAGAAAGCTCTCAAAGAGGAGGTCAGAAACGCCGAGCACGAGTTCGACTACACCGACCGTTTCGGCAAAGCGTGCAGGTTCAAAACCCGGGTAAGTTCGCTCATCGGGCCGGAAGGCCAGATCCACGGTGCTGTCCAGACCATCGAGGACGTGAGCCGTCCCAGGCTGCTCGAGCAGGAGATAAACCGCACCAAGGATTTTCTCAAGAGGCTTCTGAACACCACTCCGAACCCGATTTTTACCACCGATATGACCGGCAAGATAACTTTCTTCAACAGCACGGCCGAGGAGCTGCTCGGTTTTAAATCTATCAGTGATCGGGATATCTACACCGGTGACCTTTACCTGGGCGGAAAACGGGAAGCAGAACAGGTCCTTCAGTACATCGAGGAATGCGAAGGCAAAGTGGAGAACTACGAAACCTATTTCAGCGACATCTCCGGAAACGAGTTCCCGGTAAGCCTCTCACTTGCATATCTTTATGACGAGTCGTCCAAGCCCGACGGAATCATTGCGATAGCGCGAAACCTGAGCCATGTCAAAGAGCTCGAAAGCGAAATCCGCCGCAACGAACATTTCCTGGCCGCTTTCATCCAAAACAGCCTGGACGCTGTGATCACTCTGGATGAAAAGGGGCTGGTGAAGACCTGGAATCAGGGCGCTGAAAAGATCTTCGGCTACGCAGGCGAGGAGATGATCGGCCAGCCGCTGGACCGCCTGTTGCCCACCGAAGCAGGCAAGCCGGAAGACAGCTCTTTCGGCAGAGTAGAATTTTCGAATAACGGTGAACTGAAACATTATATCACTGACCTGAAGAACGTCTCAGGCGAGCGGCTTGTGGTTGAGGCTGCATCCACCGTGGTGGATGAGCAGGACAACCCCGGACTTGCCGGCAGGCTGATCATTTTCCGCGATGTGACCCTGCGCGCCCGGCTGGAAGAGGTTCTGCAGGAGAACATCTCCGAGCTCTCCATGATCAACGAGATCAGTGAGGCGCTCCTCTCTTCGCGGGACCTGAACGAAATCCTGGAAATCATTCTGATCGGAGTCACCGCGGCCCAGGGCCTGGGTTTCAACCGGGCCTTTCTGCTGCTCGTGGACCACGAAAAGCAAGCCCTGGTGGGCAAACTCGCCATCGGGCCGTCAAACGCAGAAGAGGCCGGGATTATCTGGAATGACCTTCAAGAGAAATTCCACACCCTCCGTGAGGTTTTCGAAGCTTACAAGCAGAGCGGCCTCGATCAGGACATTCACGTCAACGAAATCGTGCGTAATATAAAAATACCGCTGAGCGAGACAAATAATCCCCTGGTGCGATCTTACCTGGAAAAGAAATCGTTCAACATTATCAACGGGGTTGCCATGGACACCTTCCCCCAGCACCTGGCCTGGCTGCTGGGCACCGACACCCTGGCGATCGTTCCGATTGTCTGCGAACACCGCAGTGTCGGATTACTGCTGGCCGACAACATGATCAACCACAAGCCGATCGATGAAGAGCAAGTGCGTAAGCTTCATGTTTACGCCAACCTGGCCAGCCAGTCTATCGAGCGCAGCCGGCTTTACGTCAGCCTCGAAGAAAAAATCGCCGACCTGGATAAGGCTTACCAGGAGCTCAAGGAAAGCCGCGACAAGCTCGTCCAGGCCGAGCGCCTTTCCGCCCTCGGGGAGGTGGCCACCCAGGTTGCCCACGAAATCAGAAACCCGCTGGTCAGTATCGGCGGGTTTGCACGTTCGATGCACGGCGATCTAACAAAAAAAGATCCAAATAAAGAAAAAACGCGTATCATTGTCGAGGAAGTCGAACGCCTTGAACGCTACCTCAAGGACACCCTGACTTTCATGCGCCATAACAAGCCGATTTTCCAGCTTACTGACCCTAATGCGCTGGTTCATGATACGTTCCAGATGATTGACAGCGAAATCGAGGAAAGCGGCGTGGAAATCAATATCGATCTTCCGGAGGGCTCGCCTCAGATAGAGGTCGACCCGGACCAGATCCGGCAGGTACTGCTCAACATTTTCCGGAATGCATTGGAGGCCATGCCGAATGGCGGAAAACTGACCGTGTCATCAACTTTCAGTGATAATTCCTTCACTATCAGCATTGCCGATACCGGGGTCGGGATCGAGAAAAAGCACCTGGCCAAACTCTTTACCGCATTTTTTACCACCAAGAGCACCGGCAGCGGTCTCGGTCTGACAATCAGCAGCCAGATTATTAAAAACCACGGTGGCAAGATCGGCTTGAGCAGTAAGAAGGGCGAAGGCACCGTATTCCGTGTCATTCTGCCCGTTAATCAGGAAAATTCGAGGGAGGCAAGCCATGAAGAAACTGTTGATCGTGGATGACGAAAAGCATCTTCGCCTGCTCTACCAGACAGAATTCGAGGCGGAAGGGTACAAGGTGGATACTGCTGCCGACGCCATGGAAGCTCTCGGGATGTTCGAGCACGAACGTTACGACCTGGTGATCCTCGATATCAAAATGCCCGGCATGGACGGTATCGAGGCTCTGGGCAAGTTTCTGGGCCGGGACAACAAGCTGCCGGTAATTATCAACAGCGCCTATGACAGCCACAAGGATAATTTCATGAGCTGGGCCGCCGACAGCTACGTAATCAAAAGCTCAGACCTCTCCGAGCTGAAACAGAAAGTCAAGGAGGCGTTCGGGGAAAGCATTTACGAGTTCTGATACTGGTATCCTGATTTTTACACCTAACCGGAATATCGACAGGATCGAATACAATTGGCAAGCGATATATCTAAAGAGCTGCTGACAATCATTCTGGCCGGGGGCCGGGGAGAGCGCCTCTACCCGCTGACCAAAGTCCGTTCAAAGCCTGCCGTGCCTTTCGGCGGAATCTACCGCATAATCGATTTTACGCTCTCCAATTGCCTAAACAGCGGCTTCCGCAGGATCAAAGTGCTCTGCCAGTATATGAGCCACTCCCTGGACCGTCACCTCAAAGAGGGCTGGAGTATATTCTGCCGCGAACTGGATGAATACATCGACTCAGTACCGCCTCAGCAGCAGTTCCAGGAAACCTGGTACAAAGGCACTGCTGATGCCATTTTCCAGAACTTCTACCTGCTCGACCTGATTCATCCCAAATATGTCATGATCCTCTCCGGGGATCATATATATAAAATGAACTATGCTGAAATGGTTCGCTACCACATCGAGAAGAAAGCCGAGCTTACCGTGGCCACTGTCGAGGCGGAGATGTCCCGGGCTTCCGGCAAGCTGGGCGTGATGCAAGTGGACCCCACAGGCCGGATCGTGGATTTCGAGGAGAAACCCCTGAAACCCAAGACGAGCTCCGCGCACTCCGGGCACGCGCTGGTCAACATGGGAATCTACGTGTTCAACACCGATGCCCTGGTGCGCAACGTTGTCGCCGACGCCAAACGCGACACGTCCCACGATTTCGGCCGCGACGTAATTCCGGCGATGATCCCCGCCCACCGTTGCTACTCTTTCAATTTCGTGGATGAAACCGGCGGGGAAATTCTCTACTGGCGCGATATCGGAACCATAGAGAACTATTATGAAGCGAACATGGATCTGCTCAGCCCAAGACCCAGATTCGACCTGTTCGACCCCCAATGGCCCGTACGCGCACACATCGGGCAATACCCGCCAGCCAAGATGATACGCGCCGCCTCTGCCCAGGGAAAGCGCGCCAAACTCGGCCGGGCCAGGAATTCGATCATTTCACACGGATGCATCATCGACGGTGCTGTTGTCAGCAACTGCGTGATCTCTCCCGGGGTTTACATCGGTCCGGAAGCCGAGGTCGAGGACTCGATAATCATGCACGGAACGCATATTGGCGCAGGCTGCCGTATCTGCCGCTCATTGATCGACAAAAATGTATCTATCGCCCCGGGCAAGACAATCGGCTATGAGCCTGAACAGGACAGCCAGCATTTCATGATTTCGGAAAACGGAATAGTGCTGATCCCCAAGGATTTCAAATTGCTGTAATTACCCCCCGCCTTCATTTCTATTGCCCATGCAGTCTCCACCTCCGATTTTACCGCCGGGTCCAGTGAGCCTGATCCGCGGCTAAAGTAAACCGTTTAATACGCAGGCGGGCGGGCCGGCATCCTTTTTGCCCGAACACCACCTGCATGCCAACCAAGTGAGGAGTTTCGCAAAAAGGATGCCGGCCCGCCCCTCCTCTCAGTCTCAATCCTCGATAAACATCTTATCCCTCGAAACCTGTTTTTATTTATTGACACACCCTCACGCTCTGCCTTATTTATATCCCCTGACTTTTTAAGCTCTATCGCTTTTGAATAACTCTACAGGTAAAAAGAAACCTCTCCGCCTATGGTCACTCTCACTCTACTGGACTGGTTCTGGGTTGTCGCCTATATCCTGCTGATGGTTGCCTGCGGGGTGCTTTTCCACCGTCTGGCAAGCCGCGGCGAAAGCGACTTCTTTCTCGCCGGAAGAGGCCTTCCCTGGTGGCTTCCGGCAACCAGCGTGTATGCCACCCACACTGCCACAGACACTCCGATCTGGATCGGGGGAGTGATCTACCGTTACGGCCTGAGCGGGCTCTGGTACACCTTTTTCTGCGCCTGGTGCGCGATCAGCGCTTTTGTCAGCACGAGGATTTTCCGCCGCTCGCTGGCCTACACACAGGCGGAGTGGCAGAGCCTGCGCTACTCCGGCCTCGGCGCTGAAATGCTGCGAGGCTGGCTGGCCGGATGGCAGATATTCATGAACATGTTCATTCTGGGCTGGGTCGGGATCGCCATGGGCAAGGTCTTTCATTTCCTTTTCCCCGCCTACCCGGAGTGGGTGGGACTGGTGCTGTTCAGTTCGATGTGCGCGATCTATGTCCTTTTCGCAGGATACTGGGGCGTGGTGATGGCGGATTTCCAGCAGGGGACTATCGCCACTGCTCTGATTATCATTGTCTCGGTGTGGCAGATCGTAGCTGTGGGCGGGCCCTCCGGGATCATGGAGCGGCTGACCGAGCTGGGCCAGACCTGGCGCGCCAACCCGTTTCATTTCACCGGCTGGACGACCGGGGATTTCCCTATAGCCTGGTTTGCCACCATGATCTTTGTCGCCCTGCTGGGCGGGCTCGGCATGGGCACAGCGATCGACTGGTATGTGGAAAGCCAGCGCATCCAGAGCGCCCGCACAGTGCGGGACGCCAGCTACTCGATCTGGACCGGCACGTTTCTCACCCTGACCCGCAACGCTCTCTGGGCCGTGGCGATTCTCGGCTTTTTCACGCTGTTTCCGGCAATCGAGAACCCGGCCGACAGCGAGATGGCCTGGTTCGTGATGGGTTTCAAGGTACTGCCTACCGGGATGGTCGGCTGCTTTTTCGCCGCTATTCTGGCCATCCATTTCAGCACCATCTCGACCCATCTCAACCTGGGCTCGATGTATTTCACCCGCGACATCTACCATCACTATATCAATCCCAAGGCCAGCCAGAAACGGCTTGTCTGGATCGGCCGGATGAGCACGCTGGGCCTGCTGATCGGCTCGTTTTTCTATGGCCTGATGATGGAGAGTATCACCCAGTGGCTGATCTTCGCCCTCTGGATCATGGCTGCCGGAATCTGGCTGCCATCGATCCTTCAGGTTCTCTGGTGGCGGTTCAACAGTTGGGGCTACCTGGCGAGCTGGCTGGCCAACCTGGCCCTGAGCTGGCTGGTGGTCTGGGTTCTGCCGGCTTACGAAGTGATCCCCGAGCTTCCCGATTACGCCCAGTTCTGGACCCTGCTCGTTCTGGGCATACTGATCTACATCCCGGTTACTTTTCTCACCCCTCCGGATGACATGAAACGCCTGGCCAAGTACTATGTGATGTGCCGCCCGCTGGGCTGGTGGGCCCCCGTGCGCCGCGAGGCCGAAAAGCTGGGCCTGCTCGATGCTGAGAACGTAGCCCTGAAACAAACCGCCGGTTAGTACCAACCCGCTTTTCGAAATTACAACTATAAAATACAGGGACTTCTTTCCCTCCTACCCTTCCCTGTCCGCCAGTCTTTCGAGCACCGGGATTGCCAGAGCCAGCGCCCTCACGATATGAAACGGGTCCTTTACCGGCAGGGCCACCACTTTGCTCTCCGGCCTGCCCTGTCGGTCGCGGATCTGGATCCACTCCCCCACACTGCTGTCCGGGTTGGGAAACGTGCTCAGAGTGTAGTCGTGCACTTTCCAGAACCATTCTTCCATCCAGGATTCCCTCATCTCGTCCAGGGCCAGCAGCAGCGCGTAAATTGACTCCGAATGCGGCCACCAGAGCTTGTTCGACCAGTTCGAGCCCAGCTTGCGCACCATCTCGTGGTCTTTCAGCTCACGGCTGAGTTCGCCTTTCGGCGGCCCGCCGCTGCGGTCGATAAACTGTGGGAGACCGCCATAGGTGTCATCCCAACCCAGTTCCAGCGCCCAGCGCACGGTTTTTGCCGCCCGGGCGAACAACTGCCTGTCATTGTTCCGAACAGCCCTGTGCATCACGAACCACATATCCTCGATCGTATGCCCCGGATTGACAAACCTGCCGAGCATGGTATCCACCGGGCGGTTGTCTGTGCCGATCATCTCCAGCACGACTTTCCATTCGGGAATGCGGAAAAAGCTCATGATCTCGCCCACGCAGCCATCGGCTGTTGCGCGCAGCTTTTCGGCCTCTGCCTCCTGTCCGAAAGCCTGTGCCGCATCCGCCAGCTCCTGTGCAGTTTCCAGCAGGATCATCTGCTCGCCGTGCACCTTGTAGCCAGCAGGCACCGGATAGGGGTCGGTGCGGTAGTTGCCGCTGGATAGCCGGGCCACAACACTGGAGTAAAGATCGAAGGCAAAATCGAAAGCTTTCCTGTCCCGTGCAGCCAGAGCGAATTCGCCTAGGCCGTAGATCACGAAAAAGTCGGCGTAAATGCTCAGGTCGTATCCCTCTCCCGGCCCGGCAGCGCGCGCCTTAGCGTCCGGATCAAGCAGAATCGGCTTACCCTCGCGGTCCAGGATAAAAGCGCAGTTTCCGTTTTCCAGACGCGCGTATTGCATCAAAAACCCGGCCCCCGGGGCGGCAAGCTCCAGGTAGCGCTCCCGCTGGGCCTCCTGCACGCGGCCTTTCATGCTTCGGTACAGACGGGCGAGCATCCAGACAAAACGGCCCTGGCTCCAGGTGAACTTGTGCTGGTGCATCAGCCGGCTGCCGTCATTACTGAAACAGGTAAAATAACCTCCGCACTCTTCATCGATTCCCTTGTGAAGCCAGAAAGGCAGAACGTTGCCGAACAGCTCTTCCCTGTACAACTCCAGCAGTTTCGAGAAAGACCTCTCTGCCATTTTTCCTCCGTCAATTGCCGTATGGTTGAATGATATCCAAACTGTCAAGCGTAACCTGCTTGAAGCAGGCACCGTTCTAGATAAGTAACAACTTCAACCGGCGCAAGTTTCCGTCTCCCCAAACACAAGCCGGGACGGCCTTTTCAGCAGCGGGGACGCTTAGGGAAAAAACCCTGTTGGCGTAGATTGAACGGATAAGAAGCGCGAAGAGGATAAAAGAGATAAATCATAAAAATCAGCTATTGTTTGTGTTGCTTATTCGATTCTATTTTGATATACTGTATTTAATAAATTACAAACAGTTTCCGGCAGTTTTCCCGGTGGCTCCGCTGTTGAGACAAAACCGGGAAATTCTTTTTTCGACTGAATCAGCTTGCATAACACCCATTTTTCGACGGGAACCTCGGCCATGAGCAGCGATGAATTGAACCTCGGAATCGTAGGCAGCGGCGGCGACGGTGTGATGGTATGCGGCGAAACGATAGTTTCTTCAGCTGCCATGGAAGGCATGAAATGCCTGATGCTTAAAAGTTACGGACCCCAGATCCGCGGAGGGGAAAGTTCCTGCAAAATCCGTATCAGCAGAAAAAAAGTCGCCGCTCCCCCGGATAAGTTGGATGTATTACTCGCTTTCAACTGGAACGACTACAAGCGATTCGACAGGGAACTGGAACTTCAGCCGGAAGGTGTGGTTATCGAGGAAGGCGAGGAAGGCCAGGAGGAACCCGAGCGTCCCCTGTTCGACCACCAGCCCAGGGAAATATACCGCGTACCGCTGACAAAACTGGCCAAGGACTCAGCAGGAACCAAGCTGGCGCGCAACATGGTTGCCCTGGGTGTGTTGAGCCAGTTGTTCGCCCTTCCTGACGCGGAGCTGGAAAAATCGATTACCAAGATGTTTTCCCGCAAAGGCGACGAGATTGTCCAGAACAACCTCAAAGCCTATCAGGCCGGGAAAGAATATGCTGCAAAACATCTCGCCGGACATGAAAATCTACGGCTGCAGCGCATGAAAAAGGGCGGCAAGCGCCTGGTAATGACCGGCAACGACGCGATAGCCTACGGCGCGCTGCTGGCCGGCTGCAGGTTCTTCTCCGGCTATCCGATCACACCCAGCTCGGAGATCATGGAATGGCTCAGCATTTATATGCCGGCCTATGGCGGAACCATGATTCAGACCGAGGATGAGATGGCTGCTCTGGGCATGGTGCTCGGAGCTTCACTGGCCGGCGCAAAAGCGATGACCGCAACCAGCGGCCCCGGCCTTTCTCTGATGACTGAGATGATAGGCCTGGCTACCATTGCTGAGATTCCATGCGTGATTGTCGATGCCCAGCGCGTGGGACCGAGCACCGGAATCCCCACCAAAAGCGAGCAGAGCGACCTGATGACAGCCGTTTTCGGCGGCCACGGGGATGCCCCACGGGTCGTCATGGCGCCAGCCGATGTCGCCGACTGTTTCGACGTCATGCGCGAGGCGTTTTTCGTCTCGGAAAAATACCAAATCCCTGTAATCGTCCTCTCGGACGGCTTTATCGCACAGTGCAAGGCCTCGATTAACGAGCCCGATCTGAGCTTGATCCGCACCTGGACCAGAGCCCGCCCACGCGGTATCTCCGCTGAGAACTACAAGCGATTCGATTCCTCCACCAGGTCGGGAGTCTCCTGGATGAGCGTACCCGGCAAGGATAAGTCCATCTACCGCTCAGCAGGCATTGAACACGATGAGAAAGGCAACCCGACCTCGGATTACGAAATTCACCAGGAAATGAACGAAAAACGCTACCGCAAGCTTCGGTTCATTGCCGGGGACTGCCATTTCATGCGCTTTTACGGACCGGAGGACGCTAAAATCGGGGTGCTCGGCTGGGGATCGAGCAAGGGACCCGTTCGCGAGGCGATGAAAATTCTCAACAACCAGGGCCACAAAGTACGCGCCCTGATCCCGCAGGTCCTCTTTCCGCTGGCAACAGACAAGGTGCTGTCCTGGTTCGAGGGACTGGATCGCCTTCTGGTAGTCGAACTGTCTTATTCCAGACAATTTCTGAACCTCTTGAAAATACAGCTCGATCTTCCTGCAGGCACCACGCATTACGGACGAAGCGGGACCAGACCCCTTGCCGTGAGTGAGATGGTTGAGCAGATCAGTAAGCTTTTGTAATATAAATATTTGAATCGGTTGGAGGATACCCAAGATGGCCACCACTGAACAAGCAGTCAAAAAACCGTTAAAACCGGATGATTATAAAAGCGGTCTCAAGCCCGTGTGGTGTCCAGGATGCGGGGATTACGGTGTACTCAACGCCCTCTGCCAGGTTTACCACCGCCTGGGGCTGAAACCGCACAAAACGATGATATTCAGCGGTATCGGCTGTTCAAGCCGCATTCCGGGCTATCTTAACTCTTACGGGTTCAACTCGGTACACGGCCGCGCCCTGCCCATCGCCATGGGAGCCAAGCTGGCCAACCCGAAGCTCAATGTAATTGCCGCCGGGGGTGACGGCGATGCTTTCTCGATCGGCATCGGCCACTTTCCCCACGCCTGCAGGCGCAATATCGACATGACATACATCGTCATGGATAACAACATTTACGGGCTTACCAAGGGCCAGCTCTCCCCGACCTCCCCACATGATATGCTCACCACTACATCGAGATTCGGCAGCATCGAAACCCCGATAAACTCGATCATGCTGGCTATCGGCTGCCAGGCGACTTTCGTCGCCAGAGCTTTCTCTGGCAATATCAAGCATATGGTGGAGGTGATTACCAAAGGTATCGAACACCGTGGCTTTTCATTCATTCAGGTGCTCAGTCCCTGCGTGACTTTTGTCGGCAGGGACCAGTTCCTGATCATCAAAAATCTCCTGCACTATCTGGATGACGACCCGGACTACGACCCCAGCCACCGGAGTTCAGCTTTCCAGGTAGCGGATGAAAAAAAACGGATTTCAGTTGGAGTAGTCTACCAGAAAAGCAAGCCTACTTATATGGAAAAACTGGAAATCCTCCGTCAGAACGCCGCTGGCAGAAAGAAAGAGAGACTTGAGGATCTCGTGGAGATATTCAGACCCTGAGTGTGCAGGCCGGCCGGGTTTGCTTATCGATACAGGCGCACAACTTTAGAGGCTCGCTCTCCATGGACGAAAATAATATCATACTCATCGTTGAGGACGAGGAATCCCTGTTAAAACTCTTCTCGGAGTTTCTTTCACAAAGAGGCTACCGGGTGGATACCGCTCCTAACGGGACCTCTGCCTGCGAGAAACTCCGGGGACATATATACGATCTCGTGCTCATCGATCTTAAACTGCCGGACATGAACGGGATCGAGCTGGTCAAGCTGGTCAAGGAAACTTCCCCGGAGACGATCCCGGTAATCCTCAGCGGCCACGCCACTATCGAACTCACCCTGGATGCTAT
>Ga0272442_10002726_pt1 | contig 25323 bp, 17 predicted proteins | sample SSMForm2O_FD_200262 | JGI IMG/M metagenome (GOLD analysis project Ga0272442, IMG submission 200262) | Marine sediment archaeal communities from Little Sippewissett salt marsh, Falmouth, MA, United States - SSM-Form-2O | ecosystem: Environmental > Aquatic > Marine > Wetlands > Sediment ... | reverse complement strand
CTCGATCTGTACTTTCATGGTCCCGTCCGCTCCTTTTTGATCGTTTCGATCGGTTGTGGTCTTCAACAACAACCTACGGAGCGGACACTGATTTCTCAAGCAGGCATCAACATTTGAACGTTATCAACGGATTGGAATGCGCCGGTCCTCTGAACCGGACAGGACAAACACGCGCCTGCCTTTCCACCCCTTGATGAAAGCCTCGCCCGATACGATTTCCGATTCCATAACCGGCGACATGAAAATGAGCCCTTGATATGCAGTTGGATTCTGGGCTGCGACTCTGGACACGCCTGTGCCGCCATTGGACAGACCCGCCAGAATGATTCTCTTGCCGTCCATTCGCGGATGGTTGAGGCAGTATTGCCGGGCCTGCTCCACCGCCTCAATGCCGCCATCCAGGAACCAGTTTCCGGCTCCGAAGGTCGGGGCGACAATGGCATATCCGTGTTTGTCCGCAAAACGCTTCCAGACCCACAAGTATCCCCTGAAGTTGCCGAGGCTCCCATGGAGGAACAGGATGACCGGCAACCGTGAGCCGTCTTTTTCGGCAGGGGGCACGTATTGGTAGAGATGCCCGGTAGGGCGGCTGTTCAGGAACATGTCACGATAGACATAGCCCAGAACCGATCCGAGTTGCACGAAATCGTCCGACTGCCGCATGTCGCGGTAGACATTCAGGAAGAGGTTTCGGATGCGCACGCCCTGTTTGGCATCAATGAATGGGTCTATGCGGGGGAAGACATACGTGCCCAGCTTGAGCTGGTCGATCTCGGGCACGAGGTTGGCTATCGAGGCACGCCTGTATGACGTCTTGCCGACGAAAACGGACTTCACGCCGGACCCCGCAACGCCGTTACCGTCCGGAGTCATGCAGTAGCAGATCACGGCCAGGATGACCGCCAGTACCAGCAGGCAGGCCGCTGTGATATGCCAGCGTCGGCGCTTCTTCAGGAAGGAGCTGAACCAGAGCAGAACCGGCGCAGGAAAAGCCAGAATGCAGGCGAGCCCGAAGATGCGCCCGTGCGTCGTCTCGCCGCCGGTCACGAGCAGAACCGCGAGTGTGACGGCAGGCATTGCCAGAACGATGTAGAAGAAGACGGCAATGCCGAGGAGCGATCGGGACAAGGGCTTCATTCCTTCGCCCCGTGTTTCTTCAATAGCTTGATCACGTCCCCGGTTGTTCCGGGCGTCCAGAGTCCCAAAGGGGTCTTCCCCTCCTTGTCCTTCGCATTGACGTTCGCACCGTGTTTGAACAGGATCTGGACGATGTTGGTGTCGCAGCGATAGGGGGCATAGTGCAGTGGCGTCCGTTGCTCGTTGTCGCGTGCATCTACTGCGGCCCCGTTGCGAAGAAGGACCTCTGCCGCTTTTGCGGATCCGACAAGTGCGGAGTAGTGAAGGGGTGTACGGCCGTCGAGGTCCCGTGCTTTCACATCCGCTTTCGCATCCAGAAGCATCTCAACCGTAAGAGGAATTCCTCTTTCTGCGGACCTGTGGAGAGCAGTCGCCTGCTCAGTGTCCCTCAGCGTGACTTTGGCTCCTTCTTTCAGAAGCAGGGAGACGTTGTTTGTATGTCCTTCCATCACCGCATCGACCAACGGTGTCCATCCCATCTTGTTCTGGGCGTTGATGTCAGCGCCTTTGCTGAGAAACAGCCTCACCACTTCAGGACTGCCTCCACGAGCTGCGGCGTGGAGCGGAGTCTCATCGAACTCGTCCTTGACCGTGACGTCTGCCCCGTGCTCCAGAAGCAGTCTGACAATGGCCGGAAACTCCACCGCTTCAAAGAGCGCCGTCTGACCCTCATTGTTGGCAACCTTTACATCCGCGCCGTGCTCAAGCAGAAGACGGAGCATTTCTTCATTGTTTCTGCATGCCATGTACAGCAACAGGAACCCCCCAAAGCGCTTCTCGCGCACGTTGGGATTAGCGCCGTGTTCAAGAAGGATCTTAGCGATGCCCAGACGATGTTCATTCGCCGCTTCGAAGAAAGGCGTTTCCCCATGGGGCTTGCACTCTGCATTCGCGTCAGCTCCGTGATCCAGAAGGATATTCACCAAGTCTGCATGCCCCTTTTCGGCCGCGAAGTGGAGAGGGGTCCGATGCCTTTTGTCCTGGGCGTCCACCTTGGCGCCCTTCGTAAGCAGAAGGCGGGCGATGTCGGCGTAGTCTCGAAGGGCAGTCCAATGTAGTGCTGTCCAGCCGGTCATTCCTTCTCTGGACTTGAGCTTCCCGCCCCCAGCCAGAGCTTCAACCACTTTCGCTTTGTCCCCCTCCCGGGCGGCGAGCTGCAATCTCTCATCCGCCGGGCGTCCACTGCCCGCGTGTCCGGCTGCTGAGATGAGCTTCCGTACGGATGGCGCGGCCACATCGGTAGCCCCGCGTAAGGCAGCAGAATGCACCAGTGCGTTATGTCGTCGCAGGATACGGTCTGCCTTCTTCAGAACCAACGGATCGGTCACCCATCTACTCATGTCGATCAGCACGGGATTGACTCTGGCAATGACATCGGTTGCCAAGCGCGGCCTGCCATGCAACTCCCAGGTCTGGGCTTGCGACAGGCGTTCGTGAAGCGTCTCCACGCTGTTCGTGTCGCCGGCGTAGATGAGTCCGTAGAGGGCCAGTTCTCCCTGAATCGTTCGTTTTTTCGATAGGCTTCTCAGCCCTTCCACGTCAGATGTCCAACGCAAATCAGGGGAGAGATAAAGTTCGACGATGTTCTGCATCTGGTTGACGACCTCGGCATTGCCGTCGCTCTCCCGGTGCACGGCTTTATCAAGCCAGAATGGACTGATCACGTTCCGGACCGGAGCCACATCCCTCTTCAGCGACTCCTCGTTTTCGAGACACAGTTCAAGTACGTGCAACAGGGCCTCTGTCTTTGCCTCGGCAGACCCGTTGCGGGCTGTATCCACAGTTCCGCATATCTTCGACCATGCTTCCCGCGATGAAGGCGTGGCACAGCCGGAAAGCACGATCGTGCCACACAGCAGGATTCCCCAAAATGTCGGGCGTATTCTCATGTCTATCGCAGACCGGCTATTCCTTCTCCCCGATCCTCTTCAGGGCATCCGTTATGGCACGGCGCACCTTGCCTTTGGTGTTCGGGTCTTCAAGAACCTTTTGCAATGTCGGTATTGCGCTGGTCGCCTCCAATCTCAACTCGGCGAGCTTGTTGGCGCCGTGAATCTGGCAGTCTTCGGCCGTTTCATATTTCCCGGCGCTGGGGTGCAGGAGGAGGTCTTCGTACGCAAGGATGCGCGATGCGACCCCGGGTATATTGTCCGCCAATCCCTCTCTATGTTCGGCGGAAAAGGAAACGGTGCGGGCTGCCGCCAGAAGTATCGGGTCTATGACCTTCGAGAATTCGGCATCAGCACGGTCCTTGTCATTATGCGCCCTCACAGCGGACAGTGCCGCGCGGCTGGACAACTCGTCTGATGACTGCAGCAGTTCCGCAATACGGCGAGTGGCACGTTCATTGGTGTACCGGCCGAGCTGGGATATGGCGATGCGCCGCACCAAACGCCTCGGATCCTTCGTGTAGGGAAGGACCTCTTCGAGGGCCCCTGCATCCCCAATATCCGCCAAGCCTATGAGCGCACCCATGCACACGAGCTCGTTAGACTTGTGCGATTTCAGTTTGGAACGGAGGAGGTCGAGGTTGCGATCATTGCTGTAGTTTCCCAGTAGCATGAGAGCGCCATTGGCCACCTCGGAAACAGGATCGTCAGCCGCCGTTCTCAGTGCGTCTTCAATATCCCTGACTGCCCCAACGGTCTCGGGGTCCTTGGGAGACTCCATCGAAATTGAATGCAGGTACGTCATGGCGAGGTAGCGTACCTGTGCATTGTCGTCTGACAGAAGGTCGGCCAGCGATCGAATCATATAGGCTGGTGGTTCCTGGTCATAGTAATAGGGGTAAAAGAGACGCATCTGGACGAATAATCCCAGGCCGATATTCCTGCTCGCGACATGGCGGACAATAACCTTGAGGCGATAGGACGGACAGAAGACGAGGACGAGGATGCCGACAACAAGGAGCACGGCCACGGCCGCAAGTGCGAGGCGGATTACCTTGCGGATCAACGCCCTAGACAACTTCCTACGGAGCAGGATAAGACACGCGACGATCAGAACGGCGATGACGCAAGAAACGACGACAGACCATGTGGCCCGTTGGTCAGAGTCTGACCTGGCTCCCAGGAGACGTCGAAGCGAGACTTCATCCTGACAGCTGTCGCAGATTTGCCGGAATTCTGCCCGGGTGAGCGGACTGGCGCTGGGCTTCTCGAACTCCAGCGATATGTCGGTCAGCAGATAGTAGAACGTGGGAACGAAGATCGCTTCAACGCCGTCGACATCCGGCTCGTTTATGTACCTGTATTTCACGCGCTCAAGCCTGATGCCACCGGTCGCCCAGTAGCGGACAGGTCCGCCGGGATAGTGAAATATCGGCACTGCCACTCTGGTGTCCCGTGACAGATCGGGGTCGGCGGAGACCTCGGCAAGCCACTGCTTGGCGAGGTCCTTCGCCTTGGTGATTTCGTCAGGGCTGATCTCATCATCAAGGTACACGGGAGTCTGGCCAAGTTCGCTTGAGACGTGGTCGTAGATCCCGTAAAGCAACAGAGCCATCTGGGTCAGTTCGTCGGCCAGATTGCCGGCGCCGGGTCGTGACAGAGATTTGAGCGAGCCCTCGCCCAGCACGGCGGCAAGGGCCGTGCTGATGAAACGGTAGCCACGCGCCGTGCGGAGGTAGACTGTGGCAGTGGGTTCGGCAGAGAACTCCGGACCGATCTCCACTTTGACAGGTTCTTCTTCATCCATCGACATGCCCATCGTGATGACAGGCAGGTGCTTGATGTGAGTCTCCCTGTCCTTCGTGAGCATGGACTTGAAAGCGGCTTTCAAACGCTTCTTGTACGCGTCGGTAAGCACAAGCTTCGGCGATTCCCTGGCTTTTTCCGGCAACAGGAGAGTTTCCAGGGCATACCACTGGTAGTCGTACCATCCGGAGTCGGGCTTTGGCTCCAGAGACAACGCGCCCCGTTGGACAGCATCTGTGATGAGTTCCAGGGTGAGTCCGGCGCCGGTGAAGCCGCCCGTGCCCGCCAGCTGAAGAAGCAGGTCGTATTCCTTACTCTGGGAATACGACACGAGGGCAAAGCCAGCGTCCTCCCCGAACTTCTTCATGAGGTGGGCCTGGAGTTGCTTCACGCGACCGGGCTCCAGCAGATCAACGAGCGGGGCGTCGGAAGGAAGAAATGCGGCGATATCGGCAAACGACGGACAGGCCGAGGAAGGGGAAAGTGCCTCGCCCTGTCGCACATGGCGTGGGGGATTGGTCAGCTTTGCATCGAAATCGCGGAACCGTTTGAATTCTTGTGCAAGTTCGGGGTCCCGCGAGATCACGGTTGCCAAAGCAACAACGGCACCGGGATCCTCCTTGAGCCGCAGCCCCTGTACAAGGAACCTGTCCTGCACGAACAGATTCCGAAGTTCCTCGCTTTGTTGCCAGAAACCGATGGGCTTCGATGCCATCGGGCTGTCGAGATATGCCTCTTTGGCGGCGTTGACCCTCGCCGTCAACTCAGGGCTCACGGTGAAGTCCCGGCCGCCTACTCTCAAGGCCGCGACAACATGTGTCGCAGCTTTCTCCACTGGCGATCGCCGGTCGGGCGGAAGCGTCTCAAGTGCTTTGACAAGCTGCTCGGCGAGTTGGGTCAGAGCCTGCCTTTTCCCTGCCACGTTCCCGGCGGCAATCCCGGTCTGGATGGCCAATTCGAGGGTAGCGCACAAGTCATCGTTGAACTGTTTGCATTTCCCATGAATCATCTGAACGGAGGGGATTACGGGGAGGTCGGACGAGGCACAGTACTTCAAGGCCGCAGCGTAGTCCGGGAACAGCTTCGCGGAATGATCGTCCGTCCCGACCACATCCAGCCCGAACACGGCGAGGCTGTTGTTCACCGTGTACTTGACGCCGTCGGACGTAGTCTTCTCGATGGACAGGTTCGGATCCCGTGTGAAATACGGCTCGTGTCCCGCGTCGTCCGCCTCTCGGGACAGCATCCATAGCACCCATGCTCCGAACCCGATTGCACCAAAGAGTGCGACCGCGAAAAGCCCAAGAAGAGCCCTGCGAATCTTTCTAAATTTGCTCACTATCGCCTCTCCCGTCCCGGCCCCCACACTAACAACGAGGCGGCGAAAAGTCGATTTGTTTCGGGGTGGATGTTCCCGGCAGGCTGTGGTAACGTGCCCGGTGGGCGTGGAGATCAGCTGAGCAATGAAAGCCAACAATCAAGCCATAGCGGTGACAGGCGCGTTCCTGATCCTCCTCTTGGGCACGAGCGCGATGCTGGCCGAGGATGTCATCCAGGATCTGTCGAAGGTCAATGGCATTGCAAACTACGATGGACCGGAGAAAGCTAAGGCCCTTCTGAAGAAGAACGGCTTCGTTGTTGTCCCTCGATTCTATCATCGCATCTTCTCCCCATACTACAAGAGCCCGCTACCTCGTTTCATCACCGCAGATTCGGTTCATCGGACATTCCACGTCATTTTCGAGGATCAACTGAAGAAGGTGGAGGCAGCCTTCGCCGGCGATGTGAAGTTAGTGACCACAGAGCTCCTGTCCGATCTGCAAAAGAAGAAACGAACGACGTCCGTCACCAAGAAGGAGATGGAGAACATCAACCTCGCTGTGGATTTCCTGCTGGTTGCCCAAGTTTTGGTCGAGGGTAGCGAAGCCCCTGATCTACCCGATCGTCTCAGGAAGGAAATCGATCTCATCAACGCGGCCAACGGCGTGCACGTTTCACCTTTATTCGGATACGATATTGACTACAGCCAGTTCAAACCACGGGGATTCTACACCGAGTCCGTCCCCCTTCGCCGCTATTTCAAGGTTATGAGTTGGTTCGGGAATGTAGTGTTCCGACTGAAGTCAGATCGGGAGACGCGGGCCGCGATGGAATTGGCCGTCGCTCTCGAACGAAATAGGAAGGCTATCGAGCACTGGGGGAACATTGACAGAACCTATGCTTACCTAATTGCCGAGACCGACGATCTTACGCCGCTGGACTATGCGTCTATCGTGGCGGAGTTGCACAAGAAGGGCTCCCCAGGCGGGTTCCTGCCTGCGTTTCGCCGGAAAGCTGCGGCTTTGCGTGATCCCAAAATCAGTTCGATGGCGTTGTCGCCGGCGCAGATGACTGATTGGGTGGCCGAGTCCAAGGGGATGCGGTTCCTGGGCAAACGGTACATTCCGGATAGTGAGATCTTCATGAATTTGACGGACCCCAAGGTCGCGGGAAGAGGCTTCCCTTCGGGCTTGGACATGATGGCGGCGAACGGATCCAAACGGGCGAGGACCCTGAATGCTACGTCCCCCGATATGAAGATGCCGGGATACGCAGAAGGGATGGAGAAGTCCACGGCCATGTTGCGTGGTCTGAAAGGAAAGAAGAAGCCTTCCCACTATGTGGAGTTGCTCAAAGTCATGGACACTTTGACCAGCCCCCCGCACAGGAAGGCCGAGGCATTCGCCCGGACGGAGGCATACGCCGACAAGAGCCTGATGACGGCTCTGGCCTCTTGGGCTTCGCTGCGTCATGCCTGGGTGCTTCACGCAAAGCAGAGCGTAGTCTGCCTCGGGCTGAGCCCTTCAGATCCCGTGCCGGGGTATATAGAGCCCAATCCAGATTTCTTTGAGGCCATGCAGCGCGTTACCAAGCGAACAATAGAGATTTTCTCGTCCATTGAAGGCGTAGATACTGAGCGATTCAAGAAGTTCAATGGACTGTTGGATTCACTGCGTAGGATGCTGAAGAAGCAGTTCGCCGGTGACGCCTTCACAGAGGAAGAGATCCAGCTTTTCGACGATTACGCCAATGTAATCGGCTCGTTGCAGGGCTTCGATTTCAACATGGACGCGGATCGGCAGTATCCGTGGATGGCGCTGATATCGGATATCCACACGGAACTGCAGTCAGGGAAATGCCTTCAGGTGGGTACCGGCGCAGCAATGCCTATCTACGTGACGGTTCAGCACAAGGGCGTGCCTCACCTTCTTATGGGCGCAATCTACTCTTACTATGAGTTCAAGCAACCTATTGCGGGTCGACTGACAGATGAAGAGTGGCGGGGCCTATGGGATGCAGGAAGGATGCCGCGCATGCCGCTGTGGACGAGTTCATTCGTGGCAGGACATGATGTGGACTCGCTGATCAGGAAAGCCCGGCGAGGAGAGAGAGTCGAAGAACTACTGTATGTTGACGACCCCAGGGTCGATGCATTTCTGGAAGAAGCGATGAAACCAAGCTCCGGTTTGGCCAAAAGCAAAACATATGGATGGATATTGTATGCTGCGGCATGCAAGTTGCAGCGCAAAGCGGTCCCGACTCTTCTTGACTTACTCCGGACCGGGGATGTCGGTACGAAAGATGCACGTGAACAGTCTGTGGCTAGTTCTGCAGCGCAAGCCCTGTCAAGAGCGCTCAGCGAAGAGGACGTCCCTGCCTTGCTGAAGATCAGCCTCAGCAAGGAGAGGGAACGTGCAAAACTGGCGGTTCGAGCCGGTGGCTTGATGTCAGGAAATGTGAGAGAGAAGTTCTTGGCTCAGTATTTTTCGGCGGTGCCAGAAAAACAGTTTGAGAGAGATTGTCTCGACTGGCTCGACTACAAGCCTGTGTCTAAGGATATCACGGGGGAGCTGTTGGACACGTACAAGCGAACCAAAGACAGTTTCAGAAAGGACTTGATACTGGATGTGTTGACCAAGGTTTGGGCGCCAGTGAAATTCATGGACTTCAATCCACAACCTGCCCCGCATGCGTCCGGACCTATGCTCGAACAATGGGAGAAAGAAATAAGGGCCATCGTGATCGAGAGTATTCAGGGTAATGATAAACTCCTGCGTTCTAGTGCAGCCAGGCTGAGCGAGGCATTGAAGATAGAAGAAGCGATATTGCACATTGAGAAGAATCTTCCGATCAACATTCCCCGTGTTCCTTATACACGGAAAATCGCCCTGACTCCTGGCGGCGCATGTTCTTTCACGTTTCCCAACGGAAAGACCCTCGCTATTTGGTGCGATAAACACGGCGGTTTCTTGGATCCTTTCGGTGGTGGGGGAATGAGCTTGTCATATGGCGAGAAGCCATTCAAGGAGTTGAAAAGTGAAGAAGTTGCTTTACCCGACGGCGGCGTAACCTACGGCGAGTACCTTTCCTACATTCACTCTGGGGGCTGCATAACTCGGTCCAGCGAGCCAGGGCGTGAGTACATTCTGTTCATAGACGGGGCGTACCGCGTGAGTCTGAGAGAAGAGGGACAGAAGAACAATACGTTGGCCGTAAAAGTATTTGTTCGGCAGGCTACGAAAGAAGAAAGTGTACGACCTTCGAAGGTAGTGGACTATCTCGTGTCACAACTGAAGGTGAAAGAACCGGCAAAAAGAATTCGTGCCATCAAGAAGTTGCATGAAGAATTGTCACTTGGCGATACATATGCGACCCCCCGATGGGGGTATATAGTGGAACAGATTCGGCCGTTGAACAAGGACCCCGACCCCAACGTAAGAAAACAGGCCACGAGCACTCTCAGGGCCCTGGGGGATCTCGACAGCATCATGAAGGTTATCTCGCCGGAACCCACCGGCAAAGCCCTGACAGCAGACAAAGCGCGCGGTCTTGGCCAGTTCACAGAGAGATCGAAGGATATCAACGGGAAGAAGAGGGTCTACGGCCACGTCAAGAAGCTGCTTGGTTCCCAGAATCCGGAACTCCGGGCATTTGCGGTGAACTTCTTCACCTATTCAGACAAACTTCCGGAAATCAGGCAGCAGTTGATAGATGCCCAGAAGGACCCTTCTCCCAAAGTCAGACAGGCCTCGGTGCTGGCCATGGCGCAAGTCTACCCGGAGGAGGAGATCCCGAAACATAGGATACCGATGCTTGACGATGAGTCGGACGAAGTGGTCATCACGGTCATGTATAGTTCGATAGGATACGGTATGAGAAGGGCGCTCCCGATCGCTCCAGTCAAGAAATTCATCAACAGCAGTAACAAGAAGGTTCGGCTGGCAGCCATTCATGTTGTCGGGTTCAGGGACTGCAAAGAGGCCGAAGAGATCCTGTTGCCGCTGACTCATGATAAGGACAGGGAGATCAAGGATGCCGCGATCTGCGGGCTGTACGGTCAGCGGTCGGAAAAGGCATACCAGCGGTTTCTGGAACTTATGAAAGACAGCGATCCCTCTGTGAGGATCAGGGTTCTGGAGGGCCTGTACTATGACGATTACGTGCAGGCGATACCCCATCTCAGGGAATTCATCAAGACAGAGGGGGACAAGAAGGTCTTGCAGGAAGCCAAGGAGTCGCTCAGCAAGCTGACGAGACTACAGCAGAAGAGGCAGAAGAAGTAAAATGAACTAGCCCTCCTCCTGATCTGCCTTGCTGAGGTCCGGCAACTCGATTTCGCCGTCTATATACTGGCGCATCTGCTTCAGGTTCATCCCGTACTTGTCCCGCCATTCGATCATCTGATCCACAATGACGCTTGCCAGCCCATTGATTTGGTCGTCTGTCCAGGTTACGGGATTCTCCGGGTTGTCCTCCTTCTGTTCTGAACTCTCGCTGTCGTTGCTCATGCTGAAAAGGTATCAGCCCGTGATGGCACCCAGAAGGAGAAAGCGCTTGTCCCAATGGAAATGCGGGACAACGACACTGGACGATTCGTAGTCCGATTTGACACTTCTGCCGGAAAGGTTTTGTCCGAATTCTCGCAACGTCCTATTTTGCAGGGCATTGCATCCGGAAAGGTTTTGCCTGGACGAACGGCCAGACTTCGGACCAGAGGGTTGGGAGTTCGAGCCTCTCCGGGTGCGTGCTCGCTACGGAACGGGGTTTTCCTCGGAACTGGAGAATCCGCCCTATTGGTGTCGTGATCGGATTCTAGGTTCCTCGGAAAGCCCCGTTCCTTCGCTCCTCAGAGCGGATAGAGAAGTCAGGTTCCAGGTCCGTCAGGAGACCCCGCTGCCTCGCTCGTTGGCGTGTCCTTCTCCTCGACGTCTTCCCGGTCCCCGGGTTCCGGCGGGTGTGTTTGTTCCGCGATCGGAACGTTCTTGCCGCGTATGCCTACGTTGAACCGGCCGATTCTCTCCACCCGGTCGCAGCCGAGCTCGGCAGGAACCTCACGGTGTTCGTAGACGAAAAGGCAGTTTGTGTCCGCCGCCCCGTAGTCGGCCACCGTCTTCACCATCTGTTGGTCTCTTACCTCGGAGCTCCAGCCGCCCACGTCTACGCGTCTGCCGGTCGCGGTGACGATGCGATCACCGAGATAGTCCTTGTCGGGATCGACGTGCACGATCTCCCGCTTCGCGGTGTGTTCCCGTACGAACCGGGCCAGGCGGTCGAAATCCGTGTCCAGTTCGTATGGTGTGAGCACATAAGCCGCCGCAAACACTGCGCCTCCCACACCGGGCACGATTTTCACGCCGTGCTGGCTGGGCATGCCGACGGTGACTATCGGCAGCGGGATGAGCGTGCACAGGATCAGGACAGCGATCCGGCGTCTTGTGGGTTCGGCGGGCAGACAACGCAGCAGGAGCGACCCGGTGAAGATCGCCCAGATCGGCCCGGTGTGCATCCAGAAGCGGCCGCCGTACAGGATCAGCATGGGCAGGAAACCGGCAAGGATGTTGCGAAGGAACCTGGTGCCGGGCCGGCGCAGGCGCCGGAGCCCGACCAGGCCCAGCACCAGGAAGAGCGGGTTGATCATCTGCAGCGACAGGAACCCCATGACCGCGCCCGCGATCATGGACTCCACGCTTCGGCCGCCTTCGGCGAATATGCGGCTGGACGGCATGCCGAACCAATTGATGTTCTCGAGAAGCCGGAAGAACCACGGCAGGTAGAAGATGAAGGACCACATCAGGACATGCTTGCAGAAGGCGTAGTAGCCTTTGTACCGCGCAGCGAAGATGAACAGGCCAAGCATGATGAGCGCAGAGACGCCCATGTGCGTGTAGAGTGCGAACACAAGCAGAGCTATGGTCGCCTTTGAGCGCTTCGTGAGGAAACACATGAAGATCAGGGGCATGGCGCCGGTGATCATTGCGCTCGGCAACACGCTTATCATCACCATGCTGCACATCATGTCCATGGAGAACACCAGGACCGCCAGGAACCCTATCCGGGCGCCGAACATCCAGCGCGCGAACCACCACGTGAGGAAGATGGCAATCGGATAGACCACGACCTGTAAGGTCTCGAAGCCTTCCTCCACGTTGTCCGGCGAGCCGGCGAAAAACGCGATCATGACGTGCAGGGCCGGCGGGTAGAGGTGGGGTCTGCCTGCCGGGGCATACTCCCAGTCATCCCACTCGGGAACGGCGCCGGTCTCCAGGATTCGCCGCGCCACGGCCATGTGGTAATTGTGATCGGAATCGTCATGCGGCATCAGCTGCGATCGGTTCACGAACATGACGAGAAGAATCACGCCCATGAAGGCGAGCACGGCCCTGTCGAGCCTGGTAAGCGCGAACGAGAGCGATTCCGGCTGGGGCGGGAAAGCGCGGCTCTGGTCCAGGCCCAGCAACAGGAAGACCCGGCGTATGGGCCGGCCCAGGAGTGTCAGCAGCGTGAACAGCCAGCATCCCCGGACGAAGAAGAAGATGCCGGCGATGAGGAGCACGTACGCGCCGACCCGGCAGGGGACTCGCTTCCACCACCGGTCGACTTCCTTCCGCCACAGGGCGCATCCCAGCGGCGCGCAGAAGAGGGTTGAGAAGTAGTAGCCGGGCTTGTGGAAGCCCTCGGACCCTATCTTGATGAGAAGCCGTTCGTAGCCGCCGACGAAACGCGGCAGAAGATCCAGCACCCAGCGCATGGCGCATGCCCCCCGCGGCGCAGGCCTCTCTGCCTGCGTCCGTTGTCTACAACGTAACAGGGCGGCCGCCTGGAGGGAAGGTCGTTCATCGCCAAACAATAATCGGGGGCTAACACGCGCCTAACGCCGTCATGCTTCAATACCGCATGATACCCACGGGAGTCATGAGTCCCACTTGCCCGGGGAAGGCGCACATGGCGGGCGACCAGGCTGTTCCCAGGACACGAATCACGCCTCTTGTTCGCGAAGTCCGGAGCGTGGCGCCGGACACGATCGTCCGGAACGTGAAGAGGCTGCTGGAGGGTGAGTCGCCGACGGCGAGCATCGTTGTCACCCACGACGACAGGCCGATCGGCCAGGTCGTGGGCTATGAGCTGGATCACCAGTTGAGTACGGAGTTCGGCCGGTCGCTGTACTGGCTGAGACCTGTCGCCTACGTGATGAATGACGACCCTCTGGTGGTGGACAGCGATACTCCCCTCGAGGAAGTGGCCCGGGCCGCCATGGCCAGGCACGACGACCAGCTGTACCACGATATAATCGTTGTCGGTGACGGGAAGCTGTTGGGCACCGTTTCCGTGCAGCAGCTGCTCAGTGCATTTGCCAAGGCGGAAGGCGTGCTCGAGATAGCCGGCACCGTATGCCACGAAATGAACCAGCCGCTGCAGATCATACAGGGATACGCCGAGTACGCGCTGAGGGAGAAGAAGGGCCTTGACGCGTGCGCGGCCGAGGCCCTGCAGACGATCAGCCAGGAAGTCGACAGGATAACGCAGATCACTCAGCGCCTTCAGCGCATCACCTCCTTTGAAACGCGCGACTACGTGCCGGGCAGCCGCATCATAGACCTCCACGAAGCGTCTGAATGAGATCGGTGCAGGCCTCGAATTCCCTTTCCCAATCTTGCGGGAACATGGTAAAATTTTGGTCACCATGGCTCTTAAAGGCAGAACTGTCACGCTCACCACGGTTCTTCTCTGTGCAACGGTAGTGCCCGCCTCCGCGGCGCTCGCACCCCGTGCGTTCGTGGTGACGAACGGGGCGGCCCGCTACATCGTCACCGAGTTCCCGCTCGTCGAAGTGAAGAAGCACGCGGGCATGCCGGAAGTGGCGGCGGCTGGGCCGGAGGACGCGGGCAGGCGACCGTTCGCCGCGCTCGTGAGCCCGAACGCGAGACGGACGATGTACTGGTGGACGACCGAGGACCCGCACCTGGAAAAGATGCAGGAAAGGACGGGTAGCGGCCCGATCCGACTGACCGGGCACAGCAAGGGCAAGGTCGTTGTTGACGGCAAGGAAAGCCCAACCTATCTCCAGGTCTACGACACGACCGCCGCATGGCACTTCGCGCCTCTCTGGCCGGGGACCTTCAGCGCCGACGGCAAGCACTACGCCTACATCATGTATCCCGAGAAGAACAGGCGCACCACGGGAATCAACGACGGAATCGGAAATCCGCACGGCGTCACCAGGGTGAAGGTGGTCGTGGACGGCGAGGAAAGCAGGCACCACTACCAGGCGATCGAGGGATGTTCGTTCTTCTACGCCCGCGGCCCGGGCCGGAATGCCATTGCGCCCATGTTCAGCCCGGACGGCAAGAGGACCGCCTACGTGGCGGCATACAACTACGACGACTGGACGGTCGTGGTCGACGGGAGAGACCATCCACGACACCACGCCGTCGGCCCCCCGGTGTTCAGCCCGGACAGCAGGAAAATCGCTTACCCGGTTGCATTCGAGCCCAAGCGTAAAGAGCCTTGGGGGCCCGGTCCCGATCCGATGTGGTACATATCCGTTGACGGCCGGCGGGCATCGCAGACCTGGCACGGAGTCAGGCTGCCGGTGTTCAGTCCCGACAGCAGGAAGATGGCATATGTCGCCGCCCGATGCGTCAAGGAGGGCAGGGGGCCGATCACGTTGACGGGTCCCTATCATACCGGCGTCGGCCGGTTCATCGCCGAGGTCAACGAAGTGTGCTGGCCACACAGTCATCCCTACACCCTGTACACGCACACCGCGGGCACGTTCAGGGAACGCGTGATCGTCAACAACCGGCCCGAATGGGAGTTCGACGAAATTGTCTCGGAACCGCTGTTCAGTCCCGATAGCGATCGCCTCGCATACATCGTCCGAGACGGAAGCAACTACCGCGTGATGATCGACAGGAAGAAAAGCAAGATGTATCACAGGATCAGCCGCACCAGCCTGGTGTTCAGTCCGGACAGCCGGTACGTCGCCTACGCGGCCGGCAGCGGCGACTGGGTTAGCCTGGCCACCACGAATGAGGGCCCGGGCCTGGACGCGAAGACGCCCGCGACGTGGTCGCCCGGTTGGCGGGTCCGCCTGCACTACGACAGCGTCAAGAGACAACAGCGCCGGGGCGATAACGAGGACATATACCGGATTCCGAAGCGCTGGCGGATCGTGCGCGACCGGAAAGAGGGCGATGAGGAATATGAAGGGATCGTCGCGCACAGCGTCTCGTTCAGTCCCAACAGCGAACGGTTCGCCTTCGCGGCGGCGCGCAGCAACCGGTATTTCGCGGTGATAGACGGCCAGGAGGGCCGGAAGTACGCGTCGGTTGAGGTGGGCCCCATATTCAGTCCCGACAGCCGGCGAACAGCCTACGTTGCCGTGAAGCAGGGCGGCCTTCAGACGGTGGTCGTTGACGGTGTCGAGGGTGCGCCGTTTCTGTGGGTTCATCCCGGCACTTTGACGTTCAGTCCGGACAGCAAGCACATCGCCTATTGGGCAAAGGGGAAAGGGGTGCTGCACTACACGATAGTTGTCGACCATGCGCCGACGAAGGAATACGCGTTCCCGATCTCCGACGGCTTTCACGGCGTGGTGGCATCGATGCCGGTCGGCATCGGATATCCGCGCCCAATGCTCAAGTGGGACGGGCCCTACAGAGTTTTCGGCGCGGTTATCACCGGGAACGAGATATGCCGCGTCGAGGTGAGTGTCGTGGCTAACGGCCCTCTTCCACGAAATCGTAGACGAGGATCTTCTTTACCAGGGGTTGCAGAATCTCCCTGACCGCCCGCTGGTGCCGCGGGTGCACCAGGTACTTTTTCATTGTCTCTTCGTCGGGAAAGACCAGTACTATTGCGACGTCGAAAGTGCTGTCCACGATCGGGCGTTCGCTCGGCAGCATCGTCCCTGCCTTCACGGATAGGACGCCGGGGATGTCGGAGAAGTCCTGTGATGCCCGTATGATCCGGTCCCGCGCCTCCGCGTTGCCCGCTTCTCTCAACCAGCAGACAACCACATGATGCACCGCCCCGGCAGATGACTTGTGGCTGCCCGTTCGGCAGCCGGCGGCCGTGAGCGTGAGTACCAGAAGACAGGCCAGACCAACTTTGCCATGACATCTCATAAATCGCCTTCCAGCGTGTTCCGCCATTCCTTTGCCGCGCGTGCGAGCGCGACGCCGCGGTGTGAAATTGCGTTCTTGGCGGCCGGGTCCATCTCGGAGAATGTTTGCTCGTGTCCCTCCGGGACGAACAGGGGATCATACCCGAATCCACCCGCGCCGCGCTCCGAGTGCGCAATGGCTCCCTCGCACTTGCCCTCCACGGTCTTCACGTTCCCGTCCGGGTCGGACAGCGCGATCACGCAGCGGAACCGTGCGGCTCTGTTCTTCTCGTTGCCGAGTTCGGCGAGGAGCTTGCGGTTGTTGGCTTCGTAGCTGACCGGCTCGCCGGCGTAGCGCGCGGAATGGACGCCCGGCTGCCCGTTCAGGACATCTACCTCCAGCCCCGAATCGTCGGCCATGGTCCAAATGCCCGAAGCCTTTGCCATTGTCACGGCCTTCTTGATCGAGTTGGCCTCGAACGTATCGCCGTCTTCCACCACTTCGGGAAGTTCGGGGAAGTCGGCGGCGGAACAGAGTTTCAGATCCGACATCGAGAAGATAGCCCTGATCTCCTCGAGCTTGTGCGCGTTCCTGGTGGCAACGAGGAGTCTCATGGGGTCTTCGCGGTTGGTTTGATTTCCGGCAGCGTGAGGCCGTCGCCGTGGAACCGAATGCTCATGTTCGCTGTCCGGAAGGCGGAGAACGCCCGGGGATCCTCGTTGAAACTGAACGCCCAGACCGCGGAGTGCTTGCCCGCGTTCGGGGTACCCGCACTGACGATTTCGCCGGGTGTGTTGATCCGGATGGTGGCCTTGAAATCCTTGAGGATCGGGGTGATGGCCTTCAAAGTGGCCGGGTCCGAAAAGTCCAGGTCCGGCTCCTCGCTCGGCCAACCGTTCGTCACGTTCAGCCGGTACGAGCCGTTGGCCTGCCTCACAAGCGTGGTCGGCCAGTGCAGCCGGAACAGATCCGATTCGGCGGCTTTCGCCAGGTTTGCGAACCGCAAGTGGAGCCGGATTCTTTTCCGTCCCTCGAGCACCTCGATCTTGAACCGTTCCAGCGCTATTCCGTACGGCTCGTATGTCTTCATGAGGTCGCGCACGGCGGCGTCCGTCGGGTCCATGAACAGCTCGAAATGCCTGTCAACCGGCCTGGGCTCGTACGTTTCCCCGGCTGCCTTGATCATCTCCTTCTTGAGCGCGTCCATGGCCTTCATCTGTGCCGACGTATTATCGGGCAGGATGTAGGCGAACTCGATGTTGCCGGAGCCGTCCTTGCGGATGGACATGACCTGGCTGATCTCCAAACAGCCCGCACAACAGCAAAGGCCTGCCAGCGCAAGAACGCCCGATGCCCAACGCCCAAAGACCAACGTCCAGGAGCAGAGGTCCCACACTTGGGTGTTGGGCGTTGGATGTTGGGTGTTGGACGTTGTCATAGAGGTCCTTACGGGGCTGGCGATGGCTGGTTGGTCCCCGTTGCCGCAGGCCCGTTGGTGAACTTGAATATCGTCTCGTTGGGCTTCACCATGCCCATCTCCCGGGCCGTACGCTCGATAAAGGCCGGATTGTTACGGAACTTCTCCTGCTTCTGCTGCCTGTCCTGGATCATCGCCTGCTTGTCTTCATTCTGGCGGCGCAGTTCGTCCCGTCTTTTCTGCAGATCCTGGAAATGGTACACCTTGGGCAGAAAGAGACAGATCAGCGCCACTATGGCAATGACGGCCAGCAGCCCCCAGGCAAACTTGTAGACTGTTGCCCAACTCATCGGTTCAATGTGACCAAGCGACCAGAAGCGCAACCAATCACTTGAGTCTAATCGGCACACAGGGAATGTCAAACCCGATACTGGTTGCTGAACAGAAGCCCACCAGCATCCAGTGGCCGGTATCCAGTATCGCTGCGCTCCCGGCGCAGCTCTATCAGATCACGCCGCCGTAAACGGCCTCCGCCCCGAGCATCTCCTCGATGCGCAGCAGCTGATTGTACTTGCAGATGCGGTCGGTTCTGCAGAGAGACCCGGTCTTGATCTGGCCTGCGTTGGTCGCGACCGCGATGTCGGCGATGGTGTTGTCTTCTGTCTCGCCCGACCTGTGGCTCACCACCGCGGTGTAGCCCGCGCGGTTCGCCATCTCGATCGCCTCGAGTGTTTCCGTCAGCGTTCCGATCTGGTTGACCTTTATGAGGATCGAGTTGGCAACGCCCATCTTGATCCCTTTTGCCAGGAACTTTGTGTTTGTGACGAACAGATCGTCGCCGACGATCTGGATCTTGTTACCCAGCTTCTCGGTAAGTTTCTTCCAGCCCGACCAGTCGTTCTCGGCGAGGCCGTCTTCGATGCTGATGATGGGGTACTTCTTGACCCACTTTGCGTAGTAGTCGGTCATCTCGGCCGCGCTGCGCCGGGATCCGTCGCCCTTCTTGAATACGTATTTCTTGGCGGACCGCGCGTAGAACTCGCTGGCGGCCGGGTCGAGGGCGATGTAGATGTCTTTGCCCGGCTCGTAGCCGGCCTTCTTGATCGCCTTCATTATTACCTGGAGCGCCTGCTCGTTGTCCTTGAGGTTCGGCGCAAAGCCGCCCTCGTCGCCCGTCGCGGTGCTGAGGCCCATACCCTTGAGCACGCCTTTCAGGGCGTGGAACGTCTCGGCGCCCATGCGGAGGGCCTCCGAGAAGGACTTGGCGCCCTTGGGCATGATCATGAATTCCTGCATGTCAACGGGGGCGTCGGAATGGGCGCCGCCGTTCAGGACGTTCATCATGGGTACGGGCAGCACCTTGGCGTTGGCGCCGCCGATGTACCGGAAGAGTGGGAGGCCGGCATATTCAGCCGCTGCCTTCGCCACCGCCAGGGATACGGAAAGCGTGGCGTTCGCGCCGAGCTTCTTCTTGGTGGACGTGCCGTCGAGCTCGATCATCGTCTGGTCGATGGCGACCTGCTCCGCGCAGTTGAAGCCTAGCAACTCCGGGCCGATGACGTCGTTGACGTTCTTTACGGCTTTCAATACGCCCTTGCCGAGGTAGCGCTTCTTGTTGCCGTCCCTGAGTTCCACGGCCTCGTTTTCCCCGGTCGAGGCGCCCGACGGCACTGCCGCGCGGCCCATTGTACCGCTATCGAGCAGAACATCCGCCTCAATGGTCGGGTTGCCGCGGGAATCGAGAATTTCTCTGGCTCGGACATCGATGATTGTTGACATGTTTTCCCTTTCTCTGGATTAGCGATCAGATGTGCGGATTTAGGCGGAAGTTAGTGCAAGGAGGCACCTATTGCAAGGCGAAAGGCGCCAGGCGCAGAGTGAATTGTGAATTGTGAATTGTGAATGGTGGGTACCCAAAGACATATGTCCCATATGTCGCATACGTCGCATGGTCGAGCGAATGGTTAGTGGTTGATGGTCGATGATTGGTAGGATACTCTCAACACGCGCAAACGTACAGGATTTGAGAGGGTCCCAGCAGATGAAGATCGCAATTCTCGGCGCCAATGGAATGCTCGGCCAGGACCTCCTGGCGGCGTGCGGGTCGCGTGGGATCGAGTGCTCGGCCCACGACCTGCCCGGGACGGATATCACCCGTGAGGGCGGCCTGGACGCCCTGCCGAAGTGCGACCGCGTGGTGGATTGCGCCGCATACACGGATGTTGACGGCGCGGAATCCGACCCCGCGGCGGCCATGGCGGTGAACCGTGACGGGACCGCGCGCGTGGCCGCCTGGTGCGCGGAGCGCAACGTGCCGCTGCTCTATGTCAGCACCGACTACGTCTTCGACGGTACGGCAGGCCGGCCATACACGGAAGAGGACGATACGGCGCCGCTGAATGCCTACGGTGAAAGCAAGCTCGCGGGCGAACGGGCGGTGACCGCTGTCTGCAAGCAACGGCTCATAGTGCGGACGCAGTCGCTTTTCGGAATCCACGGCCTGAATTTCGTAAAGGTCATCATGGCGCGGCTCGAGGAGCCGGCCCCCAGCTTGCGCGTGGTGAACGACCAGACGTCCTCGCCCACGTATACAGTGCACCTGGCGGATGCAATTTTGCGTTTGCTGGACTCGGGCGCACAGGGCATAGTCAACGTGTCGGCAACCGGGGAAGCGACGTGGCACGAATTCGCCTGTCGTATCGTCGCCGCCGTCAGACCTGGCGCCGAAGTCGTGCCGGTGCCCTCGATCGATTACCCGAGGCCGGCTCGGAGACCGGCCTGCTCGATACTGGACAAGACGCGATACGAGGAGCTCACCGGGCACAGGATGCCGTCCTGGGAGGCCGGGTTGGAGGAGTACCTCGCGGAGTGTGTGGGTGTGTGAGTGTGTGGGTGTGAGCGAGATTTGGGAGAGCGAAGTGTGAAACTTTTGGTTACCGGCGGCGCCGGGTTCATAGGAAGCAACTACGTGAGGTACGTCCTCGACGAGCATTCCGACGTGGATGTCGTTAACCTGGACGCTCTCACGTATGCAGGGAACCTGGAGAACCTGGCCGGGCTCGAGGACGTCCCCCGCTACACGTTTGTGAAGGGCGACATAACTTCCGTGGACGATGTTTCAGCCGTGTTCGAACAGCACGAGTTCGACGCCGTGGTCAACTTCGCGGCCGAGAGCCACGTGGACAGGAGCCTGCACGTTGGTGTTGCGGAGTTTATCCGGACCAACATACAGGGTGTCCAGAACCTGCTGGAACGGAGCATGGAGAAGGGGGTTGGGCGCTTCCTGCAGATTTCGACCGACGAGGTGTACGGCAGCCTGGGCGAGGCGGGGAAGTTCACGGAGACATCACCGATCCAGCCGAACAACCCGTACGCGGCAAGCAAGGCCGCCGCCGATTTCTTTGTCAGGGCCGCACACAAGTCGCACGGCCTGGATATCGCCATCACCAGGTGCTCCAACAACTTCGGACCCTACCAGTTTCCCGAGAAGCTGATCCCGCTCGTCGTCGCCAACGCGCTGGAAGACAAAGACCTGCCGGTCTACGGCGACGGCATGCAGGTGCGCGACTGGATCTACGTGCTGGATCACTGCTCCGCGATCGATACAGTACTCCGAAAGGCCGGGCCCGGAAGCATATACAATGTCGGCGGGGACCAGGAGGTGCCCAACATCGAGATGGTCAAGATGATACTCGGCATCCTCGGGAAACCCGAGACGCTTATCAAGCATGTCCAGGACCGGCCGGGCCATGACCGGCGCTACGCGATGGACGCCGGCAAGCTGCGCAGTGAGCTCGGATGGGAACCAGCGCACTCGTTCGCGGATGCGCTGAAGGAGACGGTGGACTGGTACCTGGCCAACGGCGAATGGCTGGCCCGCGTTCGGAGCGGCGAGTACCAGAAGTACTACGAAGAGATGTACGGCGGTAGGGAAGAAGTATCCAGTGGACGGTAACCAGTGGCCGGTAGTAAGACGGTCCTACACTGACAACTGATGGCTGATCATTCCGGTAGCGGCCATGGGCCGCGTTGATAAGATGGACTGGAAGCTGATAAAAGAGAAGCTGACCAGGGCGAGGCACTTCGCGATCCACGACATCTGGGACGTTGATGTCGGTTCGCTCTCGGCGGTGCGTTCGTTCGGCGTCCGGTCGCTCCGCGTTCTCCACCTTGTCCTGCGCGGGTTCCGCGAGGACGAATGCCCCCTGCACGCCGCTTCCCTGACCTTCAGCACCTTGATGGCCATTGTCCCGATCCTGGCCCTCTCGCTCTCGCTCGCCCGCGTGTTCGATGGTGACGAGCTGGCGCGGCGGAAGATCCACGAGGGGATCACGACGTTTACGGAGAGATTCAGGGCCGGCGACACGAGTAATCTTGCCCCGAAGGAGCCGCCGGACGAGGATGCGGCCCCGGCCAAGGAGCCGGAGGTAAGGCCGGACGACGGCGTTCTCACGCCGGAAGAGCTTGAGAAGAAGCTCACCGACATGGTGGATGCCGGGTTCGAACAGGTCGAGAAAATCAATTTCGCCACCCTCGGCGGGATCGGTCTCATATTGCTCCTCTGGATGGTGATCGTTGTGCTTGGCCGGGTAGAATCTTCTTTCAACCGGGTGTGGGGCGTTACCGTGGGCAGATCCATGTGGCGCAAGTGCACCGACTATACCTGGGTGGTCATTATCATGCCGTTCCTGGTTACGATGGCGTCGTCGTTCCGGCTGGCCGACATAGTGAGCAGGTTCATGGATGAAAACGCGGCGATGCAGGTGCGCGCGTTTCTCGACTCGGGACTGCTCAAGAACGTTACGGTTATTTTCATGACGGCCCTGACGTTCACAGTCTTCATCATATTCATGCCGAACACGAAGGTGAAGAAAGGGCCGGGCCTCGCCGGCGGGCTCGCGGCAGCGCTACTGTTCATCGCATGGATGTGGATCTGTGCCACGATCCAGGTTGGGGTGGCCAAGTACAGCAAGTTCTACGGCAGCTTCGCGATTGTTCCCATAGTGCTCGCCTGGGTGTATGTGAGCTGGCAGATAGTCCTGTTCGGGACCGAGGTCGCGTTCGCCGTGCAGAACTGCGCGACCTACAGGATGGAGCAGGGGGCGCGGCGAGCGAACGCGAGGGCGAGAATGTTGCTGGCGCTGTCGGTCCTGGCCGAAGCAGGACGCGCGATGGTTGGCAACCGACCGACGTTCGAAGTGACTGCCTACGCAGGCGAGAACCGGGTGTCGGTGCGGTTGCTCAACGACGTGGTGGACGAGCTGGCGAACGCGGGGCTTCTCGCGGAGCTCTCGGAGGACCAGGGCTCGTTCGTTCTGCTGAAGGCGCCCGCGGCGCTCACGGTCGAGGATGTTATGGGCGTCATCCTGCGCTCGGGCATCAAGCCTGTCGACCTTGGTCTCGGCTCGATCGATCCGAGAGTAGAGAGCGCCATGTGCAAAGCGGAGGAAGGGGCTGCCGGCTCGCTCGGCGGAATGACCATCGCAGACCTGTTCGCGGAAGAGGGGGAGAAGGGCTGAGCCGGCTGTGACTGATTTCCGCGACGTTCTCAACGACGAGCAGTATGCCGCTGCCACCGCGGAAGGCGGCCCCATGCTCGTGCTCGCAGCGGCCGGCACGGGCAAGACCCGCACGCTCGTCTACCGCGTGGCTTACCTCGTCGACCAGGGCGTCGCGCCGCGGCGAATACTCCTCCTCACTTTCACCAACCGGGCGGCGAAGGAAATGCTCGACCGCGCCCGTGCCGTCGCGGGCGAGGGGGTAGGGGGAGTCTGGGGCGGCACCTTTCATCACCTCGCCAACAGGCTGCTCCGCAGGCATGCCCCGGAAATCGGGTATGACCGCGGTTACACGATACTTGACCAGGACGACAGCCGCTCCCTCGTGAGCAGCTGCATGAAGGATCGCAAGTTTACCGGCAAGGAATTCCCCAAGCCGGCGGTGCTCATGAGCCTGTTCAGTTCCGCCGCGAACACGGAGCGGCCGGTCGAGGACTTCGTGTGGAAGCTGTCGGAGAAATCGGCCATGGCTTCCGAAGACGTGGCGCTGGTTTGCGGGGACTACAGCGCGAGGAAGAAGAAGCTCGGGGCGATGGATTTCGACGACCTGTTGGTGAACTGCCTGCGGCTCTTCCGGGAGAACCCGGCCACCACCGAACGGTATCGAGAGCAGTTCGTGCACGTCCTGGTTGACGAATACCAGGACACCAACAGGATACAGGCGGAGCTTGTCGGACGCATCGCCGGGGGACACCGGAACCTGTTCGTCGTGGGCGACGATTTCCAGAGCATCTATTCCTGGCGCGGCGCCGACTTCCAGAACATCATCTCGTTCCCGGAGCGCTACCCTGATCTCAGCACCTACAAGCTCGAGACCAACTACCGCAGTGTCCCTGAGATACTGGCGGTTGCCAACGCCTGCATCGCGGGGAATCCGGAGCAGTTCCAGAAGACGCTCAGGGCAACCAGGGACTCGTACAGGAAGCCGGCCGTCGCCCGGGTGAGGGACGGCCAGGAACAGGCGCGCTACGTGCTCGAGGAAATCCGGCAGTTGCGCAGGTCCGGCTACAAGGCGTCGGATATCGCCGTTCTCTACCGGGCTCACTTCAACTCGATGGAGCTGCAGATGGTTCTCACCCGGGAACAGGTTCCCTATATGATCACCTCGGGCGTCCGGTTCTTCGAACAGGCGCATATAAAGGATGTCTGCAGCATCCTGCGGGTGCTTGTGAGCCCGACCGACGAGATGGCGTTCAGCCGCCTGCTCGGCCTGTTGCCGGGCGTCGGCCCGAAGGGCATAGCCAAGGCTTGGTCGGCACTCGGGGGCGTTTTCAATGCGCGGGACGCCGCGCACCGCAAGCGGGTAAGGGCGTCGCTGCGGCCGGCGGCGCGCGAACCGTGGTCCGCCGTGGAGGCTGTCCTTCAAGCCTATGACGAGGAGGACCTGTCGGACGACGCGGGCGAAGTTATCCATCGGTTTATGGAGGCGCTCTACAAGAAGCACGTCATGAATACCTACGACAATGGACCGCGCCGCCTGGACGACATTACCGAGCTCATCCTCTACACGGGCCGCTTCGAGAGTGTGGAGCAGTTCCTGAGTGACGTTGCCCTGCTCACCAACCTGGACGCGGAGGTCGAGGCCGTGGCCAACGCGCCGGAAGACGGGATAAGGCTGAGCACGGTCCATCAGGCGAAGGGCCTCGAATGGTCGGCGGTAATCATTCTCTGGATGACCGACGGGATGTTCCCGTCGGCCCGCACGCTCTGGGAGAGCGAAGGCGGGGAGGCCGAGGAACGGCGCCTGTTCTACGTTGCGGTAACACGGGCGAAAGACGAGCTGCGCCTGTGTGTTCCCGAAGTGCGGCGCAACAGGGACGGCACCGTGATGTACTGCTCGCCGTCACGCTTCATTGAGGAGCTTCCCCCCGACCTCGTCGAAGACGTCAGCGGGTGGTTCTGACCAGAAAACTTCACGCGGCGGCCAGGCCGCCAGAAGATTAAGGCAAAAGATTAGGGCAAAGGATTGATAACGTTCAAATGTTGATGCCTGAGGCTACGGAGACGCTCTGAACCCATATCGTCAGATGTCCCTCAATACCCATCTTCTTCAGCCAGTACTTCTTCCAGACCTCTGGTCTGTATTGCTT
>Ga0272442_10002725_pt1 | contig 25324 bp, 22 predicted proteins | sample SSMForm2O_FD_200262 | JGI IMG/M metagenome (GOLD analysis project Ga0272442, IMG submission 200262) | Marine sediment archaeal communities from Little Sippewissett salt marsh, Falmouth, MA, United States - SSM-Form-2O | ecosystem: Environmental > Aquatic > Marine > Wetlands > Sediment ... | reverse complement strand
AACAACAGTATGAACAGGTCCTTCATAAAGTATATTCAAAACAGTATAAAGCGGCCATTGCCGGATTTCAATCGCTGATGAACGGTAATCCCAATCACAAATTGGCCAGCAATTGTCAATACTGGATCGGAGAGTGCTACAATGCGATGGGTGATTATTCCAAAGCGATTCAGGCATTCAATACCGTAATGGAATATCGTTCTTCTTATAAATTTGATGATGCACTGATTATGACAGGGCTTTGCAGTATGAAAATAGGTGATAATGAACGTGCCCGGAAAAAATTTCAGGAACTTGTCAATCGGTATCCTGATAGCGAATATGCACCGAAAGCCATGCGTTATTTAGGGCGATTGTAAATGAATATTTTCAAATGAATGTATAGAAGGCTGATCATGATTAAGATCAGCCTTTTTTTTTAAAAAAGAATAAAAAAAATTTTACTTTATGGATTCTTTTCTTCTTTTTAACGCTATGATTGAAACAAATATGCTGATTTCATACAAAAGAATCAATGGCAATGCCATTGTAATTTGACTGGCAGGATCAGGAGGGGTAATAAGCGCTGCAAGTATAAAAATAAATACGATACCATATCTGCGGTATTTTCTCAGGAAAGCCGGATTGATGAGTCCAATTCTTGTGAGCAGAAATGATATGACTGGGAGTTCAAAGATTAATCCTGTAACAATAATGAGCCGCAAAACGAATCCAATATAATCATTTAAATTGATTTTAGCAGTAATTGTCTCAGTACCCATACCGTATAAAATAGGTAAAATAATAGGGATCAATCCCCAGTAGGCAAAGGCGATACCGGATCCGAAGCATAACAGTGTTGAAATTAATCCAGGAAAAAAATATTTTTTCTCTTTTGCGAACAATCCGGGAGCGATAAATTGCCACATTTGATAAAATATAACGGCAGCGGAGGCGATCAAACCGGTGACCAGAGCAGCTTCCATGCGAACAATAAGCGCTCCGGTCGGTTTTAAAAAGATAATTTCGGCAGGATTTTCCAGCCCGTCATTGGGTGCAGTTAAAAAATCGAGCAGTTTGTCACTGAATGGAAATGCAACAAGTGTAAACAGAATAACCGATCCCAGGCATTTCAGGATCCGCCAGCGTAATTCCTCGAGATGATCGAGGAAGGGCATTTCTTTGGTGTCTTTGGTTACTTGACGGGACATTGATTCAATTAATTGTTAATCCTGAAAATCCAAGGAAAGCCAATGCCATACAAGCGGCTGTGATAAATGCGATCGGTGTTCCACGCATGGACTTTGGAACATTGGCAAGTTCCAGTTTTTCGCGCAATCCAGCCATTAATATCAATGCGAGTGTGAAGCCAATACCGGACATAAAACCATTGACCAGGCTTTGCAGGAAATTATAATTCTCATCGATATTCAGGATTGAAACACCCAGTACTGCACAATTTGTCGTTATCAATGGAAGGTATATTCCAAGTGAGCGATACAAACCCGGACTTAGTTTTTGGATCACCATTTCAACAAATTGGACCAGTGAAGCGATCACCAGAATAAACGCGATCGTTCTTAAAAAGGTTAAATCCGGCGGATTCTTATGAAAACATCTTGCGATGATATTGATTGGCGATGGTTCAAGGAAATAATGAAAAATTGACCATGTTACCACAGAAGCAATACTCATGACAAAGATAACAGCCATACCCATACCCAAAGCTGAATCCAGGTTTTTTGAAACACCAATATAAGGACACAACCCGAGAAAGCGATGCAATACAAAATTGCTTACAAAAATAGCACTTACAGAGATAATGAGCAGCATTTTTAATTCCATGGAGATAACTCCCGGATGTTATGAATGATGAACGGTACGATAATGCTCAAACCAGTTTAAAAATCCGATCAGCAGTCCAATTGTAAGAAAAGCGCCAGGAGACAGAATCATTAATAATACGGGTTCGAATCCTGTTCCGAATATGGTCATTCCCAGCCAGGTGCCGTTTCCGAGAATTTCCCGAAAGGTGGCAATTGTAATCAGGGCAGCCGTAAATCCAATTCCCATACCGAAAGCATCAATAATTGATAGAAAAACGGTATGTTTACCTGCGAAAGCTTCTGCGCGTCCAAGAATAATGCAATTGACAACGATCAATGGGATAAATAGTCCCAGACTATGATGCAATTCAGGGAAGTATCCTGCCATTACAAGATCGACAATTGTCACAAAAGTTGCAATAATGCTGATATATATTGGAATGCGTATTTTTGCAGGAACCCAATTCCGAATGAGTGAGACAATGACATTCGAACAGAACAGCACAAAGAGCACAGCCAACCCCATACCAATCGCATTTTTTACAGAAGTTGATGTGGCCAAAACAGGGCATAAACCCAGCATCAGTCGAAATACCGGATTTTCACTGAATATGCCTTTTGTGAATTCTTTGAATCTGGACATAATTACTCCTGATGATTCAGATTGTTAAAAAGAATTCTGGATTGTTCTGAAACGGCATTTGTGATGGACCGGGAAGTAATTGTCGCACCGGTAATCGATTCAATCGTCCCCCCGTCGTTCTTTACTGATATTGTTTGAGCATTTTTTTCTTGAAATTGCCGTTGCCACCATGGATTTTTATCGCCTGATTTTATTTCTGTGCAACGTGCCCCCAGACCGGGTGTCTCTTTTTGATCCAGAATGTTGATTCTATTGATTAATCCAGCTGTATCCACACCGACAAGTGTCCATATCCTGCTTGAATATCCTTGAGCATAAGCTGAAAATGCGTAACCGGTTAATTGCGTTGTATCTTTATTTGCATAGCCTTTGTAAATGACCGTTTCATTCAACTTTTCCTCGATGATGATACCGCTTTCTGCTTCAGGAAGCACATAAGCAAGCCCCAAAGACAATTCTTTTTGTTTTTGTGCTTCAATTTTTGGGGCGGTGAAATGATTGACTAGCGCCAGTGCTCCGGAAGCAGTCAGTGTCACTGCCATGAGGATCAGAGCATATTTTATAATTTCTTTCATTAATTAATCAACCTCCGAACACTTTTGGACGGGTGATTCGGTCCAAAAGGGGTGTCACCAGGTTCATCAATAAAATAGAATAAGATACGCCTTCTGGATACCCACCCCATAATCGAATAATTACCGTTAATACGCCACATCCAATGCCAAACCAAAGACGGCCAGCAAACGTAACAGGAGAAGTTACCATATCGGTCGCCATGTAAAAAGCACCTAAAAACAGACCACCGCTTAAAATGTGAAACAGTCCGTTTCCTGTCAGCAATCCATCGACGCCACCAAAAATCGTTGTCAAAATTGCCACTGTGCCTATATAGCTGAGAGGAATTTTCCATCCGATAATACGACGGTAAAGCAGAAAACAGGCACCGATTAGGATCAATAATGCAGAGACTTCTCCAATACATCCGCCAATATTTCCAAATAACAATTGCCAGTAGGCGCGATTCAATTGATATAAAGATTCTGTGGCCTGTGTGACCTGTTCAGGCAGGAATTCTGAACGGTGGATCAATATTTCACGCATTTGTTTAAAGACAGCCAGAGGTGTTGCACCTGTCATGCTGTCGATTCCGGATAAAGATTGCATTCCCCTGGGAAATGTTTGAAAAACAGTCATGTGAACAGGCCAGGAAGCCATTAAAAATGCACGTCCGATTAATGCTGGATTCATTGGGTTGAAGCCCAGACCGCCAAAAATTTGTTTTCCTATGAAAATGCTGACAAAAGCGCCAACAAGGGGTATCCAAAGCGGCACACCTGCAGGAAGATTATAAGCAAGCAGCAATCCTGTCAATATTGCACTGCCATCGAACAGCGTCACAGGCCGTTTCATGATTGTTTGGCAAATCCATTCTGTGGCCATTGCTGAAAGAACAGCGATCAGAATAATCCACAGAGCTTTAAGTCCAAATATATAAACAGACCAGGCGCCTGCTGGAACAAGCGATAAAATCACTGAATACATGATTTTTGGGACAGATAAATTATCCCGAAGATGGGGAGAGGCGCTGATATGCAGATTCATTGAATAGTATCCTCCTCAAATATATCAGGATAATGCACGTATTTCGTTATATCGCATTTTACCCAATTTAATATAATGTAGTAAATGTCGTTTTGCCGGGCAAATATAGGCACAGGAACCACATTCAATGCAATTCAGTAAACCATATTTTACTGCATCTTCAATTTGATCATGTTCAATGTAACTGGTCATTCGATTGGGCATTAGTTTCATTGGACAGATATCCACGCAGCGGGCACAGGAGATGCAGGTTTGTTCATCAGGAATTTTTGCATATGATTGATCCAGCACAAGGATACCGGAGGTGCCTTTTACAACAGGGACTTCATCGGTGACCTGAGCAATACCCATCATCGGTCCGCCATTCAATACTTTCGAAGCGGAGGGAATATAACCGCCGCAAAATTCAATTAAATTTTTAAATGGTGTTCCGATTCTCGCCAGTACATTTTTAGGTTGAGCGATACCCGGGCCGGTGACCGTAACAACACGTTCGATGAGGGGCTTGTCGAAATAAACAGCTTCATATATAGCAAAAGCAGTCCCTACATTTTGAACAATACAGCCCACATCCATGGGTAATCCTCCTGAGGGAACACATCGCCTCAGGGCCGCATATATTAATTGTTTTTCTCCTCCCTGGGGATATTTAACAGGTAAAGATAAGACCGATATTTTTTTATACCGCTTGGTCCTTTTTTGCATTAACTGAATGGCATCCGGCTTGTTTTTTTCGATGCCGATAATCACGCGCTTGACATGTAATAAACGCATAATAATATGAATGCCTTTTACAATTTCCTCAGTTTTCTCAAGCATCAAACGATGATCCGCTGTCAGAAACGGTTCACACTCGACTCCATTTATCAAAAGCATATCAATTTTTTTATCAGAAGGAGGAGAGAGTTTCACATGGGTAGGAAACGAAGCACCTCCCATTCCAGCCATACCTGCGTTGCGAATTCTATCCAATATTGTATCTTTATCAAGATCATTGATATTTAAATTCGAGTTGTGGTTTGAGAATGATTGATCCTCACTGCCATCATGCTCAATGAGAACAGATAATGATTTTATTCCCAGTGGATGTGGTAGAATTTCAATGGATTTGACGAGACCGGTTATTGGAGCATGTACCGGGACCGAAACGAATTTGGTTGCTTTCGATAAAGGCTGACCAGTTTTGACATGATCGCCTTTCTCAACGATGCATTCTGTAGGAGCCCCAATATGTTGCTGAAGAGGAACGATTGCCTGTTCAGGAATGGGTGCCTTTTCAATAATTTTATGCTCGGTTAAATGTTTAAATTCAGAGGGATGAATACCCCCGCTGAATGTTTTTAATCGCATGAATACTCCTTAGGACGATTGAGATGGATCGGAGGAAGTATTTGTTTTTAGATCATTCAGCTCTTTTAAAAACTCTTCTTTGTCTTTAAAATTTCGATATACCGAGGCAAATCGAACATAAGCCACTTCATCAAGCTTCCGAATAAACCGGATGACAAGTTCACCGATCCTTCGGCTGGGAACTTCATACACCATATCCATTTCAATACGCGATTTGATTCGGTGTACAATATTGTCGATTTGTTCAATTGAAATCGGGCGTTTTTTGCATGCAATTTCAATGCTGTGTCTAAGCTTGTCAGTGTCGAAGGGCTCCCGACGGCCGTCAGATTTGATTATCGAAAGTGTTTTATTTTCAATTTCCTCAATCGTTGTAAAGCGTCTATTGCATTTGTTGCAGAGTCTTCGCCTGCGGATGGCTGATCCATCATCCCGAGATCGTGTATCCAATACACGGTCATCATCGATACCGCAAAAGGGACATCGCATTTATAAATCCCACAATGATTGATACAATGGAAATCGAGAGCTGATTTCAGATACTTGATTGTTCACATTTCGGATGACCGTGTCATCATCGGAATGACTCAACACTTGATCAATTAATTTAGCGATCATTTTCATTTCATTTTCTTTCATACCTCGAGTGGTGAGTGCAGGAGTTCCGATTCTTATGCCACTTGTGACCATCGGACTTTTTGTGTCAAAGGGCACCATATTTTTATTGACGGTAATGCCCGCTTTTTCAAGAGCAATCTCAGCTGCCTTTCCAGTAATGTTTTTATCGGTCAGATCCAGAAGAATCAGATGATTGTCTGTACCGCCTGAAACCAGCTGATATCCTGTCTCTATCAATTGCTCTCCCAGACATTTTGTATTTTTAATAATTTGTTCGCAGTATGTGCGATATTCAGGAAGAAGGTTTTCTTTCAAAGCCACAGCCTTGGCCGCAATGATGTGCATCAAAGGACCGCCCTGTATGCCGGGCATAACGGCGCTGTTGATGATCTCGGACATCAGTTTGATACGACCGCTTTTTGCAGCTTTAATGCCCAAGGGATTTTCCCTGTTTTTGCCTAATAAGATCATACCGCCGCGGGGACCGCGAAGTGTTTTGTGTGTTGTTGTTGTGACAATGTCGCAATAGGGCAGTGGATCAGGATGAAGCTGAGTGGCCACAAGTCCAGCGGGATGAGCGATATCGGCCATCAGATAGGCCCCGATACTGTCCGCGATTTCTCGAAATTTTGAGAAGTCGATAAATCGAGGATAAGCGCTTGCGCCGGTGACAATCAGCTTTGGATGATGTTCCTTTGCCTGCTTCCAGACTTCATCAAAATCGATGGTCCCTGTATCCTGAGCAACACCATAAAAGACAAAATTGTATAATGTTCCCGAAAAATTTACCGGACTTCCATGGGTTAAATGTCCACCATGCGCCAAATTCATGCCAAGTACAGTATCTCCCGGTTTTACTAAAGCCATATAAGCAGCCATATTTGCCTGTGATCCGGCATGCGGCTGTACGTTTGCATATTCACAATTGAATAATTTTTTTGCCCGTTCACGAGCCAGATTCTCTGCCTCATCGACAAATTCGCATCCTCCATAATATCGTTTGGCAGGGTAGCCTTCTGCGTATTTATTGGTCATGACGCTTCCTGCGGCTTCGAGCACAGCAAGACTGACGAAATTTTCAGATGCAATCATTTCGAGCGTTTGATGTTCTCGTTTGATTTCAGATTGTAAAATTGTAAATATTTCTGAATCCAAATGTTTAAGCTTTTGCAAAAGAGGAGCTCCTATTCTGGCTATATACAGCAAATGGGACATATGTCCCATTTGCAATAGTTATATTATGATGAATAATAGTGTTAGGGAATCCATTCATAACAAGGCCCTTCCGGACGGGTTTGGCCCTTATGCATGAACATATCGGCCCGTGTTGGCAGAAGGGGTTTTACATAGCCGATGCGTCTGTTTGCATCGGATTTAGTCGAAATATCTTTGGTTGCTTTCACATATTCATGATAAGCCAGCTCATAGGTTAATTTATCACTGAATTCTATTTTTCCGTCTTTTGTTTCAGTGCATTTATCCGCAGCAGTTTCATAAATAATTCCCCTGGTGATATAGATATATCCATAGTCAGGATTAATGGCCTTGGCTTTGCTCACTTGAGACAGTGCTGCAGTATAATTGCCCATAGACGAGTAGGCAATTGCCATATTGCACAATGCGCCCAGATTTTCGGCTTGAAGTGTTAAAATTGAACGATAGGCATTGACTGCTTTACTATATTGACCGATTTCCTGATAACAGTGTCCGCTAAGCTCAAGTATTGTTAAATTATCAGGTGCCACTTCCATGGCTTTTTCAAGATGCGATACGGCCTTTCGAAATTCAAATAAGTCCATATAATTTCTGGCCAAATCAATACGATGCTGAATATTCTCAGGATCCTGTTTAACAAGCTTTTCCAGGGATTGAATAATTTCTTCCGTATCTACACCGCAATCTTTCATATGTCCGGATAATTTCTGCAGAATGTCTGGATTATTAGGATCTCTTGATAGCCCTTCCCGGATTGCAGTAATGCCATCTTCGCAATTATCATTGAGGATCATTAATTCACCCAGTTCAACCCAGTAAAGAGAAGTATCCGGGATTAGACCCGTTAGTGTGGTATACATTTCAATGGCCTTTTCAGTCTCCCCGCGGGTTTTATATATATAGGCTAACATTTCATAATTATACGGATAATCCGGTAATTGTTCTGTCCCTCGAATATAGGACCATTCTGCACTGTCCGGGTCGGCGGGATCCTGATGCATATAACATGTGCCGAGATATTGATAGACTTTTTTTAACCGGCGGTCTTTGAGGCCCATAAAATCCATAAAAGCAATTTTCCGGAAATATTTTTTTGCGTTTGTAAAATTATCCTGTTTATAATGTTCATAGCCCAGGCTCCAGAGCAGGTTCAGTGAGTCTTTTTTTACCTGCATGATTGAATCCTGAATAGCCTGACGTTGTTCCGGAGTTAATTCTTTGGGGGGCGGCGTGACGCAACTGTTCATAAGAAAGGTTACAGATAGTATTGCCAAAAAGCCGGTGAAGATGAAAAATTGTTTTGTTTTATGCACGAAGATCCTCCTTGCAATACACGATGCAATTAAATTATCAAATGAAGTATAATTTTACAATAATTAAGGATGAAAATCAAGGATTTTTTTTACTTATCGGCGACGAAGAAACCATTTTTCTCCAGCATCGAGTGAAAGAATAATCCGGAACAGTGTTTCTGATAAGCCGTTTGTATCAAGTGAACCTCGCTTTCCGTAGGAAAAAGCGATATTTGCCCTTGAAGAATTGTTCCAGATCGGGATACCTATTCCGGTTGTCAAATGCCATTCATGGATCGCTTGATCGGAAATGTCTGTTGTATAGAATGGTGTGTATGAAAATCCAGTTCGATAGATACATTTTTTAAAAAAAGGTGCATAGGGATTTTGTGTGACAATATATTCAATACCGACCGCAGATTGAATCACAGAATGCAGTTTATTGCATGATTGATTATCAATTTTCATTTCATCCCAGTCTGTAAAAACCAGATCTGAACCTATTTTCCATTTTGTATTGATGCGCCAGCCAAGCCCAAAACCAATGGAAGCGGGAATCCGGATATTTGAAGTTAATGTGTCACGGTAATGAATATAGGTTACTTCGGAATTGTCTTCGATAGCTTTGTAGTCGAGAAAGGTTTTTGTATTCAGTTTTGCTGAAGGGGTCCAAACAGCACCAATTGTCAGATCGGGCATTGGCTGATAGTGCAATCCCAAAGTGAATCCTGCACCCGAGGCCCTGGTGGCATACGTATCTTTGGTTGTGTAGTGTTGAGTTCCTGAGAAATCAATCAACCAGTTTTTTTCAATACGTCCGAAATAAAAATGACCGGTAATGCCTGCCGCCAGGTTTTTCATGAATTTAAATGAGCCGGACAAATCGATGGTATTCAGCCCTCCCGATCCCGTAATGATTTGATCATAAGCAATATCATTGATCTGGTTTGACAGAGAAGTTTTATAATCAACGCGAGAATAGGGCTTCAATCCAAAGGCCAGAGCACTGTTCGAAGTGACTGGCACACCGAAAATAAATCCCTCAAAATTTGAATACGGGTACTTTGCCGATCCCTGATTGGTTTGAAATGTATTGGATTCATAAAGATAATGAATGGTGAAACGGGATAAATCAATCGTGTGTAATCCGGCTGGATTGGCACTGGACAGATGAAAAGGATCGGGAACAGCGATAGACACACCACCCATGCCCATGCTTTGACCATCCACTGAAGCAAGTGGTAAACCCACACCTTCGGAAGACAGAACCGATCCTGCCTGAATTTGTGTGCATAGAATGCAAAGGATGAATAAAATGACTTTAAATTTCATGAAAAACTCCATATCATCAAAGTTGATTATCAGGGGCAAGTGTATAGGTGATATCCAACTTGGGTTTCCAGGAAGAATCGGCCTGACTGCTGTAAAAAATAATGCGGGATAGTTCCGAAGTTTCGTATTGCCCCTTAATTAAAAAACCCAAATTATTTAGCTCATCTGAAATGATCTCTTGGATGTGATATGTTAACTCAATCACGCATTCATTGTCCTCAAAATTGCCCGTTGCACTGTTTTCCGATTTAAATTCTGCTGTGGAGAAATCATCGAAAGCACTGTCCAGATAACAGGCGGATAAGCCTTTCGATTCATCCAGTTGAGGAAGTGTTTTTGTTGTATCGGAAATAAGTGTAATAGTGGCGCGATTGATGATTGTATTGGGATAAAATGCTGATAAATCAAATTCGAGATACGAACGGTAAGCGGTGCCGCTTTCAATTCGCAGGTGACTGCCATTTGGATCCATGTTTGATTCTGCTAAGAAAAGGTCCGATGTGGATTCATATTTTTCAGGATAGCGTGTGGTATCATCTTTAAAATAGAGCCAAATTTGAGGACCGGTGCTGATTTCTGAGCTGATATCCTGACTGTAACATTGCAGCATGAGATCATCATCAGAATCCAGATAGAGGCCATAATTGGATTCGGAAGTGGTTGTGTCCATCCATTCGGCAATTAATTCATTATCCAATTTGAGAAAGAGTGAGTCTGTGGTATCGTTGTTTACCGTTATCGTGCCTATGAATTTACCGATCAGAGAAGCATCGAAATCATTCTGAGTCAGAGTCAGTTCATCCCAGGAAGATGAGGCCTGATAGACATGGATCTCTCCGGGGATGTCATTGTTATTTACCGTTCGGTATATATTCAGAAACACAACGGCGCTGTCCACATCCGATGTGTCTTCGATACCGGCAAACTGGATTAAAGAGGCGGCATGTATATCTTTCATGTGGCCGATATAGAAAAAATCACCCGCTCCTGTTTCTGCAGACACGAAAAAAGACGAATCCGATTCTGCTGCATAAATTGTTTTATGCTGTACTTCACTTAAATCCTGCAGATCAAAATATTCGGATCCAATAGGACTGGCTTCTCTTTTGGTGCATTGTGTAAGGGCAATCAAACCTGAAAGACACAAGATATAATTCAGTTTTTTCATATTAAATACTCTTATCTTCATATTTTTATTATTTATTTTCAAGTTTTAAGTTTACGATATTTTATGGACTTTGTCAAGTGCGTTATTGATCTTGACATTCCTCAGAATATCCTGTAAATTATTTAAATTTAATAGAAGAATTCCTTGAATTGAATCCGTAATAAAACAACAATACTTTCATTTAAGACATGGCTATATATAAAATAGTTTCAGATTTTCAGCCGCAAGGAGATCAGCCCAAAGCGATTCATTCCCTGACAGAAGGATTGAAACGGGAGAACCGTTTTCAAACACTTTTGGGAGTTACCGGTTCAGGAAAAACCTTTACGATGGCCAATGTGATTGCTAATATTGGAAAGCCCGCATTGGTTATCTCTCATAATAAAACACTGGCCGCACAGCTTTATGGTGAATTTAAAGGATTTTTCCCTGAGAATGCAGTTGAATATTTCATTAGTTATTATGACTATTATCAACCGGAAGCTTACATTCCTTCATCTGATACCTACATTGAAAAAGATTCTTCCATCAATCGGGAAATTGATCGGTTGCGTTTGAAAGCCACCAGCAGTCTGATGCAACGGGAAGATGTGATTATTGTCGCGTCTGTTTCCTGTATATATGGCCTCGGTTCTCCACAGGATTTTAAGGAACAGTTTCTCCTTATTACAAAGGATCAATCCATTGAACGCCGTCAAATTTTAGAGCGATTGATCAAGATCCATTATGCGCGCAACGATTTGGATTTTCACAGAGGGTCATTTCGTGTTCGAGGCGATATTTTAGAGATTTTTCCTGCGTATGAAAATCATGCGATTCGTATCGAGCTTTGGGGAGATTTGGTGGAAAATATTATGGAGATTGATCCGCTCACCGGTGAAGTGCTGAATGAGAAGGATACCGCCGCCATTTATCCGGCCAAGCATTTTGTAACGACCTATCCAAAACTGAAAGCTGCGATAGAAAATATCAATAAAGAACTTAAGAATCAGTTGAAGTATTTTCAATCTCATGGTAAATTGCTGGAAGCCCAGCGTCTCGAATCGAGAACATTATACGATATTGAAATGATGCAGGAAATTGGATACTGCAACGGTATCGAGAACTATTCGCGGCATCTTGCAGGGCGCGAACCGGGATCTCGACCTTTTTGTCTGCTGGATTATTTTCCCGATGATTTTTTAATGATCATTGACGAATCGCATGCGACCATACCGCAAATTCGCGCCATGTACAACGGGGATCAATCCAGAAAAACAACCTTGGTTGAACATGGATTCCGTCTTCCTTCCGCTTTAGACAATCGCCCATTAAAATTCGATGAATTTGAATCGATGATTTCAAAGGCTGTATTTGTATCCGCTACTCCAGCGGAATATGAGCTTGAGAAAACCGGAGGTGTGATTGTTGAACAGATCATCCGGCCCACCGGATTAATGGATCCTGAAGTTCTGGTTCGTCCTACGAAAGGACAGATCGATGATTTGATTCATGAAATCCGGAAGCGTGTTCAGAAAAGTGAGCGTGTGCTGGTCACAACATTGACCAAAAGGATGGCTGAAGATTTATCCGAATATTTAGCCGAAGTGGACATCAAAGTTCAGTATCTTCATTCCGAAATAGATGCTTTGGATCGTGTAGAAATTCTCAGAGGCCTCAGATTGGGTGAGTTTGACGTACTGGTCGGTATTAATCTTTTACGTGAAGGTCTTGATTTGCCGGAAGTATCTCTGGTGGCGATTCTGGATGCGGATAAGGAAGGATTCCTGCGATCTGAACGATCTTTGATTCAAACAGCAGGAAGAGCCGCACGTAATGCTCAGGGATTGGTTATTTTATATGCAGATACGATGACCCGCTCCATACAAAAATTGGTTCAGGAAACCAATCGGCGGCGAAAAATTCAGCAGACGTACAATAATGAGCATCGTATCACTCCTGAAACCATATATAAATCAGAAGAGGCGATCCTCTCATCAACGTCTGTTGCAGATGTTAGACAGACGGAATGGGTAAACGATGACTCTTATAAAAGTTTGTCCAATCTTGAAAAAGAAGATTTTTTGGATCATTTGGAACGCGAGATGCTCGAAGCGGCCAAACGATTGAACTTTGAAAAAGCCGCTGAACTTCGCGATGAGATTCAAAAGCTGCGGGGAAAATTTGTAAAAAAACAATCGAATCGTTATACAAGGAGACGATAATGAAAGTGCTGATTATAGGCAGCGGTGGCAGAGAACATGCCCTGGTCTGGAAAATTGATCAAAGCCCTTATGTCGAGAAAATTTTTTGTGCTCCTGGAAATGGTGGCATTGCCTCCATGGCCGAGTGCGTGGATATTGATGGGACCGATTTGAAAGAACTGGTCAGTTTTGCCCAAAAAGAGTCAATCGACCTGACCGTTGTAGGTCCCGAATTGCCGTTAACGATGGGTGCTGCTGATATTTTTAAAAATCATGGACTCGCGGTTTTCGGGCCAGATAAGCAAGCGGCAGTTTTAGAAGGCAGCAAGGCTTTTACCAAGAATTTTCTGGCCAAATACAATATTCCGACGGCTGATTTTCAAATATTTGACAATTCCAAAGCAGCCGTACAATATATTCATGACAACCAGCCCCCATTTGTATTAAAAGCGGACGGTCTTGCGGCAGGCAAAGGGGTCTTACTTTGTCACAGCCGTAATGAAGCGTTTCAGGGTGTTGAAGACATTATGGAAGTTAAAAAATTTGGTGATGCTGGAAAACAGTTGGTGATTGAAGAATTTATGGAGGGAGAAGAAGCCTCAATACTTGCGATCACGGATGGAGATAACTTTATCACCCTGCCGCCGGCTCAGGATCATAAAGCGATTTTTGAGGGGGATCAGGGACCGAACACCGGCGGTATGGGCGCTTATGCTCCTGCACCTGTGATTGATGATGATTTATTAAAACAAATCAAGTCAGATATTATTCGTCCCACGATAGACGGAATGAAAGCGGAGGGCCGTTTGTATCAAGGTGTACTCTATGCTGGATTGATGATTACAAAGACCGGTCCTAAAATTGTGGAATACAATTGCCGTTTTGGCGACCCGGAAGTCCAGGCGATTTTACCGCTTTTAAAAACCGACCTGGTGGATTTAATGATGGAGGTGGCTGAGGGACGCTTAAAAGCCAAAGAGCCTGAGACTACTCCCATGTCCTGTATTTGCGTGGTGATGGCATCCGGTGGGTATCCGGGATCTTATCAAAAGGGTAAGACAATATTGGGACTGGATGATGTGGATCAGGATGTTATTGTGTTTCATGCAGGAACCAGAAAAGAAAACAAGCTGATTGTGACGTCAGGCGGTCGGGTATTGGGGGTCACTGCAACGGGAAAAACATTTCTGCAGGCAAGAGAGAAAGCATATCAAGCTGTGGGGAAAATTGCCTTTGACGGCGCGTATTACAGAAAAGATATCGGGCATCGGGCCTTAAAAAATTAAAGCGACTGTGATATTAAATCATTTGAAAAATATAATGGCAGGTAATCATCATCCAAAGAAAGTCATGAGTTTTGGGATATTATGGCAGCCGATATCCAATACCGGTTCTGTGATAATCAATCATTTTCGAAGGCGTTGTATTCTTTCAAATATAAGTAAACCCGTCTTGACATGCACCAGAACATTCTGTATATTTCTCCCGTTTCAGACAGATATGGAAAAAGGAGTATACTTATGTATGACGAATTGAAACAAAAAATACAATCCTGCGAGTCACGGATGACTGAACTACGGGGGCATCTTTGACATTGCAGAAAAACAAAAAAAAATAGAAGCATTAGAAAAAGATACGCGCGAACCGGACTTCTGGAATGACAATGAAAAAGCGCAATCCATATTGAAAGAGATTACAAAATTAAAATCATGGACGGATGCTTGGGAAGGCACACAAAACAAAGTCGAAGAAATTTCGCTTCTTTTGGAACTGGCCAATGAAGAAAATGATAACACCGCTTTCAATGAAGTGGAAGAAGGTCTCGACAAAATGGATAAAGAAATCGCGGATTTGGAATTTCGTCGCATGCTGGGCGGGGAAGATGATAACCGGAATGCGATATTGACCATTCATCCGGGCGCCGGTGGAACAGAATCTCAGGATTGGGCAGAAATGCTTTTTCGATTGTATTTACGATATTGCCAGCGGCGGGGATTTGAAACCAATGTCATGGATTATCAGGATGGTGATGAAGCCGGTATCAAAAGTGTGTCAGTTGAGGTCATCGGAGATGAGGCTTACGGATATTTAAAAGCAGAAGCCGGTGTTCACCGTTTGGTGCGTATTTCTCCTTTTGATTCCAATAAACGTCGTCATACATCGTTTGCTTCGGTGTTTGTCTATCCTGAACTGGATGAGGATATTGATATTGAAATTAATCCCAATGATTTGAGGATCGATACATACAGAGCATCAGGAGCCGGCGGTCAGCATGTGAATAAGACCAGTTCTGCTGTACGCATTACCCATATTCCAACGAATATTGTGGTTCAATGTCAGAATGAACGCTCCCAGCATCAAAACAAAGCCAATGCGATGAAAATACTCGGTGCACGCCTTTATCAAAAAGAAAAGGAAGAAGAAAATAAGAAAAAGGAGAAGATTGAATCCCAGAAAAAGGAGATTGCCTGGGGAAACCAAATCCGTTCATATGTGTTTCATCCATACAATATGGTAAAGGATCATCGAACCAATGTTGAAACCTCAAACATACAACAAGTGATGGACGGCGATTTGGATATATTTATTCGTGAGTATTTGCTGAAATTCAGTGGATAGAAAAGAATTTGGTTTTGTATTGAAATTATTGTACATTTTGCATTAATAGAGACTTGAATAGATAAAGCCGGGGATGAAGAATTGGAACCTTTGGATGAGCTGAGAAAACAGCGCCTTGGTAAGCTGAACAAGATTTTGGAAATGAATGAGACCGCTTACGCCTATGCGTTTGAACAAACGGAATTTGCCCAGGAAATCATCGATCAGTTTGATTCCAGAGGAGAAGGATTTCATGTCTCAGTCTGCGGACGGTTAATGGCAATCCGTCGTATGGGCAAAGCCAGTTTTGGTCATATAATGGACAAAACCGGTCGCATTCAAATTTATGCTAAACAGGACGAAATCGGAGAATCCGCATATGCACTTTTCAAACAGCTGGATATTGGAGATGTAATTGGTATTCAGGGAGGTGTATTTCGCACAAAGACGGGTGAAGTTACCATTGTGGCAAAATCTCTTAAACTTCTTGCCAAAACCCTGCGTCCGTTGCCGATTGTGAAAGAAAAGATCGATGAAAATGAAAAAATCATTTACGACCAGTTCAGTGATGTCGAACTGCGATATCGGCAGCGCTATGTTGATTTAATTGTAAATCCGGATGTCAGAGACATCTTCATTGCCCGGTCAAGAATTGTTACAGCCGTGCGCCATTATCTTGAAGGAAGAGGATTCCTCGAAGTGGAAACTCCGGTTTTACAGCCTATTTACGGTGGTGCATTCGCCCGTCCATTCATGACGCATCATAATACATTGGACATGAAATTATATCTTCGTATTGCGGATGAGCTTTACCTGAAAAGGCTAATTGTGGGTGGATTTGACGGTGTGTTTGAAATTGCCAAGGATTTTCGTAATGAAGGGATGGATCGGGACCATAATCCTGAGTTTACCATGATGGAGCTTTACGTCGCTTATCAGGACTATTCTTTTATGATGGATCTTGTTGAAGATATGCTCCGTATTATTTGTAAAAATGTATTTAATACGACACAACTGTCTTATCAGGGCAAGATGTTGGACTTTGCAAAACCCTGGACGCGTATTGGATTTTTTGAAAGCATTGAGCAGGAAACGGGAGTCAACTGTTACGGAAAAAACGAACAAGAACTTCAGAAAATTGCCGAAAAATTAAAGATTGAAATCGATCCCTCCGCCAATATTGCAAATATTCTGGATGCGCTGTTCAGCAAGTTTGTGGAACCCAAATTATTTCATCCCACATTTATTTGTGATTATCCAATCGAGCTGTCCCCATTAGCGAAAAAGCACCGGGAAAAACCAGAGCTTGTCGAACGTTTCGAAGGATATGTCGCTGGGAAGGAGCTGTGTAATGCATTCAGTGAGTTGAATGATCCTATTGACCAGCGTGAACGTCTTGAAAATCAGGCAATATTGCGAGACAAAGGCGATGAAGAAGCCATGGTGATTGATGAGGATTATATTCGGGCGCTTGAATACGGCATGCCGCCGACAGCCGGATTAGGTGTAGGCATAGACAGACTGGTCATGCTGCTGACGGATGCCCCCTCGATTCGGGATGTGATTTTATTTCCTCACATGCGGCCGGAGAAATAGGAGTCCGGAGTCACTTCGCGAGATTGCCGGCTAAAATAATTTATTGTTTGACAAAAATAAAAATTTAAGCATTGAAGATTCCCATCATTGCGAAATAACTGGGCTGTATAATTGGTGAAGCGATATTTATACTATAATTTTAATAAAGTTCTGACGAAGACAAAATAGAAATATAAAAATTGTAAAATGGTTTTTCAAAAATAGTAAAATAAATTCTACAATGTGTTATGCTCAATTTTCAATTGATTGAGGGACAGCAAATAGAGTATCAAGATGAAGCGATTACTTTCATATGAGCTTTTTATTGCGCGCCGTTATCTGAAATCGCGACGCAAAACAGGATTTATTAATACCATTTCCTATATATCGATTTTGGGTGTCACCATCGGTGTCGCGGCATTGATTATCGTGTTATCCGTAATGAATGGATTTGAATCAGAGGTGCGGGATCGGATTCTTGGGTTTGACACGCATATCCGGTTACGAACATACCATGATCAAGGGATTGAAGACTATCGGTCTGTTCAGGAGAAAATCTGCGATATTTCAGAGATTACGGGTATGTCTCCCTATATTCTGGATAAAGGAATGATCCGGCATGGCGACTATTCTGCGGGTGTGATTGTAAAAGCAGCAGATCAGAAAACGATTGGCGATGTTTCTGATCTGGATCAAAATATTATTTATGGCGAATTGAATCTGAACCGTATTCAGCTTCAGGACGGCCGAAAGCGGTATGGCATTGTACTGGGAAGATATCTGGCGGATCAAATTTTGGCGGATACCAACGATGTCGTCGTTATCATGAGTCCCAAAGGTGTGCGCTCGATGTTCCAGGTGCCTGAAGTGATGCCATTTATTGTGACCGGATATTTTGAAACAGGGATGTTTGAATATGACAACAGCTATGCCTATATCTCGATTGAAGCGGCACAAAAGCTGTTCAAATTTGAAAACAAGGTCTCCGGTCTTGAAATCCGGTTAGACGATGTGTATCAGGCGAATCAGGTGATTGAAAAAATTGATCAAAGACTGGGATTTCCCTATTTTGCATTATCCTGGTTTGACATGCGCAAGAATTTGTTTTCATGGATGCAACTTGAAAAAATAGCCATGTTTATCATTTTATGCCTGATTATTTTGGTGGCTGCGTTTAATATAATCAGTACATTGATCATGGTCGTCATGGAAAAAACACGGGAAATCGGGATTTTAAAATCCATGGGAAGCACTTCGACGAGTGTGACACGCATTTTTTTATATGAAGGGCTTGTCGTAGGAATTTTCGGTATGCTTTTAGGAGAATTGATCGGCTTCGGTTTATGCTGGGCCCAGCAGACGTATCATTTTATTGCATTGCCGGGAGATGTCTATTTTTTAAGCACCCTTCCCATCAAAATGCAGCCGTTTGATTTTATTGCAATTGGTGTTGCCGCTATCGGGCTTTGTTTGCTTGCAGCGATATATCCCGCACGCAGAGCTGCCGGCCTGGATCCGGTGAAGGCCATTCGTTATGAATAGGAGACATTAAAACTGTCCAAATCAGATAAAATTTTACTGAGCGCTGTAAAGCTTCATAAAGAATATTCAGTGAGCCGTGTAGAATTACTTCGTGTTTTAAAAAATATAGATATATCGATTTATAAAGGCGAAATCTTAGCAATTGTGGGCCATTCCGGTGCCGGTAAAAGTACTTTGCTCCATATTCTTGGAGCTCTGGATCGACCGACTCATGGCAATCTTTATCTGAATGAAACCGATATATTTAAAATGACAGATACACAATTGGCTCATTTCAGAAGTCAACATATTGGATTTGTTTTTCAATTTCATCATTTGCTTCCAGAATTTAATGCGATTGAAAATGTCGCAATGCCTGGATTGATCTGCAGAAAAGCAGCAGATCAGTCTATGGCGCGTGCAGAGCACTTATTAAAACAGGTGGGCCTCAGTGAACGGCTTTATCATCGTCCCCGTGAACTTTCCGGTGGTGAACAGCAGCGTGTTGCATTTGCGCGTGCTCTGATGAACGATCCGAAAATCATTCTCGCGGATGAACCTTCCGGCAATTTGGATTTGAAGAACAGTGAGGCACTTCATCAACTCATGTGGGAACTGGTTCGTCGCACTGGAAAAACATTTGTTGTTGTCACTCATAATCATGAATTGGCTGATCGGGCGGATCGTGTTATTGAACTGATGGATGGTGAAATTAAGTCCAAAATGTAATTTTATATTTCATTTTGTGGTTGATATTGGGTCATTGAATGAGTAGATTATTATCAATGAGTGAAGTATTTATTCAGGGGGAACATTTTTTTTGAACTGAACGTTTTTAATTTGAATGGCTTGAAATTTGCAAAATGAATAATGAATGGATAATATATTAGCGAATATTGAGTGAGAAGGAATGATTTATGATTCGAAATAATTTCTCCCAGCGTGTTCAAGTGGTTATTCAACTTTCCAGAGAAGAAGCGATTCGTTTGGGTCATGATTATATCGGGACCGAACACCTTCTATTGGGACTGATTCGTGAAGGTGGCGGAATTGGTGTTGAAATTTTACAAAATATAAATCTTGATTTAGATGAAATTAAAAAAGCCGTGGAAGATGCTGTTCGATCGAGCGGAGGCACCATTACAGATGGTACAATACCATTTACAAAGCGGGCGGAACGAGTGTTGCGGGTTGCTGCCGCTGAAGCTGAACGCTTTAAATCAAATACCATTGGAACTGAACATCTTTTACTGGCGCTATTACGTGATTCAGAAGGGGTTGCAGCTCAAGTGCTTCAAAGCTTTGATATCATGTATGAAAATGTTCGTGACGAACTTGAAAATATCATGAAGGGAACCAGTGTATCACGGGCTGCTCCCAAAGCCAAATCACAGACACCGGCTCTGGATCATTTTGGCAGGGATTTAACGGAGTTATCCAGACAAAATGAACTGGATCCGGTTATCGGGCGGGATGAGGAGATTCAGCGGGTTGCACAAATTCTTTCACGAAGGAAGAAAAACAATCCGGTTCTTATTGGAGAACCAGGTGTCGGCAAGACGGCTATTGCAGAAGGACTTGCCATGCGCATCAATGAAAAGAAAGTATCCAGAGTACTTCATAATAAACGTGTTGTTACACTGGATTTGGGTTCGATTGTCGCGGGTACCAAATACCGCGGACAGTTTGAAGAGCGCATGAAAGCCATTATGAATGAGTTAATTAAATCAAAGAATGTTATTTTATTTATTGATGAGTTGCATACCATTGTGGGTGCAGGAGGGGCTTCCGGCTCTTTGGATGCTTCCAATATGTTTAAACCGGCGCTTGCAAGGGGTGAACTGCAATGTATTGGTGCGACCACACTGGATGAATATCGTCAATACATAGAAAAAGACGGAGCCCTTGAACGGCGTTTTCAAAAAGTAATGGTTGAACCACCCTCAGTGGAACATACGTTGGCCATTTTAAGGGGATTGCAGGGACGTTACGAAAAACATCACCGGGTCCGGTACATGGATAATGCGATTGAGGCAGCTGTACATTATTCTGATCGCTATATTTCCGACAAATTTTTGCCTGACAAGGCGATCGATGTTATGGATGAGGCCGGAGCAAAAGTACATTTGGCGAATATATCGGTACCAAGAGAAATTACAATGCTTGAAGAGCGACTCAAGGTCATACGTTCTGAAAAAGAGAATGTGATTCATAATCAGGAGTTCGAGAAAGCTGCTGTGCTGAGAGATCGGGAGAAGCGACTGATTGTTGAGCTTGAAGAAGCAAAAAACCGGTGGGAGGCGGAAGAAGGAGAAGTATTGGCGGAAGTGAAGGAAGATGATGTGTTTGAGGTCATTTCAATGATGACCGGTATTCCCGTGTCGCGTGTTGCACAATCGGAATCTGAGAAATTATTGAACATGGCAAGTGCCCTGAAAGAAAAAATCGTGGGGCAGGATGAGGTTGTCAATCTGCTGAGTCGGGCAATTCAGCGGACAAGAGCTGGATTGAAAGATCCGAATCGCCCCATTGGATCATTTATTTTCCTGGGTCCTACAGGGGTTGGTAAAACATATTTGGCCCGTGTATTGGCCACCTATCTGTTTGATGATGAAAGTGCTTTGATTCGCGTGGATATGTCTGAATTTATGGAAAAATTTTCTGTATCCCGCATGACAGGAGCCCCTCCGGGATATGTTGGATATGAAGAGGGCGGACAATTGACCGAGAAAGTGCGCAGGCATCCTTATTCTGTTGTTTTGCTGGATGAAGTTGAAAAAGCCCATCCAGATGTATTCAATCTGCTTTTGCAGATACTGGATGAGGGCAGGCTTACCGATGGATTGGGACGTAAAGTTGATTTTAAAAATACCATTTTAATCATGACATCCAATTTGGGTACCCGATCTGTACAAAAGGGAGGTTTGGGCTTCAGCAGAAAAGAGGGCGATATTGATTATGAATCCATGCGATCATCAATGATGGAAGAAACAAAAAGACTTTTCAGCCCGGAATTCATCAATCGAATTGATGAGGTTGCCGTGTTCAGATCACTCAATAGAAGCCATATTATTGACATTATTGATATTTTAATGGATGAGTCATTGATCGGTATCAAAGATCGCAATATCTCTGTATCGCTGACACAGGAGGCCAAAGAATTTTTAGCGGATATCGGTTATGATCCCGTCTATGGTGCCCGTCAGGTCCGCCGGACAATAAGAAAATATTTAGAAGATCCACTGGCGGAAGAGATTTTAAGAGATAAATATCCAGAAGGCAGCCAAATTGAAGTCAAAGTTGAAAATGAGGAGTTGAAGTTTGTATTGATAAAATCTGAAAAAAAATCATCAAAAAAGAAAACGGAAGAAACACCTAAGGAAGTCAATCCAGAGGGAGCCAATTAAGAATCCCTGATAATCGATATGTCATTTTTCATAACAGGAAAGACAGAATTTATTTTTAAAAAGACTCTATTTTTGCTCATTATCTGAATCGAAGTATTATTTCAAATTATCAATAATTACATTGTTATTCAACAGCATCATCCTGCATCATATTTCAAACATGCGGATATCACCAATACTCAAACAGCTACGCATATCAAGCGCCGGTGTAAATGTGCGGTAAAGTGAATCGGATTTCAAAGGCGCTGCTTCATCATTTTCGGAGTTCAGATTTATGAATAAACGTGAATTGGGTTTTCGGCTGATTGTCGCTGGACTTGGAATTCCAGCAATTATGGCGAGTGTCTTATTGGGAAAGATATGGATGTGTATTGTTGTCATTCTTATTGAAATGCTGGCATTATTTGAGTTTTATCAATTATTCAGAAAAAAAGGATTTTCTCCCAATGTTCCTCTGGGTATTGGATGGATCATTCTGATTACCCTGGAAATCTATTTTTTTGAACTGAAATATTATATTGTAATATTACTCGGTGCTTTATTTATCTGTATGATTTGGGAGATGTTTCGGAATCAATCTCATCCGATTGTCAATGTCGCTTTAACACTTTTTGGTCTGAATTATCTCTCACTTTTTTCATCGCTCATTTTTATTCGCAAATTTCCAGGAACCGCAGGATTTTCTCGTATAACTGGCGGCTGGCTGGTCATGCAGATTTTTTTTACGATTTGGCTGTGCGATACGGCCGCTTACCTTTGGGGCTCAAAATTTGGCAAACACCGTCTTTTTGAAAAGATCAGTCCGAAAAAAACCTGGGAAGGTGCAATCGCCGGTTTTTTAATCAGTATTCCTTCCGCTCTATTTATTCGCTTTTTGTTTATACCGAATACATCAATCATGCATTCCATTATCCTTGGATTTATTGCCGGTTCCTTTGGACAATTGGGTGATCTTATAGAATCATTCATCAAACGGGATGCAGGTGTAAAAGATTCATCCAATCTGTTGCCTGGCCATGGCGGTTTTCTTGATCGGTTTGACAGCCCTCTTATTGTAGCTCCTCTGGTCTATCTTTCGATGAAATTATTTGGAATCGGATGAGTGCATGACTTGAATAATGTTACAAAGTAAACAATCATATTTGTCGTTTATAATTATTCAATATTTATGGAGGGGAAATAAAGATGTTTGATAAGAATATAAAAATACGCGGTCAGGAGCTGCCTTCATCCAAGAGGAAGCAGATAAAAAAATCATTACTGGATCTTCATAATCTGGAAATTATGGCCGTCAATGTCTATCGTTTTCAAATATCGTGTCGGTTTCCCGAATTAAAAGTCAGTTTAATCGCTGCTATGAAAAACGAGGTGGGGCACGTTCAGGATTATTTGGTCAAGCTTTATGAATATGAATTCAGACCTGCCTGGTATCGCTGGGCATTTTGGCTGCTGGGTGCTGTTATTGGTTTTGGATCAAAAATTTCAGGAAAAAGGACGATACTAAAAGCTGGTATCTGGACTGAATCGAAAGCGATTTCGCATTACAAGGAATTACTCGAATCGGCATCCTGGGATGAGGAAACGTATCAAATTATTGATCAGGATTGTCAGGATGAGATTGCCCATTTGAATTTATGGAGCGGATTATTGAAAAAGATGGCATAATAGACGTCTTGAGGTTGGTATCTTTAAACCTGGCAGGCTGAATCAACCTGCCAGGTTACTGCTTATAATTTCAGCTTTTTTAAATCTTCCTTCATGCGTGCAATATCCATGATCCAGTCTTCGATATCCTGTTCATGTTCAATTTCATCGTTCAGGATTTGAGTTGCCATCTGGTGTGTCGAATGATCTTTACCTTGTGTGAACTCGGCAATACCCTGATATCTCTCAATGGCACATCGTTCACCATTTAAATTTTGATTCAGTATCGCTTCAACATAGGGATCGGTTGGAGCATCATACCCGCATCCACCAAGTTTCATCCAATCCTCCGGTGTCAATACCGGTGTACCCCCCAGCTGAATAATTCGATTGACGACCATCACTGCATGATTCAGCTCTTCATCGGCATGTACCAGAAGTTCCGGTTCAATTTCACTTCGCATCGGACCCTCCATAACCCGAGCTCCGATCCAGTACTGATAATAAGCCAGCCACTCTTCAGAAAGAGCCGCATTCAACATTTTTAATAATTCTTGAACATCCACACTAAGAATTTCAATGCCTCGTTTTCCCATTGCATTCTCCTTGTGTTTTTATTTTCTTCAACTATGTAATATAGTATACATGATATAAAAGTCAATAAAAAATACGGAAATAATCGCCGTGATTAGGAAAACCTTGCCGATTCTTCAATAATCAGGTGGTCGATCGGATTTAAAAAAAACCATAAAATATATAAAATCAAATGTTTAGTGATCCTTACTATTGGTGGCATAATAGTTGCCTTTTTGGATCATAGACATCAATCATCGAGGAATAAAATGACTCAGAATAAAGGATTATTATTCGTAGACGATGAACAAGAGATTTTGGATATTCTTGTCGATTTGTTTTCTGATGACGGCTATCAGTTGCACATTGCCACACATGCAAAAGATGCCTTGAAAATTATGAATGCACATTCAATTGATTTTGTTCTGTCTGATTTGAAATTGGCAGATGCTTCGGGCGCCGATTTACTAAAGAAAATTCGTAAAACAAATCCTGATACAATTCGTGTTTTGACTTCAGGATATCTGGATCTGAATTTTGGCAGTGTGATCGAAGATGAACAGGACGGCACTATTTATTTATCGAAACCCTGGGATATTGGAACATTAAAGCAGCTGGTTGAAGAAAGATTAGGTTGAAACTTGGTCAGACATAAGAAAATTGTATATATAGACAGCGAATTACAATACCGAAGCGATGCCGAGAATGCTTTTCAAAATTCTGAATATGAGTGTATTCTTTGTGATTCAGGAAAAGTGGGCCTTTCCAAAATACATCATGAAAAACCAGATGTCGTTT